>OGZM01000334.1_pt1 | contig 63498 bp, 47 predicted proteins | sample 1576821 | NCBI WGS metagenome assembly OGZM01 (sample SAMEA3541491, study PRJEB24748) | human gut metagenome | biome: human gut; feature: human-associated habitat; material: faeces | place: China | collected 2012
TAAAAAAAACGATATTCGGGTGGGTTATTTTGTTATACCCTAAATTACCCTCTGAATTTGTTTTTAAATTTGGAGGGTTTTTATGTTCCTTTTTTCGGGCGGTTGCCCATCTGCTTATATAAAGCAAAGTTTATTTATACATAGCACATCAGGGAATGGCGGGAAGCCAGTTAAAAAAATCCCTGCCAGTGCAACGGTACTTCCCACCATGAAGGTAGAAGTACAATCTCCATACAACAGAATTAGTATTTCCCATAACCGTAAAGGTCACAAAGCCTTTGCGGTTTTTCTTTTGTCGTTTTTGGTTGGAAAGTGCCGCAGGACTATTATTGGTGTTAAGTGTCGTTCGCCGCCTTTCAATCTGGATTTTTATGTTTTCAAAGATTCAGATTGATTGGAGGAAAAAAGAATGGCATATAACAACGGACGTGAGGACAGGAAGTGGCGTATCTGGAAAGAAGCCGAGGAAAAAGTGTTGCGGGAACATGGAGTTGATGAAGCTACCATCGAACAAATCCGTATTGACGACAGGGCAGACTTTAATTCCAACAGGCGGTTTTACCATTGGACAAGCGATTTCGGGGAATACCTTGAGGGAATGGCAGACAGGGAACAGTCAGCCGAAGTAAAGACCGTTGAAGATTTACTGGATGAAATCGAAGATGAAAATCTGTATCAGGCATTACTTACGGTGGACAGGCGTACACTGCAAATCGTTCTGCTGAAAATGAAAGGGTATTCCACAAAAGAGATTGCCCCGCTTGTGCATTTAACGACGGGTGCTATCTATGCACGGTTAGACCATCTTAGAAAAAAGTTGCGGAAGATTTTATAGTCATCTAATACAGCATGCTTTCTTATGGGCTATTGGGTGGGGGATAAAATTCTCCCACCCAATTTTAGAATAAGTGAATAAAATCCCTGTCCATAGAGAATACTAAAAAGTTTGTGCAAAATCTTGACAGCCATATTGCCGCTATGGTATTCTGAAATACCAATGGGGAAATTGGAAGATTGAAAATTAAATAAGCACATAGATATAAGATTGAAATGTCAGCCAATCGGCAAGGCTGACATGGGTTTTGAATTTCAAAGCCGCTACATAGCATTGCGAATCAGAGCGGGAGGGAATCCTCTTGTCGTTCGTGATGCAGTGTGGCGGCTTTTTCATTTATCCAAAAGTCAAAGGCAATAAAATCCAGAACGGAGGTGGAAAGGACATAGGATTTCCTTTTCGGAGGGTAAAGGCAGGCATTAAGAAAGCCGTTACACAGAAAAATGCTCTGCGGAGTTGTCCACAGAGATAGCGAGCATCGGATTGTGTCAGCCACAATCCAATCCACACCCTAAAGGCGTGTGGACTAACTTAGGGGACAACCCCTAGCTACCCCGATAAAAGGAAAAATAAAACTGGAGGATTAAGAAAAATGAGTAGAGAAAAATCAGAAAAAGTATGCATTACTTTTAGATTGAGCGAAGAAGAACATGAAAAATTAAAGCAGTATTCATCCGCCTGCGGTCTGTCCACCGCAGAATTTATGCGTCAGTTATGCAGGGGAAACGCACCGCAGCCACAGCCAGAGAAAGAATTTTGGGAACTATTAGGCACGCTTTACGAAGTACACGTAGCCTTTAAAAAGTGTATCCCCTACGCCCCTTCCGCTGATGAAATATGCAGGGAGATTGAGGATTTTATCTTGGAACTGCAACGGAATTATACCCTCCCACAGCAGTTTGACATGGAAAAATTGACGGAACAGGGGGCAGTCTGATATGGCGGCAACGAGCCTCTGGCACATCGAAGGACGGTTGAAAGACTTAATTTCTTATGTGGAAAACCCAGAAAAGACCGTGCCGAATAAGGAGATGCAGGACTTCTTTGACGTGTTCTCCTATGTGAAGAATCCACAGAAAACGGACAATGGAGAGTTTGTTTCCGCCATCAACTGTTTAAAAGAAACAGCGTTACAGCAGATGATTCTAACGAAAAAGCAGTACCAGAAGACAGGCGGGTATATCGCTTGGCACGGCTACCAGAGCTTCAAGCCAGACGAAGTAACGCCCGAACAATGCCACGAAATCGGCTTAAAACTTGCGAGGGAAATGTGGGGCGACAAGTACCAGATAATCGTTGTCACCCACCTTGACAGGGGGCATCTCCACAATCACTTCTGCTTCAACTCTGTTTCCTATCTGGATGGGAGCAAATATAATTACTCAAAATCGGAGCAGAAACGGCTAAGGGAAACGTCAGACCGCTTGTGCAGAGAGTACGGATTATCGGTGATTGAGAACCCGAAGAAAGCACCGTCAAGACCGCTGTATCTGGATGAAAAGAGCGGCAAGCCGACACGCTACAACGTCTATCTGGAAGATTTAGCGGAGGCAATCAGCGGCAGTCGGGATATTCCGCACATGATGAAGTATCTAATCGACAAAGGCTACGAGGTTGATTTTTCGGGCGGGCATTGGAAAATGAAGCTGCCGCAGTATAAGCATTTCACAAGATTAGATACGCTTGATGAACGCTTAACGCCCGATTTTATCCGTTCACATTTAGGCACAAGGGCAAGATATGGGAACTACAAAGCAAAGATTTCCTACTCTCCCCATATGCCCGAAGAATATAAAAAGGCTTGGAAACCGCACCAGAAAACAAGGGGAATCTTAGCGTTGTATTACTATTGGTGCTATCAGTTGGGGATATTTCCCAAAGGCACGGACTACAAGCCGACAAGCCCGCTTATGAAAGAGGAGCTTCGGAAACTGGATGAGATTACCACACAGGTACGCTATATGTCGGAGCATAACATCTCCACCCTCTCCGATTTGCACGCCGACAGGGAGAAGAACCAGACGGAAATGGACAGGCTTACCAACTATCGGCGGCATTTGCAGAATAAGATACGGCGTGCTTCACCCGCCGAGAAAGAAACGCTCCGAGAAGAAAAAAACGGGGTGACGGAACGGATAACGGAGCTGCGAAAGCGGCTGAAATATGCGGACGGGATTGAAAAACGCTCTGCCCACATTGATGACTGCTTGAACCAAATCCACGATACGGTTGAAAATCAAAGGTCAAACCAGAATGGCAGGACAGACCGCAAGAGGGAGGACGCATTGCGATGAGCAGACTGACAGAACAGGAACTTACGGAAATTTTAGACGAAAATAAGGGTATCTCAATGGTAAACCCGAATAGGGTGTACCCGCCCCTGCCGCCTGCTGAAAACATTATGCCCCTTATGCGTATCCCTGAACAGGCAACGCTCTGCGAGAAAATCGGCGGCACGGAATATACAGTGACCGCACATTTCCGAGAGGACGGGAGGGACTTGCTTGGGCTTCTCAGCAGGATATTCATGCGGGACACAGCAGATTACAGTTTTGATTCCGAGGGTTATGATGAGGATTAAGAAATATCGGAAAGATTATCGCTTTAAAGCGTTGAAGTTTGACCGCAGGCGTGGTATACTGTATCTACACTTCATACTATCGTGTCTGCTGTCGGAAAGGAGAAAGCATTGCAAAGACAGCAGGAAGAAATCACCGCCTTGTACTGTCGTCTGAGTCAGGACGATGGACGTGAAGGCGAGAGCAACAGTATCGTAAATCAAAAAGAATATCTATTCAAGTACGCTAAGGAACACGGGTTTCCAAATCCCACCTACTATGTGGACGATGGCTATACGGGTACGAATTTTAACCGCCCTTCTTTTAAGAAAATGTCAGAGGATATTGACAAGGGGCTTGTAACAACGGTCATTGTAAAAGACCTCTCCCGCTTTGGCAGGAACTATATCGAGGTCGGCTCATACTCCGAAATCATTTATCCCGAAGCAGGGGTGCGCTTTATCGCCATCATGGACAATGTGGACACGGGCAGCCTTGAGAGCAACGAATTTGCCGCATTTACCAACCTTTTTAATGAGTGGTATCCCAAAAGCACGAGCAAAAAAGTAAAGGAAGTCAAGAAAGCGAAGGGGCTTGCGGGCGAACATCTGGGTGCGCCGCCTTACGGATATTTACGCAATCCTGATGATAATACCCGATGGCTTGTGGACGAGGAAGCGGCGGCGGTTGTCCGCAGGATATTTTTCCTCTGTATGCAGGGAAACGGAATGTCAGCCATTGCCACTATTTTGTGGGAGGAAAAGGTGCTTACCCCGTCAGCCTACAAAGCGTCAAAGGGCGTCGGCGTGGCGAGGGTTTCGGAAAATCCGTATTGTTGGGAGCCGTCAGCCGTAGCTGCTATTCTGGAAAATGTGGCGTATATCGGCTGTACGGAGAGCTTCAAATCCACCCGTTTGGGCTTTAAAAGCAAGAAGCGTATCCCAACCGCAAAGGAAATGCGGGCATATATTGAGAACGCCCATACGCCGATTATTGACAGGGAAGTGTGGGATAAGGTGCAGATGATACGGGAAAATAAACGCAGACCGACCAACAGCGGGATTACGAGCATGTTTTCTGGACTGCTTTATTGTGCCGACTGCGGGGCAAAACTAAGCCTTGCCACTGCCAATAGATACACGCATTTCCGCTGTTCCCAGTACAAGCGGACGAGCCGCACGCAGAACTGTACGCAGCACTATATCCGAGAAGACGCACTAAATCAGTTGGTTTTGAAACAGCTTCAGCATTTCCTGTCCTATCTGCAGCAGTTTGAGCGTGTATTTATCCGACAACAGATAGACACCACCCTTGCGGAACGCCGATACGAACTGTCTGCAAAGCAGAAACAGATAGAAAAGGACGAAAAGCGGATGGATGAGCTTGACCGCCTGTTCCGTAAAATCTACGAGGACAATGTCAACGGAAAGCTGAATGACGAACGCTTTTGCAAGCTGTCAGACGGATACGAAGCGGAGCAGGAACAGCTAAAACAGGAAATCGAATCCTTAACAGCCGAAGTCAGCGAAGCCGACATGGAAACCACCAATGTATCAAAGCTGATAGCCGTCACAAAGAAATATACCCGCATTGACGAACTCACGCCCGAAATCCTAAACGCATTTGTGGATAAAATCGTAATCCATGAGCGTGAGAAAAAGGACGGGAAACGGACACAGCAAATCGACATTTACTATTCCTATGTCGGGATTGTGGATATTCCCACAGACGAGGAAATGCGGGAAATGGAGAGGGAATATATGCAGCGTACTACACGTCAAACCGCCTGAATAAAGGCGAAAGCAGGAGTAAATCTGTACTCCTGCCGATACATATCTATTTTTATCCCTATCTGGTTTAACTCATGTATTGTAATCCTACAAGAAGCAGAGGTAAATATTCATTTATAGGCGTTGCAAAAATAAAAATAAAGTCCTATAATAATTATGTTTAAGTGGATTTACTAGGAATACTAGTCACATCATCAAAATATAGGAGAGGAGAAAAAGGGATGAAAAAGAAGCTAAACAAGATCGCAGCTTTAGTCTTGGCTCTGGTCATGGTCATCACGGGATTTGTGGCAGTTCCGCAGATGGATGTACAGGCTGCGAACGATGTACCGTCAATTATAACTAAGACGGATGTCACAAACATGAAACCCGGTGATAAGGTTCATGTTGAATGTTGGCTTAAGCCAAATGGAAACGTGATGCAGGTTGTCGGCGGATTTGATTTTGACACAAAGGTATATACATATGTGAAGGACAGTTTGGAGCAAGATCCAAATAATGTTCTCAAAAAGAATCTTATGTTTATTGTAGATGAGGAAGACGTATATACAGCAGGTGGATTTTCAGTACTGCTTGAAATGAAGGAAGGTAATCCGGTAAATAAAGATGTATTACTTTTTACGTTTGATGTAACAGTTAATGAGAATGCAAAAGGCTCAGGTCTTATGGGCTTTAATTGTGTAGGAATTCAGACAGGAACAAATGATAATGACAGAACTGATATCGACGGCAAAGATGTTCCATTAACAACATTAGATAAAAATGGTAATAAGATTGAAAACGGAGAAATCCCGGTTGCAATCGAACTTTCTTCTCTTAAGATCAACAAAGAAGACTTTACAATGACGAAAGGTACTTCCGAGACACTTACAGTGACAGGAACACCTGCAGAAGCGTTGGAAGGTCAGACAATTACATGGAAGAGTTCTAATAAAGATGTTGTGACAGTTGATTCAAAAGGTAAAGTTGAGGCTGTCGGAGTTGGAAACGCAACAATTACAGCGACAGCAGCAGGCAAGAGCGACAGTGTAAAGATCACAGTAAACAATCCGTTGAAAAAAATTACTGTAGATCCGGCAACTCTTACATTGAAAAAAGGTACTTCAAAGACATTGTCAGTGAAATATGATCCGGCAGATACGACAGATAACAAAGCAGTAACATGGGAGAGCAGCGATAAGAGCGTAGCGACAGTTGATGCAAACGGTAAAGTGACAGCATTAAAAGACGGCAGCGCAACAATTACTGCAAAGGTCGGAAAACTTACAGCAACTTGTGCACTTACAGTACAGGAGAAGAAACTGACAGGAATTTCACTTGATAAAACAGCTTTGGAACTTTCCAAAGGTCAGAGCAGTGAAGCTCTTAAAGTGATTTATACACCGGCAGATACAACAGATGATAAGACAGTTACATGGTCAAGCGCCGATGAAAAGATCGCAACAGTAAAAAATGGTGTCGTTACAGCGAAAGCAACAGGCACAACAAAGATTACGGCAACAGTAGGTACACATAAAGCTGAATGTACAGTTACGGTTAATGCAAAATTGACAGGCATCAAAGTGACACCGGACAAGGTGACAGTTGAAAAAGGTCAGAAAGCAAACCTGAATGTAACATATCTTCCGGCAGATACAACAGATGAAAAAGCTGTTACATGGAAGAGCGAAAATGAGAGCGTAGCAACAGTTGATGAAAATGGTGTTGTTACAGCAGTTGCAGGCGGAAAAACAAAAGTTATCGCAACAGCAAAAGCAAACAATAAGATCACAGCAGTATGTGAAGTAAAAGTTCCGATCCATACAGAAAGTATTGCGCTGAATAAAACAGAAATTACAGATCTTCTGAAAGGTAAAACAGAGAAACTTGAAGTATCGTTTATTCCGAGCAATACAGAAGATAGCCGTGAAGTAAAATGGACAAGCAGCGCGGCGGATATAGCTGCAGTTGATGCAAACGGAACAGTAAAAGCACTGAAAGAAGGCACAGCTACAATCACAGCAACAACAGCCGATGGAAAACATACAGCTTCTTGTACAGTGACAGTAAAAGAAATTCACCTGACAGATGTTAAGCTTGATGAGATGAAGAATCCGTCTGAACTTTTCAAAGGTGAGAAACATCAAATTAAAATCGGACTGAATCCGATCGATACAACAGATAATGTAATATATACATTTGCATCATCTGATGAAAAAGTTGTTTCTGTAGATAAAAATGGTATGGTAACAGCTTTGAAAAACGGCAAAGCGACGATTACTATTACAGTAAAAACAACAAACACAGACTTTGAGAAAACACTTACTTATGATATAACAGTAGAAGAAATTCCGCTTGAGTCGATTGAAATCAAAGGTGATGTAACTTCTCTTGAAGAAGGAAAGACAACAAAACTTAACGTAGTATTCAATCCGACAAATACAACAGATGACAAAACAGTTGTATGGAGCAGCTCTGATACAAAAGTAGCAACAGTAGATGCAAATGGTGTTGTTAAAGCTGTAAAAGCCGGAAATGTAAAGATCACAGCGAAAGTTGGAGATAAGACGGCTGAGTACGCTTTGAAAGTAACAGCAAAAGCAAACGGTACAAACAATAAGAATGAGAAACCGGCTGACGGCGGTGCAGTAAAGACCGGAGATAGCAACCACATCTCAGGTTTCGTAGTAGCAATGCTTTTATCCATAGCAGCGATTGTAGGCGTAGTAATTTTCAAAAAAAGAACGCATAGATAAAAGTTAAAAGAAAGCTCCTTGTTGGCGACTGACCGACAGGGAGCTTTTTGGTATCAGAAGAAAGAAAAACAGTAGATGATATTGTATTTCTTTTGATACCAAAAAGCTCCGAAAAGGTGCAAAAAATATATGTTATAAAAGGGAAAGAGCGTAAGGAGAATAGAGGTTGATGAGAGGAAAAAGAATAAAACAGTTTATTTTAATTTTATGCATGGTCTGTCTTTTCGGAATGAATGTTCAGGCGGAAGATGTATATACGGAGTTTCATGTAGATAATCAAAAAGGAAAAGCGGGAGACGTCGTAACAGTTCCGGTAGAGTTTAATACAGGCCAGGAAGTCGGCGGCTTTCAGATCTCTATTTATTATGACAAAGAAGTTCTGGAATTTCAGTCGCTGGAGGCAGGAGATTTGATTGAAAAAGCCGGAGGCGGAATATTTGATTATAACCATATTGAAGAATCATCAGAAATAATCGTTGTGTATGTAGTTCCGGATACAGTGAAAAATGAAGGATCTATCGTTGATTTGAAGTTTAAATTAAAAAAAGACTGTACGGAGAAGCTCCCAATCGGAATGAAGCCGGATGAAGTGGTAGACAATACGGAGTCCAGTAACCCGATTACAGGAGAAGTTTCCGGTGTGGATAAAGAATTTCAGGAGAAAGTTGTGGGAGATCTTGCCGTAGTTTCAACAGATCAGAACAAATCAGACAGATCGAAGTCGGACGATAAATCGGACAAAAAATCAGATAAGGATAAAGACAAGTCAAAATCTGAAAAGGAATCAAGCGATGATAAAAAAGATTCGTCCGAATCAGGTGAGAAAGGGAAAGGTGACAGCGGGAAAAAAGATGCTGATAAGGCGGATAAAGATAAGAAATCGAAAAAATTATCAGCTGAAGATTTTAAAGCGCTGGCTGCATTTTTCGGAGTTATGATTTTATCAGGCGTCGTTGTTTACTTGATAAAGAAGAAAAACGGAAACAAACAAAAGTAAAAACAAGTCAGAAAACAGTGATAAAAATAAAATCAGAAAATAGCGATAAACAAATAAAAGCAAGTAAAAGCTGCGAGAGCGGGGGCGGGATAAAAATGCTGATTTTAATGACGTGTATAGTGATAGTCGGAATATTGGGCGGCGGGTATTATGTATCGGTGTCTGCGGTAACCGGAATCGTACTGACCGGAGTTTTGTTTTACAGAATGTATGTGAAGAAGCGTATCACAGCAGCGTGGGATCTGAATATGGCTGCCTTTGCCGTGCTTGTGTTCGGATATCTTCTGTCTTGTTTATGGGCGGTGGATTCGGGAATGGCTCTTATGGGAGTCGTGAAGTTCCTTCCGTTGTTATTGTTCTACGTACTTGTATCGGGTCTGACGGACGAAAGAGAGAAAATGATCGCGTCTCTTCCGATGCTTGGATGTCTTATGACTGCTTTTTCATTTGTTATGATGCAGTTTGAAGTTTTTGAACAATGGGTATCGGTTGCAGGCAGGTTGTCGGGATTTTTTCAATATCCGAATACATATGCATTGTTTATGCTAATCTGTCTGATTCTTGTAATGTGGAGATTTGATTACAAAAAAATTGACTGGCTCGATATCGTGTATGGTGTTGCCGCTGTATTTGGAATTATTATGAGCGGAAGCCGTACGGTATTCGTATTAACTGCTGTTGCCGTTATATGGGTGTTTGCGGCAAAGTCCTCGGGGAAAAAAGTTATTATTTCAGTGTTTGCGGCAGGCGCCGTTGTGGCGGTGATATTGGCTGTTGCAGCAGGAAGCGCAGGTATTCTTGAGCGATTTACAAATATTTCCTTCGGAGCAAGTACGTTTCTCGGAAGAATTTTGTATGTGCAGGATGCGCTCCCGCTTATATTAAAACATCCTTTCGGACTCGGATATTATGGTTATTACTTTATACAGCAGTCAGTACAGACTGGTGTGTATACAGTTGTAAATGCACATAATGAATTGATTCAGATCTTGCTTGATGCAGGCGTGATCCCGGCGGTATTTATGGGCGCGGCGGTTTTACGTTCTGTATTTACGAAGAGGACGCAAAGCCGGAACAGGATCGTTCTTAGCATTATGATCTTACATAGCTTGTTCGATTATGACTTTCAGTTTCTGGCGATGGGATTTGTGCTGATCCTGTTTCTTGACATGCGGAATATTAAGACGCAGAAAGTGCCTGTTTTAACCGGAACGGTTGTAGGTCTGACCGGGGCGGCGGCAGCGGCGCTTTCGATTATGTGCGGGGTTTCGGACGTTTGCTATACGTCGGGAAATTATAAAGCGGCTGAAAAAGTTTACAGTGGAAATACAATGGCGCAGCTGGCTCTTCTTACGAAAGCGGATAAGGCAGAGGAAATGAAAGCGATTGCGGAAAAAGTGATCGTGGATAATCAGTCTGTGTCTCTTCCATATAGTGCATTGGCACAGGCGGCTTTTGCGGATGGGGACGTAGAACAGTTTACGGAATATAAATTAAAAGCGATTGAACTTGCGCCGTATCAGTATGAAGAATACGAGAATTATCTTGAAGTTTTAGTATACTGCAATGACCTGTATCACCAGATGGGCGATAAAGACGGGGTAAGATTTTGCGTGGAAAAGGCAGAAGAAATCCCGAAGATGCTGGAGCAGGTAAAAGAAAATACGAGCGCGCTGGGCTGGAAGATCGTAGATCGTCCGCAAGTGACATTGTCTCATGAGAATCTTGAGATCATTGAGGACATGAGGAGGCGGATGGATGAATAAAAAGAGAATTGTCGGGGTCGCATTGGCTGTCGGAGCATGTGGAGTCCTTGCGGCGGCGGGGATGATGCTTAGCAAAAAAAGTGGAGCGGTCGTGCTTGATCAGGCCGGAAATGAGATTGCAAAACTTATATTGCAGGACGGAAAGATCAGTTATGAGTGTGAAGACAAATATCAGTCTTATGCGGATATCGTTTCGCAGGAAGCGGTCAAAATGATTCAAGAGCGCGAAGGTGTGAATGAAAAAACTGCGGCAAAAATACTGGCAGACAGAGAAATAACAGTGAAAACATGGCTCGACCGGGAAACTTTGGATGCGGTGATCGGCTCTTATAATGACGGTGAAGGAATGGCATGTGAGCGGTTCGGAGCGGCGGTTACTGATAAAGAAGGGCATCTGACGGCGTGTTACAGTGATACAAAAGGAAACGACAACTATAACAATGTGACAAAGCCGGCGTTTGCAGGATCGACGATGAAACCGCTTAGTGTATATGGCCTGGCGATTGAGGACGGAACGATATGTTGGTCATCGTTGTACGAAGATAGCGCTTATGGAGTTGTGGCAGGAGACAACGGGATTGCCAGAGAATGGCCGGAAAATGTCGTGCCGTTTACAGGGAAAAATGTGACGGCTGCAGATGCACTGAAAGAGTCAAATAATGCAGTAGCCGTGAAAGTACTGAAAGATTACGGTGTTGAGAAGTCGGTTCGTTTTTTGGAAGATACGCTCGGTTATGATGTGGATAATGAGAAAAAGATTTTAGAGGAGGAAGGAGAAGACCGAACCTTAAGCAATATAGCGAGTGGATATCTGGCGGAAGGAGAAGACAGAATTTTAAGCAACATAGCGCTTGGATATCTGGAGAACGGCGTGACGGTTTCCAAAATGGCGGACGCATATCAGGTATTTATAAATGAAGGAAAAGATACGCCTCTTTGTGCTGTGAAAGAAATAGAAAAATCAGGAGAGACCTATTGGACGCCGCAGCAGAAAGAATCGGAGGTGTTCAGTGAAGATACGGCTTATATTATGAACCGGATGCTTCGGGAAGTCGTGACAGACGGAACAGGTATATCAGCACAGGTGACAGGACTTGACGTGTGTGGGAAAACAGGAACGAGCGAGTATGGAGACCATTGGTTTGTCGGAATGATTCCGGGAAATGTATGTGCGGTATGGTATAAATCTGATAAAGATATGGACGCTGAAACTGCAGACGCCGCTCGGATATGCAAAGGGGTCTTTGAAAAAATCGGGGCAGATGCATCGGAGCAATATTCGATTCCAACCGGTGTGAAAGAAGAAGTATACTGCAAAAAGAGCGGACTTTTGGCAGGAGAACAGTGTCAAGAAACAGGTATCGGATATTATAAAGAAGGAACATTTTCAAAGTTGTGCGAGGAATGTCGATAATATTTATACCGTATAGAACAATACTATTTTATCGAATAAGTGTTAAAAAGTATGTTTTGAAGGAGGCGATATTTTTACTTATAAAAAAGAAATATTATGAAAAGAAACAAGGGAGGAAAAGAACATGATCACAAAATTTGAGAGAAAAGTGATTGCAGGACTTACGGCTTTTCTGATGTGTCTGTCGATGATATTTGCAGTTCCAGTTTCGGTAAATGCAGAAGCAGAGCGGACACAGGATGAAGCAGTAAGCGGCGTACAGCAGAATGAGACAGTGAAGGATGTACAGATACCGGATGGTATGTCAGAAAATGTACCGCATGATATAATTGCAGGTGATGAGGCGGGCGATGTACCGCACGACATAACTGTAGGTGATGAGGCATCAGAAAAGGTACAACAGGATACAGTTGAGGCGGGTGGTGCGGCAAAGGAAAAAGAAGATCAGCCGACAGCGCCATATGAGGAAGAAACGAGAACACCTCAGATGCTGAATGTCGATCAGCAGGAAGAAGTGGCAGGAACAATCACTCTGAAAAAAGACGGAACACCGGAATATGGAGAAGTTGCTTTTTCGACAGAACAGACAATGGTTCGTTATCGTTTGAATATCGAGGAAGACGGGCAGTATTACTTTGGTTTAATTAAAGATTGGAATGTAAGTGCGTATGTTTCTCTTTTTGAAAGAACAGATGAGGGAGACAACTATTTGTCAAATGAATCTTACAGCTATGAGCTTCGTAAAGATGGAAATTATTATTTAGAGATAGAAAAATCTTCGGAAGAAGCGTTGGAAACTTTAAAGTGGTATGCCGGAAAAGTAAGAGATATTAAACCGGGAGAATTTGAAGCGGAATTAAGCGAAAATGTAGAAGAGATTTTTTACAATCTGACAGTGGATGAGACGGGATGGTATCGCTTTAGCTATGACGCATTGTCAATGAGCGTGAGAAATAAAGAGACCGGCGAATATATTTCTTCGTGGTCGTTCTGTAAATTAGAACAGGGTCATACTTATTATGTCGGTGTAAATAATAGAAATACAACTGGGGTGTTATCAAATAAATGGAGTGTGAAAAAAGGAAAAGCGATTCCGGTAGAGTTGGGACAAGTTTATCGGAATGAGAACTTAAAAGAGATTTATTATGTGTTCGTGCCGGAAACGACAGGGAAATATGTCGTAAAAGAAAGATCAACTATTTATGATGAAAATTGGAAAGAAATCGAACGTAAATCCGACGTTGCCGCTGTACAAATGGAGGCGGGAAAAACTTATTACATTACAGTGGAAGCTCGATATTGGAGTATCCAAAAATATGTGGCAAGCGAACAGGAAGCAATAGCGGTACAGGCGGGAAAAACATATACAGCGTCTCTCGAAGAAGAGAGATATGTTAATTATACGTTTACCCCGGACGGGACGGCAGTTTATAGGTTCAAGTCTCAGCAGGATAAGATGAATCTGAGCATGAAAGAATCTGATAAGATAATTGGGTTCGGTAATAGCAGTGGAAAAATTAATTTTTTTGCTTTGCTTGAAAAGGGAAAGACATATGAATTTTCAATAGGAGGAGATGGTTCAAGAGAGGTTCAGTGGAGCATTACAAAGGCATCTGTAAAAGCTGTTGAAGAAGGAACTGAGTATACAACGACAGAAGAGGAAACTCCAGTATATGATTTCGTTCCAAGTAAGTCAGGAGAATATATGTTTTCTTCAAAAGATGGAGGAACAGGAAAAGTATACAGCTCCGATTGGAAAGAAATAGACGGATACTGGTATAACGGAGCTGTTGAATTTGGTGTGAAAGTTTCATTGGAACAGGGAAAAACATATCATTTGGGCATTGCGTTATCAGATAAAGAAGCAAAATGGAAGATCGAGCAAGTAAAAGAGTCATCGGATTATACATATCGTGTGCTGTCTGATAATACAGTAGAAATTTTGAAATATTCCGGTGCAGAGAGCAATGTAACAGTGCCTGATAAGATTGATAATAAAGTAGTTAAATGTGTCGGTTACGGAGCGTTTGCAGAGAATGAAAATATTGTCGGTGTAACGATTCCGGCGCAGGTTACAGATTTACAGTACGGCGTATTTGCGTCATGTGCAAATTTGGAAACAGTTACATTTAAGGCAGGAAGCAAATTACAGAAAATTGCGGCAAGGGCATTTGAAAATTGTTCAAAGCTTCAGTCGATCAGCCTGCCTGACAGTGTTCAGACAATCGAAGAAAAAGGATTTGCTTATTGTAAAAATCTTGGAACAGTTGATCTCGGAAATGGATTAAAAGAGATTGATAACTATACATTTTACCATTCGGGAGTGACACGAATTCGTATTCCTGACAGCACGACAGAGGTTGGTAAGTGTGCGTTTGCTGGGTGTTCTTTGGATAATGTTATTCTCGGAAGCGGTTTGAAAGGCATTGAAGAAAGCGTATTTTCTGGCTGCGGTAATTTGAAACAGATTGAGATACCGGATAATATTACGTATATTTCGGATAGAGCATTTAGCTATGCAGGACTGACGTCTGTTGAGATACCGGATTCAGTGACCAGTATCGGAGAAGAGGCGTTTTACGGTTGTGGATCATTGAAAAAAGCGGTAATCGGAAATAATCTTGCTTATGTAGCGTATAGCGCATTTTATTCATGTGCTCTGACGGAGATTATGTGGGGAGGCAAGATTGAGAAAATAGGAAAATCGGCTTTTGCCCAGAATAAAAATCTTACGACAGTTTCGATTCCAAACAGCGTAACAGAGATCGAGTAAGGGGCGTTTGCAGGATGTGAGAATCTGAGCGATATCGAAATTCCTGATTCGGTCGAGGCAATCGGTGGTTTTGCATTTGAAAGTGATATAAATCCAGGAAATACTGCATGGTATGACGCGCAAGCTGACGGAGATGTATATGCAGGAAAAGTTTACTACAAATATAAAGGAGAAGTACCGACGGATACAGTAGTCACGATCAAAGACGGTACAAAAGGTATCGCAGGATATGCATTTTATATGCAGAGAAATTTGAAAGAAGTTGTGATTCCTGATAGTGTTAATAATATCGGAGAAGCGGCGTTCATGGACTGCATATCTTTGAAGAATGTTACAATTCCTGACAGTGTCAATAATATCGGAGAAGTGGCGTTTATGGGATGTGAATCTTTGAAGACAGTCACAATCCCCGAATCTGTAAAAGTGATCGGAAGAGAGGCTTTAGGATATTTGTCGAGCAAGCAATATGAGCAGGGATATAAGGTAGAAGGATTTACAATCCGGGGAGTAGCAGGATCGGCTGCGGAGAAGTACGCAAAAGAAAACGGATTTACGTTCGAGGCGATGAAGCCGGATTATATAAAAGGTGATTCAGATTCGGACGGAAAAGTGACGATCTCAGACGTTCGTACTACTTTGAGGTATGTATGTCAGAAGGTTGAGTTGGACGAGGAGCAGAAACTTGCCGCAGATGTGGAAAAGGACGGAGTTATAAACATTAAAGATTTAAGGAAAGTATTGAGATTTGTATGTAACAAAATAGAAGAACTGTAAAAGCGATTGAAAGAGATTCAATTATACAGACTGCCGCTTGCGATTTTATATGCAAGCGGCAGTTTTGTTATAGAAAATAAATGAAAGGAGAGACGCGTATGATCACAAAATTTGAGAGAAAAGTGATCGCAGGACTTACAGCTTTTCTGATGTGCCTGTCGATGGTGTTAGCAGTTCCGGTTTCTGTAAATGCAGAGGCAGAACAGACGCAGGATGAAGCGGTAAGTGGTGCAAAGCAAGAGGAGACAGTGAGTGATGTGCAGATGCAGGATGAAACTGTAAATGATGCACAGCAAGACGTAACTACGGGAGAGGAAGTTGAAGAAGGTGCGGCCGGAGATATACAGAAATTGCCGGGGATGAGCGCAGAAAGCACAGATGCAATGCTGAATACAACGTCACAAGAAGATGTGATAGGAAGTATTACTCTCAAGAAAGACGGCACGGAAGAATCCGGTTCGATTATGCTGCAGGAAGATCAGACATCTGTTCGTTATCAGTTGAATGTTGAAGAAGACGGGCAATATTATATTACGGCAACAGGTGATAATTATTGGAGTACGTATGCGAGCATTACGGAAGAAACCGAAGACGGAACACAAGATGTGGAGATTATCAATTCACGAGTTGAACTTCGTAAAGCAGGAACATATTATTTGGAATTATCAGATTATTCATCAGAATCTCAAAAAATTATAAAATGGAAAGCCGGAAAAGTCAAAGATATTACCCCCGGAGAATTTGATATAGAGTTAAATGAGGAGAAGCCTGAGGCGTACTATAGATTGACAGTGGATGAATCCGGGGTTTATTATGTGCGTTCTGTAAAGGGGATGTCAGTTAAGATAAGAGACACACAGACAGGAAATGAAATTTTATCTTCATCGTCTTTTTATAAATTAAAAAAAGAGAATGTTTATGAGATTACACTCGGAAGATACAGTTGGGAAAACGCTTCAGGAAAATGGGGAATTCTGAAAGGAATCGAAAAAGAAGTAGAGTGTGACAAAGTGTATATTAATGAGACAGATGGCGTTTACTATAAGTTCGTTCCGAAAACGACAGGATATTATAGTGTAGAAGGCGGTTTTTATGACGAAGAGTGGAATCAGATTTATTCCGAAGAAATGCTTGCCGGGAATGCGTATTATTTAGCGCCGTATGGAAGATATTGGTGTATTAAACAGTCTGAATATACTCCGATTGATCCGGGTGGTTCTGGTGGAAAAGTACAGGTCAAAGTAGGCGAGACGTATACTCATGATATGAGAAAAGGCGGTTTTTATGAGTTTATACCGGAAGAAACGGCAAGTTATCATTTCCGCTCTAATGAAAATGTGAAACTGGAAGTTAAAGAGAGGATATTCGAGATAAACGGTATCGGAACTTTAGAAGGCAAAGTTGACTATTCAGTAGTTATGAGAGCCGGATCTGTATATTGGATACATTTGTACGAGATGGATGCAGCAACAGTTACATGGACGATTGAAAAAACAAAAACAAAAACTGCGGTGACAGGAACAAAATATACTGCTGTAAAAGGCGGATCAGACACATATGATTTTGTACCAAGTAAATCCGGAGATTATTCTGTTTCTTTTAACGGAAAAGGCGGAGTTTTAGTATATGATGACGCATGGAATGAGATAAAAAAATATTATCCTGAAGAAGCAGACGGAAGCCGTGTTGTTCTTTCGCTGGAACAGGGAAAAACGTATCACTTTGCTGTTGCAGCATTAGAGAAAGATATGCAATGGGAAATCGAATCAGCTAAAACAAAAAACGGATTCGTATACACAAATTTAGCTGATAATACAGTAGAGATTTTGAAATATACAGGAACGGAAAGTAATGTAACAATACCGGATAAGATTGACAATAAAGTCGTAAAAACTCTTGGAGCTGAATCATTTACAGAGAATGAGACGGTAGTAGGAGTTACGATTCCGGCACAAGTTACGAATCTGCAGTACGGAGCGTTTGCATCATGTACGAATTTGAAGAAAGTAACTTTCGCACAAGGCAGTCAACTGAAAAAAATCAAAGAAGAAACATTTGAACACTGTCAAAAGTTAGAAGAAATACATATTCCCGACAGTGTTACACAAATAGAGAAGGGAGCGTTTTATTATTGTCGGTCTTTGAGCAAGTTAACGCTAGGGAAGAAGCTTGAGGTAATTGATAACAACGCCTTTGAAGGCTGCAGCAGTCTGAAACAGATTGAAATTCCTGATTCTGTGGAAAGTATCGGAGAGGGAGCATTTACATATTGCACTTCTCTTGAACATGTGACGATTGGAAATAAACTGGCATATGTAGCGAAAAGTGCATTTTCATGGTGTAACCTGACGGAAATTACATGGGGAGACGGAATTGCAAAAATCGGAGACAGTGCGTTTGCTTGTAACCAAAAACTTACGACGGTTTCGATTCCTGATACAGTAACGGAACTTGAATACAAAGCGTTTGCCGGATGTGTAGAGTTAAGTGATATTGAAATTCCTGATTCGGTAGAAGCAATCGGAGGCTATGCATTTGAGAAGTGGGATATATATAATGAAGGTGGGGACACTGCATGGTATGACGCACAGGCTGACGGTGATGTGTATGCCGGAAAAGTTTACTACAAATATAAAGGAACAATCGCAGAAGGCGGTACTGTCAATCTGAAAGCCGGTACGAAAGGAATCGCAGGATATGCGTTCCTTGATCAGATAAATCTGACAGGAATTGAAATTCCTGATAGTGTAACGAATATCGGCGATTATGCATTTGTCGGATGTGAAAAATTAAACAAAGTGACTGTCCCTGCTTCTGTAACAAAAATCGGAGAGAAAGCTCTTGGATATTTGACGTCGGGAAAGGGAGGACAGGCTTATAAGTTAGAAGGCTTTACGATCCGGGGAGTAGCCGGTTCAGCTGCAGAGAAGTATGCGAAAGAAAACGAATTTAATTTTGAGGCGTATACTCCTGAGTATATTAGAGGAGATGTGGATGCCGACAGAAAAGTTAGTATCGGAGACGTCCGTATGACATTGCGGAGCATCTGTAAGAAGGCGGAATTGAACGGAACACAGAAGCTTGCGGCAGATGTGGAAAAAGACGGAACAGTAGATATAAAAGACTTGCGGAAGATTTTAAGATATGTCTGCGGTAAAATTGAATATTTGTAAAGCATATTATTAAGTGTATTGTTAAACGCATTTTGTGAGTGAATCTCAAAAGTGTAAGAATGGGAAGAACCCTGCTTTGCCGAAAGGCGGAGCGGGGTTCTTCTTATACTGCGATCATCCGTGAATGTGAGCGCTGACGATATCTCCGCGATAACTATTCTGTGGATGCCAGTGATATCTGCGGCGATAACTATTCTGTGGATGCCAGTGATATCTGCGGTGATAACTATTCTGTGACTGTCGGCGATATATGTTGTGGTAATTATTCTGTAAATGTCTGTGATATATGTTGCGGTAATTATTCTGTAAATGCAAGTAATATGTGATGCAGTGATCTGTGCAGATACGGCAGATATTCTTCCATACTGACAGGCTGGCTGTTATGGATACAGTTATAACTTGTAGAGCCGATCAGTTCTATCATCGTGAATAGAAGCAGTTCCGGAGCAGGGCAGTTTACATTGTATTTTTTCAAAGCGGTCATGTAGTGATCGTAGAATTGGCTGGAGAAAGAAGGATCTCCGTTTGTAAAGACACTTTTAAATATCCCCCATGATAAGTTTTTGGCAATAAACTCCATGAAGAAGTGGTTTTTTTGAAATCGTTCGATAATGTAGTCCGTAGTAAAGAGCAGTTCATCCTCAAAACTGCTCACATTTGCTTTTTCAAGAGCGCGGTGTGCATCGTCAAAAAGTTGATTTGCCTTATATACGATGAGTTTGTCACGCAGATCGTATTTATCCTTGAAATACAGGTAAAAAGTTCCTTTTGCAAGGCCGGCCTGTTGGACAATATCAGAAATTGTTGTTTTGGCAAATCCTTTTCCTGTGAAAAGATGAAAGGCAGTTTCGAGAAGTGTGCTCTCTTTCTGCTTTTTATTATCATCAACTTTGCTCATAATAGATCCCCTCTTATTTTTGATGCTTAATCTTTTGTTATTTTTCCTATATTATGAATTGTTTTATTGAGAAAGTCAATAAAATGACTAAAATTCATTTTTATCGCTGAAAAATATTGACTATTAGTCATTTTTGGAATATATTGTGTATTATACAAAAAATAAGGAGATGATTTCAGTGGTCAAAGCAGGCAAGTGGATTGCAAAGCATCGGGTGTTGATCTTGATTGTCAGCGCGCTGCTTATGATTCCGTCTTTTTTCGGAATCGTGAATACGAGGGTCAACTATGATCTGCTCAGCTATCTGCCTGAACATCTTGAAACCGTGAAGGGGCAGGATATTTTGGTAGATGAATATGGCATGGGAGCGTTTTCCATGGTCGTAGTAGAAGATATGGAACTAAAGGATGTACAGAAGCTGGAAGAAAAGTTCAGCGAAGTACCGCATGTAAAAGATGTGTTATGGTACGATGATGCCGCAGATATCAGTCTTCCCGTCGAGATGCTGCCGAAGGATATAAGGGAAGCCTTTTTCAAAGGAGAAGCAACGATGATGTTGGCTCTTTTTGATAATACGACATCTTCGGACGAGGCAATGGATGCGGTGACACAGATGAGGCAGATTGCAGATAAGCAATGCTTTATAAGCGGAATGACAGGTGTTGTTACAGATATTAAAAATCTTTGCCTGCATGAGCTCCCGATTTATGTGGTGATCGCAGTACTCTGCTGTCTTTTGATATTGGAACTGACGTCCACGTCGTTTCTTGTACCGATCTTGTTTTTGATAAGTATCGGAGCGGCGATTGTATATAATCTCGGAAGCAATATCTTTTTGGGAGAAACGTCCTATATTACGAAAGCGCTGACTGCGATTTTACAGTTAGGCGTAACGATGGATTATTCCATTTTCCTTTTGAATAGTTATGAGGAAAATAAGAAACGGTTTCCGGGAGAAAAAGAACGGGCGATGGGGCATGCGATCGCGAATACGTTTAAGTCGGTTGTCGGAAGTTCGGTGACAACGATCGCAGGCTTCGCGGCGTTGTGCGCCATGACGTTTACACTTGGAAGAGATCTCGGAATCGTAATGGCAAAAGGTGTTGTTATGGGAGTGCTCTGTTGTGTGACGCTGCTTCCTTCACTTGTTCTTGTATTTGACAAATGGATAGAAAAAACAACGCATAGACCACTGTTTTCTAATATGAATAAACCGTCAGAGTTTATTACGAAACATTATGCTGTCTGGATCGTTTTGTTCCTTGTCCTTTTGTTCCCTGCAATTTACGGAAACAACCATACGAAGATCTATTATAATATCGCTCAGTCTCTTCCGGGATCGCTTGACAGTAATGTGGCGAATGAAAAACTGGAAAAGGATTTTGAAATGGGAAACATGCATATGATCCTCATGGATAAAAATATGGATGGTGTGCAGAAACAGAAAATGCTCGATCAGGTTGATGAAGTTGACGGTGTAAAATGGACGATCAGCATGAACTCTTTGATAGGTCCGTCCGTGCCGGATTCGATGATCCCGGACGATATTAAGAGTATGTTGAAAAGCGATCACTATGAGCTGGCATTTATTTGTTCGGAATATGCATCTGCAACAGATCAGGTAAATACACAGATCGCACAGATCGACGATATTGTGAAATCATATGACGATGACGCTATGGTGATCGGGGAAGCGCCTTTGATGAAAGACCTTCAGGATGTAACGGATGTAGACCTTACAATGGTCAATGTTCTTTCGATGGCGGCGATCTTTCTGATCATTATGATCGTATTTAAGTCAATTTCCCTTCCGGTTATTCTTGTATCGGTTATCGAGTTTGCAATAGCGGTCAACATGGCGTTTCCATATTATATGGGAACGGAACTTCCGTTTGTGGCAAGTATTGTGATCGGAACGATTCAGCTTGGAGCGACTGTTGACTATGCGATCTTGATGACGAGCCGTTATCAGAAAGAACGCGGACGCGGAAGGTCGAAAAAAGAAGCGATCGCGATCGCTCATAAAACAAGCATGCCGTCAATTATCAGCAGCGGTTTAAGTTTCTTTGCGGCGACGTTCGGAGTGGCGTGCTACTCTAAAGTAGACATGATCGGTTCTATATGTACATTGTTGGCAAGGGGAGCGATCATCAGTATGATCGTAGTTATACTTGTACTTCCGGCGATGTTTATGATATTTGATAAAATTATCTGTAAGACATCGATTGGATTTCTCGGAGAAAAGGCGAAGAAAACGGCGCAATAAAAAGTAATGGAAACAAAAAGTAAAACTATGAATGTCGGGAAAGGATGTTGGCAGTTATGAATAAAAACAGAAGAATGAAACATGTAGTAGCGGCTTCACTGGCTTTCGGAGCGGCGGCGCTTACCGGATTCGGACAGATCGCTCCGGCAGCAGTATATGCGGCAGAGCAGACGGAAACTGTGAAAACAGAAAGTACAAAAAGCGGAGAACAGGCAGACGAAGGCCTGTTTAAAGAAGAAACGGTTTATGTCAATGCAGATGCAAACGGAGCGGTAAAACTTATAACAGTTTCGGATTGGCTGAAAAATGCGGGAACGACAGAAAGTTTAAAAGATGTCAGCGAACTTGACGGTATTAAAAATATTAAAGGAGAAGAAACCTTTTCGGAGTCGGGCGATAATCTGACGTGGGATACAAACGGCGCAGATATTTATTATCAGGGAACGACTGAAAAAGAACTTCCGGTTTCCGTGAAACTGACCTATTATCTGGATGGAAAGAAAATCAGTCCTTCAGAGCTGAAAGGAAAAAGCGGACATCTGAAGATCAAAATTGATTATACAAATAACACAAAGAAATCGGTGAATGTAAGCGGAAAATCCGAAGAACTAAGCAGTCCGTTTGTAATGATGACAGGAATGATACTTCCGAATGAGACGTTTAGCAATGTGGCGATCGACAACGGAAAAGTAGTGTCAGACGGGAATAGAAATATCGTACTTGGATTTGCTGTTCCGGGTATGAAAGAAAGTCTGGGAATGAATGATTTCTCGCAGTCGTCTTCGCAGGTATCGCTTCCTGAAAGTCTTGAGATAAGCGCGGACGTAACGGATTTTACGATGTCCTCTACTTATACGGTCGCATTGTCCGATATTTTGGAAGATTTGAATGTGAAAGAAATCGTTGATTACAGTTCTTTGCAAAGCGCTCTTGATGAGCTGGAAAATGCGGCGTTGGAACTGGTAAGCGGAACAGATACGTTGTCTTCCGGGGCGGCGCAGCTTTCTTCCGGCGCGGCAGAATTAGAAGACGGCATCAAGAAATATACAGATGGAACGGATACGTTGGCAAATGGAGTTGTATCTTATGTAAATGGGGAACAACAGTTAGCAGACGGCGCAAAAAGCCTTACGGAATTGAGCGCAGGCTTATCCCAGGTTCAGTCAGCAGTGAGTCAGCTTAGCGCAGCCACAGACGGAAGTTTGACAAGCGTGAATGAGAAAGATATTAAGGCAGGAGCGCAGAAATTGGCAGACGGAACGCAGCAGCTTGTACAGGTTCTCGGAACAGAGGCTGTTCAGGCTGTGATGCAGCAGGTGACAAGTATGATCGAGATGGGAAAGGCGCTCATTGAGGAAACGAAAGGGCTGGAAACAAGTCTGCAAAACGGAATCGTAACCCCGGTTCAGGATCTTGCGGCGCAGGCACAGGCAATTTCAGGAGAGCTTCAGAAAATTTCAGATTTGCAGACGAATCTTACAAATGCATGTACTGCCGTAAATACTGCGGTAAACGAAAATAATGCTGTTATTGATGCCGATAATGGACAGATTGCGGCGAATAACGAAAAGATTACGTCAGCTAAGACGAAAGCCATCTCAAGTTCACAGACGATTCAACAGGCGGTAGATTCCCTGACGGCGAAGAGAAATGAAATCGCACAAAATGATCCTCAGTCAGCGGCTCTTGCAGATCTTGATAATGCGATACAGGCGCTGAATGAAGCGAAAAACGCCGCGGCTGAAGTGACCGATATGCCGGAACTTTCTTCTATAGAAGGAAAACTAAATCCGGTGCAGGCGGATCTGTCAGGCGTGGATGTGCAGGCTGTTCAAAATGCAGTAGGAAAAATGAAAGTAGATCTGTTTACATTAAAACTTGCGGCTGCAGGAATGAATGCAAAACTTCCCGAAGTAGAAGAAAAATTAGACGCAATCCAGAAAGCGGGAGAAAACCTGCCTTTGGATCAACTGGGAGCGCTGACAGGTAAGATCGACGATCTAAATACGGGAATGCAGGGGCTTAACAGTGGAATCGGATCTTTGCATACGAATCTATCATCTTTAGATCAATCTCTTGCAGTATCAGTACCGAAAGCGGCTTCCGGAATCGCACAGCTAAACGGAGGATTTACACAATTAGGCAGCTTTAACAGTCAGCTTACGGCAGGAGCGGAGCAGTTAAAAGAAAACAGCAGCGTACTGAAAAACGGAGTGTCGGCTTTGAACAGCGGAGCGAAAACTTTGTCAGAAGGAGCTGTGACGCTGGCGGACGGAATGAAGACGTTTGATGCAGAAGGAACGAGTAAACTGAAAACAACGGTTGAAGGTGCGGTCGGAGAATTGATGAACCGGTTAGAAGCGCTGACATCTAAAGAGTGCAGCTATGATACGTTCAGCGGAAAAGACAGCGCGATGGACGGTAATGTAAAATTTGTAATCGAAACAGAAGCGATTGAATAAAAGCAGAAAAAATGCCTCCCCTGTCTGAGCCGCAGGAGAGGCATTTTTTATAAGGACAATTAAATAAACTTCTGTTCAGGAGCATCCACTTGGGAGTGGATGCTTCCATTTTTCCATCCAATAATTGACCTGCAGCATATAAGCAAGCATCTGAGGTCCTGCCATAAGCTGCCCATACCATGGTTTTCCGTAGTCGGAAGGCGTATCAAGGAAACGCAATACTTTCTTTTTATCAAGAAATGTTCGTATAGGAGCATTGGGGGAAGCGAGGACTTCTTTTAGTTGATCTGCGAGCAATGCTTCATAATGAGGATCATAAGTTTTTGGATAAGGACTTTTGCGTCTCCACAAGATCTCTTTTGGCAAGATGCCCTCTCCGGCATGGCGGAGCAGACCTTTTACAATTCCGTCCGGACATTTGATGTCCCACGGGATATTGAAAATGTATTCTACGATCCGATAATCGGCAAACGGTACGCGGGCTTCAAGTCCGCTGTACATACCGGCGCGGTCCATCCGATCAAGAAGAGTTGCCATAAACCAGCGGATATTCAGGTAGGCGATCTCACGCCGACGTTTTTCTTCGGGAGAATCATCAGGTAGAACCGGCGTTTCACGAATCGTCTGTTCATAGGCGTTAAGGGCATATTCTTCCATGTTCAGTTCGTGAATAAAATCGTCGTCTAACAATGCTTGCCGCGGCTGCATAGAAGGCGACCATGGAAACATATTCGTTTCAAATGAGCTTTTTTTATGAAACCAAGGGTAGCCTCCGAAAATTTCATCAGCACATTCGCCTGTAAGGACAACGCTGTTGAACTGTTTGACAAGTGAACAGAAATACAACATAGAGGACTCGACGTCGGCCATGCAGGGGAGATCCCGCGCGTCTACGGCTTTGTACAGATAATCCAGTTGATCCTGACTGCTGCATTCGAGGAAGTGATGGTTTGTTTCATATAATTCTGCCATCTGTTCGGCAAACGGACGATCCTGACTTGGCTGGAATGTATTGGATTTAAAATACGTTTTGTTTTCCGTGAAATCAAAAGAAAAAGTATTTAGTTTTTCCCCTGATTTTGCCAGATGTCCGGCGCAGACGGCAGTGACGAGGCTGCTGTCTATTCCGCCGGAAAGAAACGTGCAGATGGGAACGTCTGAAAGCATCTGCTTTTTGATGGAATCTGTGAGAAGCCATCTCGTTTTTTCGATTGTATCAGAAGGCGAATCAGCGTGGAGGCAGCTGCTAAGTTTCCAGTAAAACTGTCTTTTGAAAGAAGTGTGACTAATGGAAATGTGTTCGCCGGGGAGCACTTCAAGAATATTTTTAAATACACCTTTTCCGTATGTTTTTGCAGGACCTAAGGCGAATATTTCATTGAGGCTGTTCCGGTCAAGTTCGGGAACGATATCGGGATAGGCAAATAATCCCTTGATTTCGGAAGAAAAAATAGTAGTCTCGTCTTTTTTTGTATAAAAGAGAGGTTTGACACCGAGCCTGTCGCGGAACAGATGAAGCGTTTGACAAGATTCATCCCACAGCGCGATTGCAAAGATTCCGTTTAACTTTTTAATAAAAGATGGTCCGCAGCGCATAAATCCGGCAAGGATTACTTCTGTATCGCCGGACGTCAGAAACTGTTCACCTTCAGAAATCAATTCTGCTTTCAGTTCCGGGGCATTATATATTTCACCGTTATATGCAATGACACAACTGTGATCGCCTCTGACGCGTCTCATCGGCTGATGTCCGGTGACTAAGTCGATGATGTTCAGACGAACATGGGCAAGCCCGCATTGAGGGGAGAGAAACGTACCTTCATCATCCGGCCCACGGTGCTTTTGAACTTGATTCATCATTTCTAAAATGTGGTTTCTGTAGTTCTTTTCTTTTGTATAATCCGCAGATGGGTTAAAAAATCCGGCGATTCCGCACATAGAAAATTCTCCTTCTTCTATTTTTTGACAATATCGCGTATGACAGGCTGAAGCTGCCGGTTCTCAAGAGCGGCTTCCAAAGCCGGGATAAGCAGATCGGTATGGGCAGTCATTGAATTCGGCTTTTTTTCGGGATCATCCTGCCCGAACGGAACAAAGTAGATATTTTTCGTATTTAAAAGAAGTCCGATATTTTTCATATTCATACCGAGGGCGTCGTTTGTCGATAAAGATAAAAGAAGCGGTTTGTTGTTGCGTAAATGGGCTTTTGCCGCCATTAAAGCAGGTGTGTCGGTGATTCCGTTTGCCAGTTTGGCAAGCGTATTTCCGGTGCACGGAAGGATCACAAGTGCGTCGAAAAGGTTTTTCGGACCGATCGGCTCTGCTTCGGAAATAGTCATCATCGGTTTATTTCCCGTAATTTCTTCTGCACGCCTATAAAATGATTCGGCAGAACCGAAACGGGAGTCTGTGGATGCGGCTGCGGTTGAAAAGACTGTCTGGACAGAGCCACAGCAGTTTGAAAGTTTTTGCAGTTCCAGAAATGCTTTTTTGTAAGTGCAGAACGAGCCGGTAAAAGCGACTCCGATCTGCGTTTCTTTTAAGGACAAAGGGGATTCCTCCTTTCATTTTGCGCATGAATTATGAGAGATACAGTTTTGATTCGATAAATTGTTTTAAGTGACGGGCAGAAGATGCGGGAGCATATTTGCCGGGAAGTCCTAAGCAGTGCAGAGCAGATATGCCGAGACGCTGAGCCGCGTCATAATCGACCCCTCCGGGGGAAGAGGCAATATCAATAATAAGAGCAGAAAGATCTACGTTTTTTAAAGTCTCTTCATTTATAAATTGCGCCGGAACAGTATTAAAAATGAAGCGAAAATCTCCGGCGTGATCGGAAAGTGATTTTAAGGGGAAACTTTTGTCGGCAATAACTGACGCGCGGGCGGATTCTTCGGCGTTATCTGTAAAAACGGAAACGTTTGCGGATAATCCCTTTAAACGGTAAACAATAGAGTGACCGCATTTTCCGAATCCAAGTACTGCGCATCTGCTTTTGTGCAGATTGAAAGGACTGTGGAGGATCGCTTCGCAGATTGCGCCTTCTGCAGTCGAGATACTGTTGTAAACAGGAAGCGATATATCGTCTGCATAATCAAAAACAGCGACGTTATTTTCGGCGGCTTCTTTTTTAAAAGAAGGAGGGATGCCCCCGGCAAACAAAGACTGACCGGGCCGCAGAAGATGAAGCAGCGTCTGAATAGAGAAACGATAGATGCTATTTTCAACCGAAACATCCGCGCCGTTTTTAGTAAACGGAAAAGGGCAGATGACGGACCCGGAATGGATACAGGCTTCTTCGAGAGAAGGCGCTTCGCGTACTATGGAAACATGTTCGGAGACGGAGCTGCAGTTGTTCGGCTGAGAGGCCAAAGCGTAATGACAAAGAGAACGGCCCGATTCTGCTAACATTTCTGCAAGAAAAACCTGACGCGCATCACCGCCTAAAACAGAGAAATCATATGAAAATGAAGACATAAAAACACCGCTTAAGAAACATTTTTAATTACTATATGCGAGTGAGAAAAAGATGTGAGTATAAATAACCTTGCTTGTCGTATATTTTTTCGGAATATTCCCGGGATGTCGGCAGTGCTGTGTATATCAGCATCCTTTTTATAGCGGGGCAAAAAATGATAAAAGAGAGTGATATTAACTATATCACAAAACGAATAGAAAACAAATCACTTTTGTTATTGACATGAAATCAAATAAAGTAGAAGGGAAGGCAATAAGATGAGCAGAAAAAGGAATAAGGTAATGAAAAACAGCTCCGGTTGTCATGATATTAATAAAGTTATAAGATTTTTTCTTATTCCTTTTAAAAAATATGCGTTATCATGTTAATATTAGGAGAGAGTAGGAGAGGTGATTGATAATGTACAATATATTAGTATGTGACGATGACAAAGAAATAGTGGAAGCAATCGAAATTTATCTGACGCAGGAAGGATATCGTATACTGAAGGCGTATGACGGTACGGAAGCTCTTGAAATGCTTGAAAGAGAAGAGGTTCATCTGCTTCTTCTTGATGTGATGATGCCGAAACTTGACGGGATTCGGGCAACTTTGAAAATACGAGAGAAAAACAGTATTCCCATCATTATCCTTTCCGCAAAATCGGAAGATGCGGATAAGATACTCGGACTTAATGTAGGAGCGGACGATTATGTTACAAAGCCGTTTAGTCCTTTGGAACTTGTTGCGCGAGTGAAATCTCAGCTTCGCAGGTATACGCAGCTTGGCGGCACGGCTCAGAATGAAAATGATAAAATATATTCTGTCGGCGGCCTTAGGATTAATGACGATCTGAAAGAAGTGACAGTAGATGGGGAGTTAGTAAGATTGACTCCGATCGAATATAATATCCTCCTTCTTCTTATGAAGAATCAGGGGCGCGTTTTTTCGATCAATCAGATATATGAAATGATCTGGAATGAGGAAGCTATCGGGGCTGACAATACGGTTGCCGTTCATATACGGCATATAAGGGAGAAGATTGAGATTAATCCAAAAGAGCCGCGGTATTTGAAAGTTGTCTGGGGAGTCGGATATAAGATTGAGAAGGTGCAGTAGATAAGAAAAACAGGTAAAGAGAGGAATGTGAATGAAAGGATGGTACAGAAGGACTGCGATGAAAGCGGTCGTCCTGATCGTAGGCGTGTTAACCGGAGCGATGTTTTTCACATCTCTTATAGTAACAACGCGGCTGACCGGAACGCTGAATCCGGCAGAGACGGTAAAGTTAATAGGAGAGCCATATGAAGAATCTTCGGATTTTAGCAATACAGTAGAAAGCTATATGCTTCAGGTGCTTGAACAGTTTCAGTTAAAAACGCTGTTTGAGTCAGACGGAGCATACAATCCGGATAAAGTGATCGACGTAATGTCTTATTTTGGAGCGTCGGGAGCAGACGCTGAAAATCATTCCGGACTGGTATACAGACTGTCGGATCTGATAGAGTGGAGCAAGGCATACAGTGTAGAATCAGGCGGTGTATATGATAAAAACGCAGTAATCGTCTGCAAACAGCCAAGCGGAAAATACTATTATTACTATACGGAAGAGTTTCTGAATCAGCTTGAAACAGGAGAACTTCAACTCGTATTAGAAGATGATAGAATGGATGTTGAGTCATTTTTAAATGACTTAAGCAACGGAACGCTTACCTCATCCGGAGTGAGTGATAAAATAAGCATATATGATGCAGAAGGCAGTAAATTGTATACAGACTGTTGGAATTACGGGGATTCAGTCCGTGAGAATTATGCGCCCTTAGGAGCGGCTAATCTTCTCCAAGTTGTAAATGAACGCCCGGAGTTAAACGGAAAGCTTATGGTTATTTATGATCATCTGGCATCTGTTCTTACGAGTATAAATGATAAATACAGCCGATATAAGAGCGGGTGGGAACACCTGGAAGAGGGAAACACAAACTTTACTTATTTATATATAGATCAGGATACAAAAAAAGTTACGACAAATAAAAGCGAATATGCAAATCTTATGGCAAAAGGCGAGTCGGGAATAAAAACGAACATTGAAGAATGCATAGCGGACATGAAATCAGGAAAAAATGTGAAATACATTTTTGTTTATCCGAAATTAAAAGATTTTGAAACAAATATGGATATATTACCGACAAATGAATGGGATATGGTGCGCTCTTATGATACCGACAAGACGTATGACAGTATTTTTGCGGTGGCAGTTGATACTTCTTATCCGGTCAAAGATATGTTCTATGAAAGAGACCGGATTTATGAAAAAAATATCCCGCTGCTAAGAGGCGGGTTCGTGATCTTGTGTCTTAGCGGAATTTTGTTCCTTATCAGTTTTGTCATGTCAGGGTTGATGGCAGGAAGAAAAGATGGAGATAACGAAGTTCATTTAACAGGCTTTGACAGATGGAAAACAGAGATCGCGGCAGTTGCCGTGATCGGAGTATGGGCAGTAGGAACGGCAGTTATCGTAGGCATGGGAATGATCGACAGCGATAATGTCTACAATATGGTAGAAACTCTTGACTATTATGGAGCGCGCTATATGAGCGATATGCCGGAAGTTTATTCTATGCTGTTTGTTCAGAAAGTAAGTTTTTTAGAGATAGCGGGTGCATTTTTATATGGAGCGTTTACGTTTATCTGCTTTTTCGCGGGTTATATGAGTCTTATCCGCAGAATGAAAGCGAAGAGTTTGTGGAATGGAAGTCTGCTTTGTATGATTCTTTCTTTTTGCAAAAGAATAGTCGATTCGAGTAATGACGTTTGGCGGACCGTTCTTTGGATCAGTGCATTTTTAGTCATCCACTGGATTACGTTTTTTGTCAGAAATGTACCGATGGCGCTGGCAGCTCTGGCAGCAGACGGAGTGACGTTTTGGATTGTCGTGGGAAGTATGCTTGCAAAAGTCAGGATCAAGAAAGGGATCGAACAGATCGCATCAGGCAATCTTGAGTATCGGATCGAACTAAAAGGACTGCGGGGAACGGAACGCAATATCGCCGAGAATGTCAATGATATCGGAAGCGGTCTGAACCGCGTGATCGATGAGGCGATGCGAAACGAACGTTTGAAAACGGATTTGATCACAAATGTATCGCATGACATCAAGACTCCGCTTACATCAATTATAAATTATGTGGATATTTTGAAGCGGTCTGATATTGCCGATGAAAAGATACTAGGGTATCTTGATATTCTTGAAGTAAAAGCGCAGAGACTTAAGACGCTGACAGAAGACGTTGTGGAAGCGTCGAAAGTAAGCAGCGGAAATATTACGTTAGAATATATGGATATTGATTTCCGTGAGATGGTACAGCAGACGGAAGGGGAAATGGCAGAAAAATTTGCCGCGCGAAACCTGTCGGTTGTATTGAACCTTCCGGAAGAAGCGGCGGTGATACATGTAGACGGACGCCGTATGTGGAGGGTGCTTGAAAATATCTTCGGCAATGCGGCAAAATATGCAATGCCGGGGACGAGAGTTTATGCAGATCTTTCGGTATCGGAGTCGGAAGTTAAGTTTTCTTTGAAAAATGTATCCGAGCAGCAGTTGAATATTTCGGCAGATGAGTTGACAGAGCGATTCATCAGAGGAGATATTTCCCGGAGTACGGAAGGAAGCGGACTCGGTCTTTCAATCGCCAAAAGTCTGACTGAAATGCAAGGAGGAGTTTTCGAGTTGTATCTTGACGGAGATCTGTTCAAAGTAGACATCAGATTTCCAAGGATAAAGCCGATGTAAAATATATATTGATTGGATTCGCCCCTTCCCTTTTTAAGGTAGGTTTTTCACCTTAGGGAAGGGGATTGTGTATCCTTTTTCTTACGAAGAAATAGCAGATTACCTGCAGTATGATCGTGATAAGCCATGATGCGGGATAAGAGATAAACAAAACATCCAATGATCTGTGGCGAGGGAAGATCATGAAGATCCAGACAATCCTCGTTCCGACTGTTCCGATGATAGAAAGAAGCATCGGAATTGCAGAATATCCCATTCCGCGCAACGCGCCGGGAAAGAGGTCCATCAGTCCGCACATAAAATAAGTTACGGTAGTATACAAAAGTATTTCCATTCCGCATTGAATGACTTTCGGATCTGAAGTATAGATTTTTAACAGTTCCGGTCCGAAGAGATATGAACCTCCGCCTAAGATTAATGAAACGACAACGGACAGCAGAATACAGTTCCGAAGAACTTTGTCCATTCGTTTCCATTTTCCCGCGCCGTAGTTCTGGCTTGTAAAACTCATACATGCCTGTGTGATCGAGTTGGCTGCGGCGTACAGAAATCCGAAGATATTATTTGCAGCTGTATAGCCCGCCATTGCGATAGAACCAAAAGAGTTTACCGAAGATTGAAGAAGTACGTTTGAGAAGTTGATAACCGTACTTTGTATGCCTGCGGGAATACCTACCTGAAAAATTTGTTTTAAATAGATCCACTTGATTGTCATTGCGGAAAATCGAAGTTGATAGCTTCCGTCCGAGCGATATAGACAGCGAAGGACAAGGAGACAGGAGATCATCTGTGCGATCACTGTGGCGATTGCAACTCCCGCGACTCCGAGGTGTAATACGATCACGAGGAAGAGGTTTAAAGCTGCGTTTACGATTCCCGCGATGATAAGGAAAAATAAAGGCCGTTTTGTATCTCCGACGGCACGCAGGATTGCCGCTCCGTAATTATAGAGCATAAAGAAGGGCATTCCGGCGAAATAAATCCGCATATAAAGGGCGGACTGGCCGATGACGTCTGAAGGAGTGTCCATAAGCAGCAGGGCTGCTTTTGAAAAGAAAAGTCCGACAAAGACCATGACGATTCCGCTGATCAAAGCGAAAGTAACTGCGGTATGTACTGTTTCAGACATCTGCTTTTCCTGTTTTGTCGCATAGAAACGGGCAGCCAGTACGTTCGCTCCGAGGGAAACTCCGATAAAAAGATTCGTAAATACATTGATTAGCGCTGTCGTAGAGCCGACTGCCGCCAGAGCGCGGCTTCCTGAAAATCTTCCGACAACGACGATATCTACTGCATTGAAAAGAAGCTGGAGAATACTGGAGAGCATGAGCGGAATGGAAAATGAAATCAGTTTGTCTAAAACAGTTCCATTGCACATGTCTATTTCATATTTGTTCTTTTTCGATTTTGAAGCTGTCATTTTAAATCCCCTCTTTATAAAGTATAAGCTTTGTTAAAAAACTATTACGGTTTCATTACAGATTATATTATGAATAGAAAACGGGAAATTTTCAAGATGAAGTTTTTAATAACTTTTCGAGAAATTTTCATGAGTAAAACAATGGAATTAGCCACGATAAGCACGCAGCGCGGTTTTACGAATGGCGCGGGCTGAAGTGTTATTTTGTAAATGCATTTGTAAAAGAGAGGTATTTATCCAACCTTTACATTATTTGGTATGTATGCTATCCTTTTTAAAGACAAAACCAACTGAAGATTCAGAGGAGATATTTCTTCGGATCACAGGGGGATAAAGGAGAGAAAACTATGTCAGAGAAACAGAAATATTATATTACGACGGCGATTGCCTATACTTCCGGCAAGCCGCATATCGGAAACACATATGAGATCGTTTTGGCAGATGCGGTTGCCCGTTATAAGAGAAGTCAGGGGTATGATGTATTTTTTCAGACAGGAACAGATGAGCATGGTCAGAAGATCGAACTGAAAGCAGAAGAAGCGGGCGTTACACCGAAAGAATTTGTAGACGGTGTTTCCGCTGAGATCAAGAAGATATGGGATCTGATGGATACGTCCTATGACAAATTCATTCGTACGACAGACGAAGACCATGAGAAGCAGGTACAGAAGATTTTCAAAAAGCTGTATGATCAGGGCGATATTTATAAAGGTCATTACGAAGGAATGTACTGTACGCCGTGCGAGTCTTTCTTTACAGAGTCACAGCTCGTAGACGGAAAATGTCCTGACTGCGGAAGAGAAGTGCAACCGGCGAAAGAAGAAGCGTATTTCTTCAAAATGAGTAAGTATGCAGACCGACTGATCGAGCATATTAATACACATCCTGAATTTATTCAGCCTGTTTCCAGAAAAAATGAGATGATGAACAACTTCCTTCTTCCGGGACTTCAGGATCTGTGCGTATCCAGAACTTCGTTTAAGTGGGGAATTCCGGTTGATTTTGACGATAAGCATGTCGTTTATGTATGGCTTGACGCGCTGACAAACTATATCACGGGAATCGGTTATGATGCAGACGGAGACAGCACGGAACAGTATGCAAAATTGTGGCCGGCTGACCTGCATTTGATCGGAAAAGACATTATCCGTTTCCATACGATCTACTGGCCGATCTTTTTAATGGCGCTTGGGCTTCCGCTTCCGAAGCAAGTATTCGGTCATCCGTGGCTTCTTCAGGGAGACGGGAAGATGAGCAAATCAAAAGGAAATGTTCTTTATGCAGACGAGCTTGTTGATTTCTTCGGGGTAGATGCAGTACGTTATTTCGTTCTTCATGAGATGCCGTTTGAAAATGACGGAGTGATCACATGGGAGCTTATGGTAGAACGTTTAAATTCCGATCTTGCCAATACATTAGGAAACCTTGTAAACCGTACAGTTTCTATGACAAATAAATACTTTGGCGGCGTTGTTTCCGATAAAGGAGCGGCGGAGGATGTCGATGCAGATCTGAAAGCGGTGATCGACAATACACCGAAAGCGGTTGATGCGAAAATGGACGGGCTGCGTGTGGCGGATGCGATCACAGAGATCTTTAATCTGTTCAAACGCTGCAACAAATATATCGATGAAACGATGCCGTGGGCGTTGGCAAAAGATGAAGAAAAGAAAGATCGTCTGGAAACAGTTCTTTGGAATCTGATCCAGGGAATCTCAGCAGGAGCGCGCCTTCTTGAATCCTTCATGCCGTCTACAAGCAAAAAGATTCTGGATCAGCTCGGAGACGGGCATGTGACGGAGAAACCGGAGATTCTTTTCCAAAGACTGGATCTGGAAGAAGTAATGAAAAAAGTAGAAGAACTTCATCCTCATATAGAAGAAGCAGAGGAAGAGGAAGATGTGATCGATATCGAGGCAAAGCCGGAGATTACGTTTGAACAGTTTGGAGCGATGCAGTTCCAAGTAGGAGAGATCATCGCTTGTGAGGCAGTGAAAAAATCAAAAAAACTCCTTTGTTCTCAGGTAAAGGTAGGAAGTCAGGTGAAACAGATCGTTTCAGGTATTAAAGCACATTATACACCGGAAGAGATGGTAGGGAAAAAAGTGATGGTACTTGTGAACCTGAAGCCTGCAAAGCTGGCGGGAGTACTCAGTGAAGGCATGCTTCTTTGTGCAGAAGATGCAGAAGGCAATCTGGCGCTTATGACTCCTGAGAAAGCAATGCCTGCGGGAGCGGAGATCTGCTAATAAGAATAGAGAAGAATAGATAAGATTAGATAAGATTAGATAAGATCAGAGAAACATAGAGAAAAAATATCTGTTGGCTGAACACAGACAGTTCATCCCGCAGATATTTTTTTATTCTATAGAAAATTTTGAGTTCTTATGGGATAACATCTTTCGGGAAGATATTGAAGTGGGATTGTCACTTTGTTCTTACAGAGAAAAGTTAAAAAATTTTGTTGTTTTTAATGCAACAAAATGCTTATCAAGGTACTCTTATATATGAAAGCATATTTAAGTCAGTGCGAAAGAGATGAAAGGAGGGAGCTTATGTCCGCAGGAATAGTGGATATACAGCGTCAGCTTATTAAAAAAGCGAAGTTGGGAGATACGAAAGCCTTTTCGCAGTTGTATGCTGAGATTTATAAAGATCTGTATCGGTTTGCGCTTTATATGACGAAACATACGCAGGATGCAGAAGATGCGGTCAGTGAGGCAGTGATATCTGCATATGAAAATATATCCGGACTAAAGAAAGAAAATTCTTTCAAGAGTTGGATGTTTACGATTCTAAATAATGAGTGTAAAAAGATATTACGGAAAAACGGTAATACGTCGAATCAAGTGAGTGAAGAGGATGCCAAAAACCTCGGAGCAGAGGAAATAGATTTTGCACAGCGCCATGATGTAAAGAAGGCGTTTGAATCATTAGAGGAAGAGGAGCAGACGATAGTTGCATTTTCCGTATTCGGAGGATACAGAAGCGAAGAAATAGCCGAGATGCTGGGGAAGAACCCGGGAACGGTCCGATCAAGGAAGAGCCGTGCTTTCGGCAAGATGCGTGAAATGCTGGACTGAATGGCAGGCGTTTTGAAGATGGAGAAAATAGAAGATAATAAGAAGAAAAAATAACAAAAACCATCAAAATAACGAAAGGAGATTATCTATGTCAGAGAATAAAAAAGAAACGAAAAATCAGGATATGATTGAGAAAGAAATGAAAGAGAAGATGAAGCAAACTGTTGAAGATGAAAAGATCCCCGGTTCGCTTGAGCCGGAAGCGGTTGAAAAGATGTTGGAGACGAGAAAGAAGAAAAAGTCGAATAATCGCCGTTGGAAATATGCCTCAGTGGCAGCAGCGGCTTGCGTTTGTCTTGTAGTGGGAGCAGTCGGATATACGAATATGAACGCAGGAAAAAATGAACGGCCGGGAACGGTAACAGAAGGCAGATCAGAAGAAGATCAGGGAAAAATCGCACTGGCAAAAAATTATGATGAAATTAAAAAATATTTGAAAGAAAATGAGAAAAGGGCGAAAGGGCAGAACGGATTCGGCAGAGCAGACGCGGCCTATATGACGGACGGGGCCATGGCGGAATCTTCTGTAGCCGAATCGACAAAAGATATGGCAGGTGCCGATTATTCTGATACAAATATCAGACAAGAGGGAGTCGGCGAAGCGGACACTGTTAAGACTGACGGGAAGAATCTTTACATTCTAAATGATCAGACAGTAGAGATTGTAGATGTATCTCAAGCAGAGATGAAAGATCTGGCAAGTATCGAGATAGATGAAAATTGTTTTATAAGAGAGGTTTTTGTTTCCGATGGGCGGCTTGTGATATTGTATACCGAATCAAAATGTGAAGAAGGAAAGAAAGCAGAAGACGGAATTTATAAAGATTATACATGCGCGGCAGTTTATGATGTGACCGATCCGGCGAATCCGAGAGAAGCAGGAGTGATTTCTCAGAGCGGGCAGTATCATACAATGCGCGTGAAAGACGGATATGTTTATTTAGTCAGCGATTTTTACACATATTATGATTCGTCGGTATCAAACGAAAGCGATTATATCCCGCAGATCCAGGGAAGTCTGCTCCGCGCGGAAGATATATATATGCCGCAGGGAACGACCGGAAGTCAGCACACGGTTATTTCTGCATTTGCGCTTTCCGACCCGACTGAGAAATTACAGACAAAGGCGATTTTCGGAAACGCGGGAATGTGTTATGTGAGCGAAAATAATATTTATATAACAGAGGAGTATTACGGAAAAAGCGAGACAGAGAATATCCAGACTTCGATCCGTAAGATCGCTTATGATAAGGGAACTTTAGATGCGGTAGGACAGACAAAGATCGACGGCGTTTTGAATGATTCCTTTAGTATCGATGAATATAACGGATATTTGCGAATTGCAGCGACAGTGATTCCCAGTGATTATAACAACCGGATCATGCCTGTTCCGTATGTGGAAGAAGGCGGATCGGATGTTATAGTTGAAGATGAAGTGGCAGTGGATAATGCATCTATAGAAACAAATGCGTTATATGTGTTGGATGAAAATCTGGAAATGACCGGAAGTATTCAGAATCTGGCGAAAGAGGAAACAATCCATTCAGCGAGATTTATGGGAGATATCGGATATTTTGTGACATTTAAGCAGATCGATCCGCTGTTTTCCGTGGACCTTTCAGATCCGTCAAATCCAAAGATCATCGGAGAATTGAAGATACCGGGATTTTCAGATTATCTGCATCCGTATGGCGATGGAAAACTGCTTGGAATCGGATTGAGCGTAGATGAAGAGGGCATGACGACAGAAGGTGTGAAGCTGTCTATGTTTGACATAAGTGATCCGGCAAATGTAAAGGAGATGTCAACCTATGTTTTAGAGAATGTGCTTAGCACAGACGCAGGATATAATTATAAGGCGGTATTTGCCGATGCAGAAAAGAATCTGTTTGGATTTATGGCGTACGGAGATTCGATCGAATATAAAATGTTTACTTACGATGAAGCGGAAGGTTTTAAAGAAGTATTTTCAAAAGATATTGTTAATTACGGAAATGTCCGAGGATTGTATATCGGAGAAACATTTTATCTTGTAGCAGGAAATACAGTCGAATCATTTACGTTAAACGGATTTGAAAAAATAGACGATCTTGTCCTGTAATAGACGATTGGCAGATGGAATGGATTTCCAAAGAAAATTCAGAATCCGTAACGGAACTTAGATAAAAATTTTGGGGAAAAGGCGCTGATATCATATTGATGTATCGGCGTCTTTTTTGAAGCCTTAAAAGCGAAGCGAAAATCAAACAAAATGAAAGAAAATCAAATCCCTTGCCGTAACGAAGAAGTATGAAAGAGTCATTTTTATACGACAGCTTAACTGATATTGTAAATATAACAAAAGCGGAATAAATATAAAAATTATAAATCAGTCTGTCGAAAGGGGAAGAAGATATGAAAGGATATAATACGGAAAAGGGTTATATGGGGTATGTAGAAGGAACGTGGATGCTTTTTAGCTGCGAAGCGGATTATTATGAATTCATGGAGTGAAAAGCCGTGAAGTGAGAAGTCAGAGATGGTTTCCGTAGTGGAAAACGCAGAAATATGATACTATATCATTATGACTAAAGTACGGGAGCGTTGTATTATGCCGAAGGGAGCAAATCAAAAGTTTAAGCTGTACCGTCTCGCACAGATCATGTGTGAAAAGACGGATGAAACACATTATCTGACAATGCCGGAGATTCAAAAAGAGTTGGAAAAGTATGATATTATCGCAGAGAGAAGAAGTCTGTATGAATCGTTGAAAGATTTAGAAGAATTCGGCATTGAAGTAGAAGGTGAGCGCAGCGGGAGAGGATACCGCTATCATGTGATAGGCAGACAATTTGAACTGGCTGAACTGAAACTTCTTGTTGATGCGATACAGTCGTCAAAATTTATTACAGAGAAGATGACGAACCGGTTGATAGGAAAACTGGAAACTCTTGTCAGTCAGCATGATGCGGCGGATCTTCGGCGGCAGGTGTTTGTTTCAGGGCGGATTAAGACGATGAATGAAACTGTTTATTACAGCGTCGATACGATTTATAATGCAATTTCACAAAACAAAAAAATTAAATTTCAATATTATCAGTGGAATGTGAAAAAAGAACCGGAGCTTCGTCACGGAGGAGCGTATTACCATATCAGCCCGTGGGGGCTGCTATGGGATCATGAGAATTATTATCTGATCGGATATGATTCCCGGGCAGAGCAGATCCGGCATTACAGAGTCGATAAAATGCTTCATATTTTGCTGTCGGAAGAGATACGGGAGGGAAAGGAGGAGTTTCAAAAGATCGACATGGCGTCGTATTCAAAAAAGAGTTTTGGCATGTTCGGGGGAAAAGAACAGTCGGTAAAACTTCTTGTTGAAAATTCGCTGGCAGGTGTTATTGTAGATCGTTTCGGGAAAGATGTGATGATGATTCCGGCGGATGCCGATCATTTCACTGTGAGTGTAGACGTTCAGGTAAGCAGTCAGTTCATAAGCTGGGTATTTGCGCTTGGCAGTCAGGCAAAAATTGTCAGCCCGAAGAATGTTGTAAATCAGGTGCGCAAGAAGATTGAGAAACTTGCGGAGCAGTATGCGCTTCCTATAGAAAACAGAAGGGAGAATTGAAACATGGATGAGAAACTAAAACCTTTATTTACTCCGTGGCGTATCGGAAACTGCGAGATAAAAAACCGTATCGTATTGACTTCTATGGGAGGAACCGATCTGTTCGGATGGATGGAGAAAAACCATTTTGACAAAATGGGTGCGCGATTTCTTATGGAGGCTGCAAAAAACAATGCGGGTCTTGTCCTTCCGGGGTGTCAGCCGGTATATAATCCTATGTTTGGACAATGGCTGTACAAGAATAAAAAGATGTATGAAGATCTGAAAGAGTGGATGCCGGAGTTTCATAAAACAGGAGCCAAACTTTTTGTTCAGTTGACAGCGGGTTTCGGCCGGTCGTTTACGATCAGCGAGATGATGGAAAAATTATATACGAATAAGGCGCTGCGCGTTTTATCAAAGCCGTTTATGGATCTGGATAAGATTACTGCGACGGCAAGCCCGTCTCCGAACCGCTGGTCGGATAAAGTTCCTTCAAGAGAGATGACAAGAGAAGAAATTCATGAGTTTGTGGAAGCGTTTGCAAAGTCGGCGAAACTTTTGCAGGATGCGGGAGTTGACGGAGTGGAAATACATGCGGTACATGAAGGATATCTTCTTGATCAGTTTACATTAAAATATGTAAATCATAGAACAGATGAATATGGAGGATCTTTTGAAAACAGATATCGCTTTGCTGTAGAGATCGTGCAGGCGATTAAAAAAGTATGTGGTGAAGATTTTCCTGTATCGCTAAGGTACAGTGTTCTTTCCAAGACAAAAGGATTCAGAAAAGGCGCTCTTCCGGGAGAGCAGTTTACGGAAGTCGGAAGAGATATGGAAGAATCTGAAAAAGCGGTGAAATATTTGCAAGATGCAGGTTATGACATGCTCAACTGCGATAATGGTACATATGATGCGTGGTATTGGGCGCATCCGCCTGTTTATATGCCGGAAAATTGTAATCTGGAAGATGTAGAACATATTAAACAGTTTGTTCGGATTCCGGTTGTATGTGCGGGGAGAATGAACCCGAAAACAGCGGCAGAATCGATCGCCGCAGGAAGATTGGACGGAGCGGGATTCGCGAGGCAGTTTTTGGCAGATCAGGAATGGGTCACAAAGATGATGGAAGATCGGGAAGAAGAGATTCGGCCTTGTATTTTATGCCATAACGGATGTTTTAATATGTGTCACTATAAAGGAGTGCCAAACGATCAGGAATTAAGTGACAGCCTGCATTTGTCAAGGTGTGCGGTTAATGCGGAAACGATGCAGTGGGATCGGCATTTTATAGAGAAAACAAAGAATCCAAGAAGAGTCTATATTATCGGCGGAGGAATCGGAGGGATGGAAGCTGCCAGAGTGTTAAAGCTTCGTGAGCATGATCCGGTTATTTATGAGAAGAACAACGTTCTTGGCGGCACGTTCATCCCGGCAAGTGCAGAATCTTATAAGGGGAAATTAAGAGAACTTTTGGCATGGTACAGAAGACAAATGAAAGAACTGGATGTGGAGGTTCATTTAGGTAAGGAGATTGACAGCGTTGAAAAGTTCGGCGATGCTCCGGTAATAATTGCAACCGGTTCTGTTCCGCGCGTGATGAAAAATATTCCGGGACATGAACGGATGATTGAGGCATGCGACTATCTGAACGGAAGGGATGTAGGAGAAAGAGTTGTAGTGATCGGAGGAGGCCTTACGGGAAGCGAGATTGCCTATGAGCTTGCGCTTCAGGGAAAGAGACCGGTTATTGTTGAGATGAAAAATGATCTTGTGGCGCAGAAAGGAGTTTGCCTTGCCAATAGTTCCTATTTGAGGGAATGGTTTGAGCTACACGAAGTTCCGGTATATCTCGAAACAAAGTTAAAAGAAGTAAAAGAACATTCGGTGATCTGTACAGATAAAACCGGAAAAGAGATAGAGATTCCTTGTGACTCTGTGATCGGATCAGTCGGTTACCTGCCTAATCCGCTGGAAAGAAAAGGAAAGAATATTTACCTGGTCGGCGATTGTGAACAGGTTGGAAATTTACGGAGCGTGGTGTGGGGCGCTTACGAGACTGCGATGAAGATTTGCTGATATGACGATGCAGAATGATTGATAGAACAAGAATAGTGAGATATTAGAAAATGCAGCTTTCTCTTGTGAGGGTAAAGCTGCATTTTAATCTGAAAATAGATTTGTTTAAGCGAACAACTGTAAAATAATCTGAATGATCCAAAACAGACAATACAGAATCATTCCGACATTTAAGATGATCGTTGAGAAACGTTTTCCTTTCGGAATTGTGATCTCTCCGGGGGCACATTTGAATTTCTTAAAGTTGATCGCCCAAAATATGATGCCTGTAATGACAAGACCGAAAAGAAGCAGCATGTAAAAACAAATCAAAAGAAACTGAACCGGATGCTGCATAACGAGTCCGACGATGGCTGACGGGTTATTTTCCGCTAACAGAGAAAGCTGATTGAAAAATGTTGATTTCATTAAAAGCAGTCCCGGAATCGAGCCTAAAAAGTTGACTGTCATATGCAGGGCAACCGTGTAGATCAAGCGCCCGGTTTTTACATAAATGAATCCCCAGAACACACCGAGTGTAAATGCGTATACAAATTGATTAAAATTACCGTGGAATAACGCAAACATCAATCCTGACAGAAGGATAGCCGTTGCCTGTCCGTACTGTACTGTCCGGTCGATGATGAGTTTTCGGAAAACATATTCTTCGACGATGGGAGCGCAGATCACCATAAGGAAAAATGCTGTGAGCGGAGACAGTCCGGTAAGAATGTCCTGGATCGGGTTGTCTACGAGATCTCCTTTTAGTGTTCCGAAGATAGCTGTCGTAAATGTGCCTATTACATTCGTAACATACATAAGCGCATAGCACATAAAAAAGGCGATAATCCATTGCCCTGCCGTCATTTTCTTCTTGTGGATGACCATGCCGGGGATCGTGCGTACGATGATGACCAAAAGCGGCATTGCAATAAGATACATCGAAAGCGATGAGATGATCAGGGAAATATTCGGATTCACCATAAGCTGGGGTGCGATCAACTGAATCAATGTAATGACAGAAATCTGCACTCCCGAAATTATGATCGCTCCACAGAAATAAAAAAGTCCGATCTTGGAAAAATGACTCTTGTGTTTTTTTAACGGATCGGACGGAGCCGGGATGATAAGTTCAGTGTTTTCCATATGAAATAACCTCCTCTTGCGTAAGATTAAAAATCAATAAAAAATTTTACGTCTATTATCCCATTTTGCGAAGCAAAAATCAATAAAAACAGAACTTATATTTGCAGCCGGTGAGATGCTAAGGCAGCAAGGTGTTAATTTTAGAAATCGATGTTATAAGGAATATTTTCAAAATATGAAGAGGTAAAAATTATTTGCGACCGAAAAAGGAGGGGGTAAATAAAGTTTGCTGGACTTTGCAGAGTGGAGAGATAAAATAAAATAAAAAGGAGGTAAGCGGTATGAAAATAGGAGAAACAATTTTAAAATTACGAGAAGAAAAAAAGATGTCTCAAGAAGAGTTTGCACAATATTATCATGTGACGAGGCAAACTATTTCAAACTGGGAAAAGGAAAAGAATTATCCGGATTTACAAACATTAGTAAAGATTAGTGACGAATCAGGAGTTCCGTTGGATTCTATGCTTAAGGATAACTTCTCTATGGTACAAGAAATCGATAAAAAAGTAAGACACTTAAAAATATTTAAAATCGGAACAATAGTAGTATTGGCGATAGTTATTTTAGTTTCAGCTTATATAGGAATTCAAAACGGCAAGCAGGACCATCTTGTGCGGACATATGAAGATAAGTTGGAGGAACTTGGATTTGAGCAAGAAGGTAATAATTATTGTCTCACAGATTCCGATTTTAAGTATGATATTTATATGTTTGACAGACCTTCTATATGGAAATGGAATCAGGAAATGAGTGACAGAGAGAAATTTATCGTAGCCACACTTCTCGTAAAGAATAGCGATTTGGAAGAAAATCCGGGTATTACAATTCGGAAAACAGGCGATTTTATAACACTTTATATTTCAAGAGAAAACCATTTGGCAGACGACGGTTCTACAAAACCAAAAGAGTATAGTCTTGATAGAAACGGTCAGATAAAACATAAAGAAAAAATGGAAGCAGATGATTATGAAGTATATGCTAAACTGAAAGAGGAGATAGAGAATGGAGTGAAAAAACTCAATGAAATGTATTCAAACATTTATGAATAAAAATATTTGTATAATGATTGCAAGGTCGAATAATAGGGTGTTGAATGCTTGACACCCTTCTTTTGATTAAGAATGAAATACCGTATCCAGAAGCTGATCTATCGAGATCAGGTACAGAGTGGAGTGATCAAAAGAATCTATAATCTACTGATCACACAGCCAAAAGTTCACCGAGAGGCATATGAACTAAATAAACAGCCTGTGCGGTGGATCAATTTCAAAAATGGATATTATGATCCGGTTATGGGTGAAATGCTGGAACACAATCCTGATTATCTGACAATCAATCAGATTCCGTTTCCCTATTATCCAGAGGATTGTGAGCAGGTGTTACAAGGTGGAGAAAATATCAAAAAGTATCTGGCATCGTCTCTTTCAAATAAAGAAGAACAGCAGACATTCTGGGAGTATTTTGGATACTGCATGAAAATAAACGATTCTATGCGACTGGAATGTATGGAAAGCTGTTAAATGCCTGTGCGGATATTCCCTGCAAAGCAATGGAGAACACAGATGTATTAAAGAAAGCAGTCGGTGAGGACACACTGATTTATGAGAAAAAAGGACAGGATGCAATTCATTTCCACTCTTATGCGAAGCTGCTTTTTTCTACCAATGAAATGCCACAGAATCTTGAGAATAAGTCAGATGCTTTTTACCGTAGACTACTGATTCTTGATATGAACCGGGTAGTAAAAAGTGGTGAAAAAGATTTGCACTTAAAGGAAAAGGTACAGGCAGAATCCGATTATGCAATTCATATGGCGATGATTGCATTGAAAAATCTGTACGAGCAACGACGACTTGAGGAACAGAAACGGTTTGAAGAGCAGGAGAGAGCAAGAGCAGCTCGAAGAAGAAATAAAAGACGTTCAGGACCAGAATTCTAAACTGCAGATACAGGTGAATAAATCATCTGTGCAAGCTGTGGATGAGGCATATAAAAAACAAAGAGAAGCAGAAAAACAATTACGGTCATTAAAGTATCAGGCGGAACAGAACAGAAAGATAGCTGAGAAGGAAGTGCAAAAACTGAAAAAAGAATAAAATTGCAATCAGAGAAAATAAACGAGATAAAATTTTTCTGTGGTATCGGATATATAGTGGCACTTGTATTTTCTGCTTGTCTTATTAAGATGTGCTTTTTGTGATTTTAGATGCGATATTTCAGAATTGAATTACGACTTTTGATAGATTAGATTGTCTGAAACGCATTTTTGTGATATGATGATAAATACCATGTGAACAGATATTTCAAGCAAATAAGATTGAGGTGAAAAAATGGCAGTTAGTTACAAGAAATTGTGGAAATTGTTAATTGATAAAGAAATGATGAAGAAAGATTTGCGTGCAATGACAGGAGTTAGTACAACAACGATGTCTCGATTATCAAAAGATGAAAATGTAAGTACAGAGATTCTGTCAAAGATATGTTCTGCTTTGAATTGTGATGTGGGAGACATCATGGAATTTGTTCCTGATAAAAAAGAGGAGCAGTAAGGAGGTACGGGAACATGGATCATTCTTATCCGTATATTGCATCTTTGACTAGAGAGCCGTTCCTTTTTTATGAAATGCGTTCCACTGCAAAGCTTATGTCAGAAGGAATTTCCGATGATACGATTGTAAAAGAAATTGTAGAGCAGAATCTTTTCCAGTACCCAACGGAAAAATCTATCACACGCATGGCGAAAGCCTGTATAAAACGGCTTCATGCACTGGAAGATGATTCTCTGGTTTCTGCGATTGCGTCACAGCCAACGGATGTAGCAAAACAAGTTTGTCTGTATGCGTTGATGAAGCAGAGCCGACTGGTTTGGGAATTTATGCTGACAGTCATTGGTGAGAAGTACAGATTAAGGGACACGTCTTTTGGTAAGATAGATTTGAATACATTTTTTATGCGTTTACAGGAACAAAATGATACCGTAGCTTCTTGGAGCGATAGTACGATAACAAAGTTAAAACAGATTATTGCCAGAGTGCTTGTCGAAACAGAATATCTCGATAATCTCAAGGCAGATCATTTGAATCCAGTATGGCTGCATCCTGTTTTGGAAAATGCCATCAGAAGCAATGGCGATACGGCGATACTGCCGGCGTTTAATTGCTTTGTGTAGGAGGTAACCCGATGAGTGAAATAAAAGAGCGCCTGGACAAAGTTCGGGCATTGATCCAGGAATCAGAGTTTCTGGAAGGCAAGGGACTGAGCAATGAAGTGAATATCAGAATCTTTTGTTATGAACCTGAAAATGAAATGGTTGTTCGCCATTTTGTAAATCAGTTGGAAACAGATCAGTTCTTAGATTGCCATTTGATCGTTTGTAATTTATATAAAATATTTTTTTCTATCTGTGATGATATGGACATCACAGATGCAATTCCAGATATGGAAGAAGCTGACGGGAGTGCTTATCTTCTGGAGCAGCTTAATTCCGCAATCGGTAACGGAGAGTTCATTGATAAAATCCAGTATGAGCCACACGAACCGGGTGATGTGCTGATGTTGACAGGTGTAGGTGAGGTATTTCCGTTTATGAGAATCCATACGTTACTAGAAGCCTTGCAACCGTATTTTTCGGATGTTCCGATTTTGGTTATGTATCCGGGTGAGTTCGATGGTCGTCATGTAAAACTGTTCAATCGTCTGACACCAAATGATTATTACCGGGCATTCAATGTCATAGATTAAGGGGGATAAAGCCATGATGATTCGAGATATGTTTGCGGATGACATCAACCGCAAAATCAATGGTGTAATTAAAGTAGATCAGGCTGCTGATGATGTAATCGAGCAGGAGTTAAATGAATATGTCATTACCAGAGAATTGAAGAAACACTTCATTACTTTCTTCAACTATTATGGAGATGCCTTTGACCAGCCTACGGCTGATATGGGTGTTTGGATTTCCGGTTTCTTTGGAAGTGGTAAATCTCACTTTCTGAAAATGCTTTCCTACCTTTTGGAAAATAAAGAGGTAAAAGGCATTCGTAGTGTAGAGCGTTTCCGCAAAAAGTTTGAGGACGATCCGGCAACCTTTATGCTGATTGACCGTGCTACAAAGGGAACAACGGAGACAATTCTGTTTAATATTGATATTGAGGGATTCAGCAATAAAGACAAGACAGCTGTACTTCGTGTTTTTGCGAAGATGTTCTATAACCATCTGGGATTTTACGGAGAAAATCTGAAAGTTGCCATGATGGAGCGTTATATCGACCAACAGGGAAAAACTGAGGAGTTCCGCAGAGTTTTTGAAGAAAAGAAAGGCAAGCCCTGGCTGGAAATGCGTCGTGCCTTTGCTTTCAATGGAAAGTTTATTATTCCGACACTGATGGAAGTTCTGGATATGAGTGAGGACGATGCCAAAGCATGGTTCAATGATAAAACCGCAACAGAAATTTCTATCGCACAGCTTGTGGAAGATATGAAAGCCTATGTGGATACCAAGCCTGCCAACTTCCGTTTGTTGTTTATGATTGATGAGGTTGGACAGTATGTTGGTACAGATACCGATATGCTTTTGAACCTTCAGTCTTTGACAGAGAAAATTGGAAGTGAATGCGAAGGAAAGATTTGGGTGATCTGCACCGGACAGGAAGCCATTGATGAAATCATCAAAGTTCGTGCCGATGAGTTCTCCCGTATTCAGGCTCGTTTTAAAACAAGACTGAGTTTATCATCTTCCTCTGTGGATGAAGTCATCCAGAAACGTATTCTGAAAAAGAAACCAGAAGCAGCTAAAAATCTGGAAGATGTTTATGAGCAGAATGATTCTGTTCTTCGTAACCTGTTCAGCTTTAGCGGCTCTATTCTGGATATTAAAGGCTATTCCGGTCCGAGGGAATTTACCGAGAACTTCCCGTTTGTGCCGTATCAGTTTATTATCATGCAGAAGGTATTTGCTGAAATTCGCAAGCACGGAAATTCTGGCAAGCACCTGTCTGGTGGTGAGCGTTCCATGCTCTCAGGCTTCCAGGAAGCTGCACAGAAAATTCAGGAGAAGGACGAATATGCACTTGTTCCGTTTTTCCGTTTTTATGATACTGTACATACTTTTCTGGATGGTTCGATCCGTCGTGTAATTGAGCGTTGCCAGAAAGCTGTCGACAACGGGGACGGCATTGAACAGCAGGATGTAGATGTACTGAAACTTTTGTACTTAATTCGATATATTGATGATATTCCTTCCAATTTGGACAATATCGTAATCCTTATGGCAGACGATATTCGTGTGGATAAGATTATCATGCGCGAAGCTGTTCGTGGATGTCTTGATCGTCTGATGAGCCAGAACTATATCGGCAGAACCGGAGACACTTATAACTTCCTGACTGACGAAGAACAGGATATTCAGCGTGAAATCAGAGATACAAATGTGGATACCGCTTCTATCGTAGAGCGTATTGCTCAGATGATTTACGGTGATATTTTCACAACTAAGAAGTTCCGTTATGGAAAATATGACTTTGCGTTTGATCAGATGGTGGATGGAATTACCGTTGGTGCGGCAACAGGAGGTATGCGTCTACGCTTCCTAACTGTTGCTACTGATGCCATTGAAAAAACAGATTACCGTCTGATGGCAGAATCCAAAGGTAACGAAGCAATCGTGGTTCTGGCTGATACGCCTTATTATGAATCTCTGGAATCTGTTATGAAGATTCGTAAGTACGTAAAGCAGAGAAATGTAAGCCAGCTTCCAAAAACTGTGCAGAAAATCATCAGCGATCAGCAGGACGAAGCCGGAAAATATGAGCTGAGTGCCATGACTGAATTACAGAACGCTATCGAAGGAGCGCAGTTCTATGTAGATGGGGAGCATCTGGAAATCAAAGCCGGAAATGCTAAGAGTAAGATTGATCAGTCTCTGGAATATCTGGTTGCTCATGTATATAGTAAGCTCGACCTGATTACAGATCATGCAGGCAGTGACGCAGATATTATTGCGATTCTGACAGGTGCAGTAACGGCACTTCCGGGCATGGAGCCAAACCGTGATGCTGCTTCTGCTATGGAAGAATATCTGGAAATGCAGGATGCTAAAAAACTGCCGACATCTATGGCAGACGTGCAAAGCAAATATAGTGCGATTCCGTATGGATGGAAAGAAATCGACATTGCTGCGGTTGCGGCACAGCTGATTTATTCCCAGAAAGTAACCATCAAGTATGCAGGCAATACCATTCAGCCGGATGACCCGAAATTGCCGGATATGCTCCGCAAAAAGAGTGAGATCGGCAAGACTTCCATCAGCAAGCGTAAAACCATTTCAGCTACGATGATGCGTGATGTAAAAGCAATGCTCCGAGAGTATTTTGATGTTATGGATGTGCCAGACGATGAAGATGGTCTGATTCGCTTTGTGACTGAAAAATTCGGTGAACAGCGTGATTACTATGCTTCTCTGGATGCCCGTTATGACGGACATAAATACCCGGATCGTGCATTGGTGCAGGAAGCCATTCATCTGATGGAGGATGTACTTTCCCAGAAGAAAGACAATATTGCCCTGATTGAGCGTGTGCTGAAAAAAGAGGATGCTCTCTTTGATAACAAAGAAGCCGTGAGCAACGGTATCGAAAACTTTTTCAAGACCCAGGTAGCAGTATTCGATCAGGCAGTGCAGTTTGAAAAATCTCTGCATGATGACCTTGACCGCATTGCAGAAAATGAGGAAGCACACAAGGCATTGAATACCATTCGTCTGATTACCATGGTTCAGACCGGAAGCAAGTTCAACTATAACCGGATTCGTGAACTGAATCCGTTGATGGATACGGTTCGTACTGCTCATGATAAGATGCTGGAAGAAAAACGTGCAGAGGTTCTGGAAACCGTTCGTCAGTGTATGGAAGCAACCCACACTGCCGCAAACGGCGATTCCAAGGCATCCCATCTGATTGAAAAATCAGATCGGTATTTCAGCCAGTGCAAGGAGAAAATCGCAGAGTTAAAGAGCCTTGCCCTTCTGGATGCCATGTTCCTGCCGATGTGCCAGTATAAGGATGATACGGTCAGCAATATTGAGTCTGTTCTGGCTCCGCCTGCACCGAAGCCGCCAGCACAGGCGACACAGCCGGGAAAAGGGCAAGCGATCGCAAAGAAGAAAGTGATTCGTACCTATAACCGTCAGGTTGTATTCCAGGCAAAGACCTTACAGACCGAAGCAGATATTGATGATTATGTAGAGAAGATTCGTTCTCAGCTGAAACAGTTGTTGAAGAATTGCGACGAGATCAAGCTGAATTAAGGAGTGTGCCTATGGAAGAATTACTTGAAAGATTGGTTATTGCAGTTGAACAGCAAAATTCAGCTTTTCCCTGGGATAGTGTGATTTCAATATTAGCACTAATTGCTTCATGGGTTACAATTTTCTTTTTGCTCAAGGAGCGAAGTGAGAAAAATCGTCCTTATATGCAAATATCGTTTGAACTTGTTCGTTCAACGTTGGCGTGCATTGTTTTGAGAAATGTTGGGACAGTTCCATTGGAAGTTAAAAGTTTGATGTTTAATGAAACTTTCACCAAGCAGTTGCAAGCGAAAACGCAGGAACGATTAAAAAAGAAAGAATCGACGAGTATTGTGATTTTTCCAAATCAGAAATGGGTTATTTCATTTGATACAAATGTTTTTAATATCATAAACGATTTTGAAGAAAAAAAAGTAAGGATTGATTACGAATATTATAAGTATGGGAAAAACAAATCTTATAATGAAAAAATTGCAATCGATTTTTCAGAGTACAGTGGATTTTTAAACTATATTTCAGAAGTGGATGAGTTTAAGAATAGTGTTGATAATTTGAAAAAATCAATGGAGAATATTGATAAAGATATTAAAAAACTGGCTGTTCGAATAGAAGATGGAGAAAATTATGGATAAGAATGCGATTAAAAAATTTGCTGTCTGGGCAAGAACAGAACTGATCGCCCGTGTTTCCCTGAAAGGTGTGGAATACGGTATCACTGAGGACAAAATTGAGGATGCCAATGCGGACAGCGTTGGCGGCAAAGTCCTCACTGCCGATGAAAAGAAGCAGCGTCAGGCTTTGATTGCTGAGATTAACGATAAAGGATATAAGCAGGTCATGGAGGAGGTTGCTTACACTTGGTTCAACCGCTTCTCTGCTCTGCGATTCATGGAAGTAAACGGCTATCTTCCTTCTCATGTGCGTGTGTTCACGGACGAGGAAAACAGCTTTAAGCCGCAGATTATAACCGAAGCTATTCATCTCGATTTGGATGGATTGGATGTGGAAAAGGTCTATGAGCTGAAAGACGCAGAAAAGACCGAAGAATTGTATAAATATCTGCTGATCGTGCAGTGTAACGCCCTGAATAAGATTCTGCCGGGAATGTTCCAGAGACTCTCGGACTACACCGAGCTTCTTTTGCCAGACAATCTGCTCCGTGAAGGTAGTGTCATTCAGCAGATGATCGAGCTGATACCAGAAGACGACTGGAAGGATGCTGTCCAGATCATCGGCTGGCTGTATCAGTATTATAACAGTGAGAAAAAAGATGATGTTTTCGCAGCACTGAAAAAGAATGTGAAAATCACAAAAGAGAACATCCCTGCAGCAACTCAGCTTTTCACACCGGACTGGATTGTTCGCTACATGGTAGAAAACAGCCTTGGTCGTTTATGGCTGGAGGGACACCCGGATGTTAAGAGTCAGCTTCTGCCGACAGAGGAAGAACAGTCTGCCTATTCTACCGGAAACCGTGACCCGGAAGATACCAAATGGCACTACTATCTGGAAGAGACCGAGCAGGAGCCGGAAGTGCAGGTACAGCTGGCTGAAATCCGTAAGGAATACGCCGCGCTGACACCGGATCAGCTGAAAGTCATTGACCCATGCTCCGGTTCCGGTCATATCCTTGCGTATATGTTTGATGTCCTGATGAAGATTTATGAATCCTATGGCTATACTACCCGTGAAGCAGTGGCAAGCATTGTGGAGAATAATCTTTACGGATTGGATATTGATGACCGTGCGGCACAGCTGGCTTACTTTGCGGTAATGATGAAAGCCCGTCAGTATGACCGCCGCTTCTTCAGCCGTGGAATTCAGCCCCATGTATATGCTATTGCAGAGAGTAACTATGTAGATAAATTCGCTGTGGACTATTTCTGTAACGGCGATATGAAGCTCACAGCCGCTATGGATACCATTATCAGCGAACTGCATGATGCAAAGGAATATGGCTCGATTCTGACCGTAACACCGCAGGATTGGTCTGCTCTGTATGACCGTTTTGCGGAAATCAAGGAGGATATTCATATCTCTCGTGGAGCGGCACTGAGAGGATTACTGCCATTGGTGCAGACGGCGGAAACACTGGCACAGAAATACGATACTGTTGTGACGAACCCGCCGTATATGGGATCAGCAGGGATGAATTCCAAACTGTATGATTTCGTGAAAGAAGAATATCCTGATGTGAAATCAGATATGAGTACTGTATGCATGAGAAAGACCATTTCCATGTGTAACGAGCATGGATATATGGCGATGATTAACATTCCTGTGTGGATGTTTATTTCCAGCTATGGAAAACTTCGTACCGAAATTATAACCCGGAATTCTCTTGTACAGATGCTACACTTTGGGAGAGGAGTATTTGGTTCAGATTTTGGAACGACAGCTTTTGTTATTGGGAAGCGATTTGTCCCCAATTATTGTGGAACATACAGAAAACTATTTATGAAACAAGGAGCTGTTGATTCGGTTGAAACAAAAGAATTGTGGTTCCATGAAGGCAAAGGTGCTTTTTCCGCTAAGCAATCCTCTTATCTGCGCATACCAGGAAATCCGATTGCATACTGGGTGAGCGAAAGGTTTATTAGCAATTTTGCGGAAAGATTGGTTCAAGATACACATTTTTCGGGTGGTAGAAATAAGACCCATGGAAACGAACAATATACACGAATGTGGTGGGAAATCGCCGACAGAGAAAAGTGGCAACTATATGTGAAAGGTGGCGATTTTAGACGATGGTATGGAAATCAGGAGGTTGTTGTTGATTGGTCTACTGGAGCTAAAGAATCTTACGCATCTCATGGAGGCTTATACAATCAGGACTATGCAAATAAGCCTGGTATATGCTGGACTCTAATCACTTCAGCTAAAACAGCTTTCAGATATAAGATACCAGAAGCGCACTATGATTCAGGCGCACCAACGATTTTTAACGATAAATTTTCTCTTGATTTGACCTTGCTCGGTTTTTTGAACTCAAATATAGCAACAGAGTATCTTCAGTTGTTGAATCCTACCATCAATATGGGCAATACTTATGTGTTATCGCTTCCATATATAGATGTTGGTATAAGGAAAGCAGAAATTGATACCTTGGTCAAAAAAAATATCGATGCAGCAAAAGACGACTGGGATTCTTTTGAAAATTCGATGCAATTTAGGTCTCATCCGCTTGTTAGATTTATGGAAACAGACGGTAAAATTGCAACAGCATATAATTTGTGGAGTATGCATGCAGCGTGTGCATTTAATGAAATGAAGCAAGTAGAGAACCGCTTAAACGAACTCTATGCGGAAGTGTATGGGTTGTCTGACGAAATAAGTACAGAAGTTCCAGATAGAGATATATCCATAAGAAAGGGTGACTTGCAACGTGACATCAAAAGCCTGATTTCCTATGCCGTTGGATGTATGTTTGGTCGCTATTCTCTTGATGTAGATGGACTTGCGTATGCAGGAGGCGAATGGGATGCCAGTAAGTATGCTTCTTTTGCTGCTGATAAGGATAACATTATCCCGATTTGCGACGATGAATACTTCGAGGATGATATTGTTGGTTTGTTTGTGGAATTTGTGAAAACTGTTTACGGTGAAGATACATTGGATGAAAACCTGAGATTCATTGCCGATGCACTGGGCGGCAAAGGTCAACCGAAAGATGTAATTAGGAATTATTTCCTGAATGATTTTTATAAAGATCATTGCAAGATTTATCAGAAACGCCCGATCTACTGGCTGCTTGACAGTGGCAAGAAGAACGGCTTTAAGGCTCTGATTTATATGCACCGCTATCAGCCAGACACCATTGCCCGTATCCGTACCGATTATGTGCATGAACAGCAGGCTCGTTATCGCACTGCCATTGCTGATCTGGAACAGCGGATTGCCAATGCTTCCACCGGCGAGCGTGTGAAGCTGAACAAAAAGCTGACCACTTTGCAGGCACAGGAAACCGAAATCAGAGCCTACGAGGAAAAGATTCATCATCTTGCTGATCAGATGATTTCGATTGACCTGGACGATGGTGTGAAGAAGAATTATGCAATTTTCCAGGATGTTTTGGCTAAAATAAAGTAAGGAGGGCGGACAATGTTATATACTGTATTTTGTGATGAGAGTTGCCATTTACAAAAGGATAATTCTTCAGTTATGGTTCTTGGGGCAATGTATTGTTTAAGTGAAAAAAGGAAACAAATTTATTCGGATATTCGTGCAATTAAAGAAAAACATGGTCTGAATAGTCATTTTGAAATTAAATGGACAAAAGTTTCGGAGTCAAAGATTGAGTTTTATCTGGAATTGCTTGATTATTTCTGGGAAAATAGTGATTTACATTATCGTGGATTAGTAGCAACAGGAAAAGATAAATTGAATCATGCAAAATATAATAACGATGATTATGATCTGTGGTATTATAAAATGTACTTTAGAACGCTTGATCCGATTATTCGACAAGAAAATGAGTATCACATTTTGGTGGATATAAAAGATACAAAGGGTGGTAAGCGTATCCAGAAATTAAAGGAAGTTATGTGTAATAATATTTATGATTTTAATGGAGAAGTAATTACACATATTGGACAGATTAACTCTGCGGAATCAGAAATTTTGCAATTAGCAGATTTGTTAAATGGAGCGTTGGCGTATCATTATAGAAATTTGGAAATGAAAGATATGGCGAACAAAGGGAAAATTGAATTTGTAAAAGCATTACAGAAAAAACGGAATATTGATAAATCAACAGCTCGTTATGAATCAAAATTTAATTTATTTGTTTGGGAACCAAGAAAATAGGAGGAAAATACAAATGAAACAAAAATTAACTCCTATTGCTTTTGATAAAACAATGGAACTATCTGCAATTTTCGATATTTGTCATAACAGATTTAAAGAGACTATTACGACGAAAGATAGACCACTGTTTCAGGGGATGGAAATATATGTGCCTTTAAAATGGATAGAAAGTAAGGCAGAAATATTTTGGCATTCTGCAAGCATAGAACAGAAAGCAAAACTTGATATAAAACCTTGTATAAATGATCTCTCGTCTGCATTTTGTCCAGAAAATTGTATTTTAGGAACAGATTTAATTACAATGAATAATGGAGATGTTCGCACAAAATGTTTGTATCGTGCATTACGTGTAGGCTGGATCAGAGAAATTATTGAATTGTATAACGAAAATGATGTGCGGGTAAAATATTGGGAAAAAGTAAATTCGAAGAAGAAAAATCGTTTGTATTTACGTTATCAGGAAGAAGAATTAGATTATCTGATTGTGTTTGAAAAGAAAAGTGAAAAGAGAGTGCAGTTAATAACCGCTTATCCAGTATTTTTTGTAAGTGCCAAGAAAGATTATGAAAAAGATTATCAGAATTACATAAAAGAGATAGAAAAAGAAACAAAATAAAAACCGGTAATCGCAATGCGAAAACCGGATTCTCCTTCTAAACGTGTTAGATGAGTTATTGTTATTATATGTGTTGAAGAGAAAAAAGTCAATGTGAAAAGGAAAAATAGTTCTGGTAAAATAAAGAAAAGGATTATACATGATGATAGACGAAAAAAACAAAAATCCGACTATGACGGCAAACCCGATTTTGCTTCAGAAAAAATATGCCCGTGTCATTGAGTGTTTTGCCAAACAACAGGGACTTTCACTGGATGAGGCATTGGGCTTATTTTATCATTCCGAAGTCCATCAGCTAATGCGTGACGGTGTTTCCGATATGCACTGCATGAGTGATCTGTACTTGGCAGAAGAATTAAGACTGGAATATCAGATGAAATAATAAAAAGGCTATGTATTGTATAGTGAATTGAAAGCGAGGTGTTATGATGACCATAGAAGAAATTCTTGCAGGAGAATCGAAGAATGTGGAGTTCAAAGAGAACCTGCCGGAGAAAAGCATCAAATATATGAAGTCTGTGGTTGCCTTTGCAAATGGAACCGGAGGGAAGATTATTTTCGGAATTGCCGATAAAACCAGAGAGGTTGTCGGCTTTGACAAGGAAGATGTGTTCAAGAAAATGGATGCTATTGCCAATGCCGTATCAGACAGCTGTGAACCGGCAATTATCCCGGATATTACTTTACAGACGGTTGATGGTAAGACGATTATTGTGGTAGAGGTTTCAGAAGGCAGACAACGCCCATATTATATCAAAGCTCTTGGCAGAGATGGAGGTGTATATGTCCGTGTTGCCGGAACTACACGTCTTGCCGATGAGTATATGATAAAAGAATTATTGTTTGAGGGCAGTAATCGTTACTACGATCAGGCTTTATGTACTGGGTTAAATGTTACAGATGAAGATATTGATGCCCTTTGCAGAGCTATGAGGGAGCAGGCTGTCAAAAATGCCCGTACAGAGGAACAGAAAACAGCGATTAAAGATGTAGGCAGACAGCAGTTGCGTTCCTGGGGTGTTTTGATTGAGCGTGATGGAAAAGATTATCCGTCCAATGCCTTTGCTATTTTGACTGGTAACGGAGGACTTCATGTTGCAACCCAATGTGGTGTGTTCAAAGGGACAACGAAAGCAGTATTTGTTGACCGTAGAGAATATACAGGTCCGCTTTGGGAGCAGATCGACGAAGCATTTCAGTTTGTTCTGAGAAATATTCATTTAGGCGCTACTATTGTGGGAATTTATCGGCAGGATGTTTATGAGATTCCACCAGATGCCATTCGTGAGTTGATTATCAATGCTATGGTACATCGTAGTTATCTGGATCATGGTACGATACAGGTGGCGGTATATGACAACCGATTAGAGATTACTTCCCCAGGAAAGCTGCCAATGGGACAAACGATGGAGCGCATGAAAGAAGGCTATTCTAAAATCAGAAATGAAGCTCTTGCGCATGCGTTTGCTTACATGAACCTGATCGAGCATTGGGGAAGCGGCATTCCGAGAATTATAGACAAAGTAAAAGCTGCCGGACTGCAGGAGCCGGAGTTTATTGGTGGCGAGGTTGATTTGCGTATCAATATTTATCGAGGTCAGCTTGATACCAATAACGCCATAATTAACGCCAGTGGCGTTGAAAATGGCACTATTGGCGGTGATTGTGGCGTCAATGATGGCACTAATGGTGATGAAGTGCCGTTTAATAAGGAACAGACGCAGCTTGAAAAGTTGTTGCAGATTATAGAGAAAAATCCATCTGCAACACAGGCGTATTATGCGGAAGAAATAGGTGTGTCAAAAAGAACGGTTTCTCGAATGTTCGCTTCTTTACAGGAAAAAGGTAGATTGGTACAGAGCGGAACAAAACGAAAATCAAATTGGAAAATTATAAGGTAGGAGGACAGCATGGATACAGATAAAATAATACAAGATTTAAATCGCAGATTTGCTGCACCTCTGCCTGAGTTTTATCAGCGTCGTATCATTTTCTGGTACGATGAAGATAAGGAATTTGAGGATAAACTGGATGAAGTGGTTTTGGAAAATGCAAAGGTGATTGCGCTGACAGAAAATAATGCGTTTTCTGTAAAAAAATTACTTTCAGTAGATGATTTGACTACAAATTATCTGGTTTATAGTCCATGTGTCTATAACTGCCCTGATGATAACTGGCTTCTGGATGTGGAGCTTTACAGCGAGGAGTTTCGGGCAGATTTGATTTCTATCTGGATGGATGAGATGGGACTTATATCAAATCCGGCAATGAGGAAACAGGTTAAAAATTATCGTGCTTATTTCAATGCGAAAGACCGTCGTTTGAAAGTCAGTACACAGAATAAAGTTCCGGAAACACCGGCACAGTTACACATGGCTGTCATGGCGGCAATCTGTGGATTGAAAGATGCACAGCCCAATATGATTCTCCGTAGTGTGTTTCAGGCGGGACTTGATTTGAATAATAATACGGTTTATCAGGATTTTGTAAAATATCATGCAGACGCAGCATTTTGGGCGATGGTTCGTCAGGGATGTGGATTTGTGGAGGAAGAACCAGACCTTGGGCGGTTGGCAATTCATCTGCTTTTAACTGCAGCGACCCGTACCATGCGGCAGGAATATCTTGCCGGACTGGACGGTTTTATTTCCATGCCACATCAGGCATATTGCTATGATTTTATTGCTGAATGGCTTCATAGTGACAACATTCAGCAATTATATGATGTGGCACGTTATGTTGAGGATGAAGCCCGTCTGCATCAGCGTTTTGAAAAGCTGACGGTAGAGGCTTTGGTAGGAACAGAATGCTTCCCGTGTATTAATGAAGTGATTCTGACAAAGCTAATGACAGAGATTAGTGACCATATCATTGATGTGGATACCATTACGAATACCGTTGAAAAACGGAGAACATGTGTATGGTATGAGCCATTTGAAAATTTTTATGACGGTATCTTACAAGTGGCGAATATGCAAAGTTTCTTTAAGGAACATTCTGCCGGATTCCATACCGCAGAAGCAAAAAGTATCTGGAAAGAATATACAGAAAGTTACTATCAGATGGACACTTATTACCGCTTGTTTCATCTTAGTTTTCAAAAGAGTTTGGAGACTTCCAATATTCTGCTGGATGATTTGTTCAAGCACGTTGTCGATAAAGTGGAAGGACTCTATAATCATTGGTTCTTAGGTGAGTTGGGCAACAACTGGTCGGATGTATGTGCGGATGAACTGGCAACTTACGGTAAAGTTCTGGAAGTACCGCAACAGGAGGATTTTTACCGTTCCCGTATCCAGACCTCAGATACGAAAGTATTTGTAATTATCTCAGATGCCATGCGTTATGAAGTGGCGGCTACGATGGCTGATCAGCTCCAGCGAGAAACGCAAAGTAAGGTTTCTATCAGCAGTATGCAGAGTATCTTCCCTTCTACTACAAAGTTTGGTATGGCAGCTTTGTTGCCGCACAAAGAACTGACAGTAGAGGTTCGGAACGATATTTTGACGGTTTTGGCAGATGGTCAGTCTACGGCAAGTACTTATAGGGATAAGGTTCTGAAAACAGAAGATTCGGCAAGCGTGGCTTTAAAGTATAATGACATCATTGCTATGAAACGAGCGGAAAGAAGTGCTTTGGTAAAAGGTATGGATGTGATCTATATTTACCACGATACCATAGATGAAGCCAGCCACACTTCGGATACTGCTGTTTTTGCTGCGTGTGACAAGGCGATTTCAGAATTAAAGAACCTTGTGCGTATTATCGTAAATGAATTTGGTGGAACGAATATTCTAATTACGGCAGATCATGGATTTCTTTATACATACAGTCCTTTGAAGGAAGAGGACAAAGTAGATAAAAGAGGCTTTTTTGATGTGGATGTAACAAACTCTGACATTACAAAAAAAGAAAGTATCAAGCGATGTGTGGAGTATGGCAGAAGATATGCAATTATGCAGAAGGGTGTGCAACCAGATTACTTGATGCCTGTAAAATTTCTGGGAGGAAATACAGAATTTGATGGATTTGCACCGAGAGAAAGTATTCGTATCAAAATGAATGGTGGCGGTATGAATTTTGTGCATGGTGGTATCAGTTTGCAGGAAATGGTTGTTCCGGTGATTGAGTATCATTATCTCCGCAACGATTCTATGGAATATAAGCGAAATAAGCAGAAATATGATACTAAGCCGGTAACGGTCAATTTACTGTCTGCAAACCGTAAAATCAGCAATATGATTTTTTCATTGAACTTCTATCAAAAAGATGCGGTCAGTACAAACCGTGAAGCAGCAACCTATCAGGTTTACTTTACGGATGAGTATGGCAAGCAGATTAGCGATGTTCAGAAGATTATTGCAGATAAGACCAGCGATAACGGTGCAGAAAGAACTTTCCGTTGTCAGTTTAATTTGAAATCTCTGAAATACAGCAATACAGCTACTTATTATCTGGTGATTGCAGATGAACAGGGATTACAGCTACCACAGCGGGAGCCATTCCAGATTGACATCGCCTTTGCGGTGGACGAGTTTGATTTTTTTAGTTAATACCGCAGGAGGAGAGAAAGGTGGAGCAATTTACAGAGGGTGAAAGTACCCGTGAAGAAATAAAGAACAAGCTCCGTCAGAATTTTGACGGTAAAATTGTTCGGAAAGACCTGACAAAGAAAATTAAAGAAGGGGCGAATGTCCCAGTATATGTTTCATCCGTTTGATGGCGGCATGGGAACATCTTTTGAACGGATCAGTGATGTGCCTGAATTTCAAAATTGGCTTCAAGAAATAAAATTGGAATTACAGGGAATTTATGATCGAACTCATGACACTTTTGTATGGGAAACTATTAATTTGTGTGGCAAGCGCCTGGATGGTTTTACAGAGAAAAAGTATTTTATTGAGCTTGTTGGAAAACTTCAGGCTATTAGAAAAAATATTGATAGATATTATCCAGACGAAAAAAAGAGTCAGAATTGTCACACTTACAAGGAGGTGCTTCTGGTATGAAAAAGAAACCGCTTATATTTATAAGTCATTCTTCCAAGAATAAGGATCAAGTTGCAAAAATTGCGGATTTACTTCGTTCAATCAATTTAAGTCCTCGCAGAGATATTTTTTGTAGTTCCCTTCCGGGATATGGAATACCAAATGGCGCCAATATTTTTGACTTTTTAAGGGAACGGTTTCTTAATTATGACTTACATATTATTTTCGTACATTCGCCAGAATATTACGAAAGTCCAGTCAGCTTAAATGAAATGGGCGCAGCATGGGTACTAAGAGCAAATGCAACGTCACTTCTTCTTCCAGGCTTTGATTTTTCAGGAATGAAAGGTGTAATTGGAAGTGCCTGTATTGCTATTAAGTTAGATGGTGATCGTCCAGAAGTAAAAGATCGTCTGAATCAGTTAAGACGGGAATTAGAATCAGAATTTGATATTTCAGATAATGAAGATATTATTTGGGAAGAAGCAAGGGACAAGTTTATTCGTGAAATAAACGGCGATGTATCAACCCCAAAGGAGAATGTCGGCATTGTATCTGTCTCAATTACAGAGGAAATGAAGCAACTCCTTAAAAAAGTGGCTGCTGTACCAGAAGGACAGATTTTGATAGACTCTGATTTGGAATCAGGCACATATATTCAGATAGGCAGCGAAGTAGTTGCTAAGGAGTATCCAGATAGACGTGAATATGCTGTTTGGGAAGAAGCACTTAATGCTTGTTTACAAGCAAAATATATTGAAAGAAAAAGCGAAGCAATTTGTGTAATTACGAATGCTGGATATAAAGCGGCAGAGTGATGAAAATACATATAGCAGGAGTATAGAAGGAAAGCTTTAGATAAAAAAATAGTAACTCCCCATTAGTGGAATATTTTCCAGTTTTGGGGAGCATTCTATTTGCTATATTCTCCATTGCTTCTTAGGCTTATATTTTCCACAACCATCACAGGTCTGTGGCCAGTTGATTTTCCATTCAAAATACTCATCTCTGGTAATCACACCGGATTTCAGTTCATCCATCCGAACTACCCATTCTTTCAGAAAATCATTCAGAACTCCATAGTCAAACCACATACAGACAGGAGCATGAGCCGGCCAGCTATCATTGTCATGGTAGTAAACGGAAGTGTCTGCTACTTCATTGCATTTTTCACCAGGAAATTTCCGAGGTAGAAACAGATGCAGGGCAGATGGATTAAATTCATCCAGCCAGAAAAGCAGTTCCATCATTTGGAAATCATAAAATATTATGTTAATCTGTGAGCAGATATCAGGCAGTAAATGACTGATACCGACAGGACAAAAATCATTCCGAATAACGAAAAATGAAGTGAAAGGAATGATTGATATGGCAAGAAAAGATAATAAAGGCAGAAATTTAAAAACAGGTGAATACCAGCGCCCGGATGGACGTTATGAGTATCGCTACAAGGATGAAATTACCAGAAAGCGTAATTCGGTTTATGCAGCTGATCTGGCGAGCCTGCGAGAAATGGAAAAGAAGATCAATAAGGATATGGATGATCTGCTTATTACAGACGCATCAGTCAAGAAGCTGACTATAAATACGTTGTTTGAGCGATACATGGCAACAAAGAATATCAAGGAAAGAACGAAAAAGAATTATATCCGTATGTGGGACTACCGGATACGAAATATTTTGGGAAACATTCGTGTTGTGGATTTTAAGACATCTCACGTAAGGACGTTCTTTTCCGCATTGTCAGATGAAGGACTGGCACACAGTACGATCAAAGGTCTTTATGGCTTATTGAATCCCAGTTTTGAACTGGCAGTGGAAGATGGGATTATCCGCAAGAATCCGGTAACAGGAACACTTGGAGATTACGGGGCTCCGGCAAAGGAGAAAGAAGCACTGACACTGGAACAGCAGGAAAAACTTCTGAAGTTTGTGGAACAGAGTAATGTGTATAAGCCTCATCTTCCCATGGTGCAGGTTATGTTTGGGGCTTGCCTGAGAGTGAGTGAGACTATCGGCTTAACCTGGTCAGATGTGGATATGAAGAACCGGGAGATTCATGTAGGTGGACAGCTTGTGTATTATGAAGGTGATGAAGGATATTGTTTCCATGATTCAGAAACCAAAACGGATGCAGGAATCAGAGATATTCCTATGACACAGATGGTATATGATGCGTTCCGTAAGCAGAGAGAACTGAATCTGATGCTTGGTTTGCAGAGTAATGTGGAGATCGGTGGACGTAGTGGATTCATCTTCAATACAAAACATGGGCGTCCGATCATGCCGGCGGGAGTGAACAGCTTTCTGAAAAATATTGTTAATGCCTATAATAAGAAAGAAAGCAAACTGGCAGAAGAAGAGAAGCGAGAGCCGGAGCTGATGCCTCCTATTTCATCGCATACCCTTCGTCATACGGGATGTACCAGATTGGGTGAGAACAATGTCAATCCCAAAGTTATGCAGTATGTGATGGGCCATTCAGATGCACAGATCACAATGAATGTCTATAATCATATTGCTGAGAAGTCTCACGTGGAGAATGAGATGTCTAAAATGAACCTGCCAGAAACCGTACCTGCTGTGGTATAAACCATAAGTTGTTGTCGTAAAATGTGGTAAGAAATTCAGAAGAATGTTTTTTTCAAATATTTGTGGTAAAAATGTGGTCAAATCAAGAAAATCGAGTGTGAAAGCAAGTGTGAATCCCCTGTGAAGCCCGTAAATAAGGGATTCACAAAATTTAGGTTGAATGAAAAAGTAACTTCCACCATACATTGGCACAGGTAAAATAAGACCTT
>OGZM01000339.1_pt1 | contig 63078 bp, 50 predicted proteins | sample 1576821 | NCBI WGS metagenome assembly OGZM01 (sample SAMEA3541491, study PRJEB24748) | human gut metagenome | biome: human gut; feature: human-associated habitat; material: faeces | place: China | collected 2012
AATATTTTTTTATTTTTTTGAATTTTAAAATCTATACTTTCCTAATTAATAAAAAGGAGAATCCGCACTAAGCAAATTCTCCTAATTTTTAGCTGATTTTTAATTTTTTGTAACTACATAGCTGAGTAGTTACAGTCTGTAAATTAAAAGGGCTGCCTGATATTTGATTATCAAACAGCCCCCTTAATTTATCTCCTCAATATTCAATATTGCCTCCTATCTATAATTAATTTGTTCTTTTTTCTTCCTTATCATCTTTTTCGATTTTTCAAGAAATCATCTACATATTTCTTAGAAAAGTTTTTGCTCTTCCAAATATTAAAGATTTCTTATACCCCAATATCTATACTATAAATTTTTTCTTCTATTTTAATTTTACCACTCTTATAAGTATTTTAAATATTTTAATATATTTAAACCTACTTCATAATCTATGATAATTAATTAAATTTATATTTTCCTTAGAGTCTAAACCATTATTTCAATTATTTCTCTATAATTAGCAATGTTCTCTAACATTTCCCAAAATATTTAAGATTAAATAATCTATTTTAACGTTTATCTCCTTTTTAAAACTATAATTTAATTTTCTAGAATTTTTTTATAACTACTTTTATAACTTGAATTTTATAAAATATCTTTTATTTTTTTATATTTCTTTATTTTTTCTTCTCTAAAAACTTTTTTGATAAAGTTTAATTAAAGATAAAGAATTAAATTAAAAGCTTATTTCTATAAAAATTTCACAGTTATATTTTAGATAAGGAATAATTTCAAATATTTAACTTTTCACATTCATAATACTTGGGTATATTATCAATATATTAAATATTTGTTTGTTCTCTTTAAATTGTTCCCACTAAGATTTCACTGGTATCTCCTCCTTCAGATACAATTTATTGTCTAGACTGTTGTATCTCTTTCTTGATATATAATTACCCCATAAACTTTCATTTGTCAATAGCAAAAACTAAAAAAATTTTTATTTTTTTAAATTTAGAAATTATTTTTTATTATTTGATAAAAATAAAGGGGTTATTGCAATTAAAAAATTTTTTACAACAACCCCTATAAATTCTATTCCTTTTTTCCTTGAGTTTCACTAATAAATGTTGAACCTAAAATTAAAACTCCACCTATAATCTGAAACATTGTAAGTTGTTCTCCTAAAAATAATGCTGATATAAGTACAGCAGTAATTGGATCTATATAGCTTAAAACTGCTATTGTTTGCCCTTTTAATTCTTTTAAAGATGAAAAATAAAGAGCATAGGCAAATCCAGTATGTACAACTCCTAAAAATATCATATACCCCCAAGAGATTCCTGTCATTTTAGAAAAATCAAAACCTGAAGTAACCATCACATATGGAAGAAGAAGTATTGAAGCAAAAACAAGTTGAGTCACTGTTGTTTCAACTCCTTTAAGCCCCTTAATAAACTTATTCATTAAAATAACACTGGCATATCCAACAGCTGCTGTAAGTCCATAAATAATTCCTAAGAAGTGGTTATAACCTTCACCTATACTTTCTTTATTAGTTCCTACAATACATAGCATTCCTATCATAGCTGTACATACACATAAAAATTTTATTAAAGATATCTTCTCCTTTAAAATAATAGGTGCCATTATAGTAACAAATATTGGAGCACAATAGTAGCTTAAGGTTGCAATTGAAACAGTTGTATACTTATATGCTTCAAAAAGAAATATCCAGTTTGCACCTACTCCTAAACCTGACAATACAAGAATAGGCAGATTCTTTTTTATTGCAGAAAATGAAGTTTTCTCCTTTGAAAATAACATAACTCCCAAAAGAAATATACTCCCTATCACTCCTCTCAGTACAGCTATCTCCTTAGATGTAAGCTCTATATTTCTTACAAAAATAGCAATAGTTCCAAAAATAAGCATAGCTGATAAATTCATCAATTTACTTCTTAACATAGTATCTCCCCCTGTATGAAACAACTTAATTTTAATAAAAAATATACTGCATTTAGAGATAAATGTCAATTATTTATTGAAAATTTATAATATTTTTTTAGAATACAAGTACTTAATTTTTAACAATTCTATAAAATAAAAAGAGCTGAATAAATTAAAATATTTCATCAATTTATTTCAACTCTCTCTTTATTATAATTCAATCTCTCTTAAAATATCAAATGCCAATTGAGATTTCTCTTTTTCTGGTATCTCTTTAATACTATTTTCAGATTTAATTATTCTTATTTGATTAGTAGTTTTTTGCATATTAGAAGCATTATTTGCTACAATCATATTCAGATTTTTTCTCTTTAATTTTCCAATGGCATTCTCTATAATATTCTCTGTTTCAGCTGCAAATCCCACTAAAAATTGTTTCTCTTTTATTTTTCCCATTTCAAAAAGTATATCTGGGTTTCTATCTAAAACAATTGTCATATCCCCATCTTTTTTCTTAATCTTTTCAGTAGAGTAATTTTTAGGCTTATAGTCAGCAACTGCTGCACAAGCTATTGCTATATCAACTTGTGGAAACTCTTTTATAGCTGCCTCATACATCTCTTGAGCACTTCTAACTTTTATAAATTTCTTTAACCCTTCAGGTTGAGAAAGTTCAGTAGGTCCAGAAACCAATATTACCTCTGCTCCTAATTTTCTAGCTGCTATTGCAAGAGAGTAACCCATCTGTCCACTAGAACGATTAGATATATATCTTACAGGATCAATAGCTTCCTCTGTTCTTCCTGCTGTAATAAGAACTGTTTTTCCAGTTAGATATCTATCTAACTCCTCCTCTTGAAAGTGATCTTCAATAATTTTTACTATCTCTTTCTCATCTTTTAGTCTTCCCTTAGCATTTACATTACAAGCTAAGAATCCCTCATCTGAGTCTATAAATCTATAACCATATTTTTTTAATTTATTGATATTTTCTTTTAAAATAGGGTTATTATACATATTTACATTCATTGCCAATGCCAAAAACACAGGTTTAGTTGTAGCTGAAATAACAGTAGATAACATATCATCAGCTATTCCATTAGCTACCTTTCCTACTATATTATATGTAGCAGGAGCAACAAGAACTACATCTGCCCACTCAGCTAGAGATATATGCTCAACTTCAAAATGTGGAGTCTTATCCCACATATCCACATAAACTCTCTCTTTTGAAAGCATTTCTAAAGTAAGAGGAGTTATTATTTTAGTAGCATTTTCACTCATTATAACCTTAACATTATATCCTTTTTTCTTTAGCATAGATACAATATTAGCAGACTTATAAGCAGCTATTCCACCAGTCACTCCAAGCAGTATATTTTTCATTTTATCCTCCATTAATTTTGTACTCTTTTATCTAGATAATACTCATCTCTTTTATTTCTAAACTCTTTTATCTGTTCAGCTGAAAAGCCACTATCAACTAAATTATCAAAATTATAATTTTTCAAATCATCCATAAACTCAATATACTCTTCACCTAGAATATTTATAAACTTTCTATTTTTACTATAAATTTTACTTATTCTTTCACCTTTATTCAATTGAGTAACAATATCCCAACTCATTTTTTTATCTAAAAATTCCCCATATTTCTTTTTAGCATCATCAATATTTTTAACTTTTCCTGAAAGCTCCTCAAGAGTTTCTAAATTCAGATCTTGAAGATATAAAATATTATTCTCCTCTAAAACACTATTTAATTCTTGAAATCTACTTGATGCAAAGAATTTTTCTATCTCTATTTTATATGTATATTTCTCTTTAAAATTATATGGAATACAATAAGCTTTTAAATATTTTTTCAGTCTTTGAATCTCTTCCCTATTTTCCTTTAAATTTTTTTCAAACACTTCTAATTGCCTTGGTGTAAATTTATTAAATGATTCTACTTCATTAACAAGGTTTGCTATCTCTTTGTCTTTGATACTAATAGTCTCTTCCAATTTTGAAATTTTCTTTAAATATTCCTCTTCATTACTTTTTTTGAACATTGATAGTAATCCCATTTTTCCTCCCAAGCACATTTATATTTATTAGATTATATGTTATTTTTTCTATTCCTACAACCATTTTTTTCTTTTAAAATATGTTAACATTCCTAGCACTAAAACAAACATCAATGCTAAAACAGCATAGTAACCCTCTTTCCACTCTAGTTCTGGCATATACTTAAAGTTCATACCATACAAACTTGCTAAGAAACTTAAAGGCATGAAGATTGTTGAAATAATAGCAAGTATTTTCATTACCTCATTCATTCCATTACTGATAGTTGAATGATAAAGTTGAATAAGCTCTGTAACCCTACTATTTAAAATATCAAGTGTATCACAAACTATTGTTCCATGATCAAATAAGTCTGTTAAATAAATCTTAATATCTTCATTAAAATACTCTGTCATTCCCTTAGATTGAAGTTTAGCAATTAACTCTCTAATAGGTCCGATTGTTCTCTTTAGTGTTGTAACCTTTTGTTTTAAAGTCATTATATTTTGAAGATCCTCTTTGTCAGAATCATTTATAACTTTAGCCTCTAGTCTATCTATCTCCATCTCCACTTCATCAAGTACAATAAAGTAGTTATCAACTATTGTATCTATTATCGTATAAGCAAGATACCCTACACTTTTCTTTCTCATTTTTGAGTTATGAGCCTCAATTCTTGTTCTTATCCCATCAAAGAAATCCCCAGGACTCTCTTGAAAAGTTAGTAGACAATCTTCACCTAAAATAAATGAAACTTGCTCATAACCTATCTCTTTAGAGATTAGATTAAGTTTTAACAGTTTCATAACTATAAACAGATACTCTTCCCTCTCTTCAACTTTAGCCCTTTGAGTACTATTTGCTAAGTCTTCTAATACTAGGTTATCCAAATCAAAATGTTCCCCAATCTTTTTTAATAAAGGTATGTTGTGTATTCCATCTACACTTACCCAAGTTACTCCTCTAAAACTAGTATCAAAATCAATTTCTTCATCTTCACCATAATTTTCTTTTTTTATTACACTGTCGTTGTATGAAAAGACTTCAATAGAAATTTTATGTTTTGGGTTCTCACCTGTGTAAACTATACTCCCTGGAGGTAACCCTACTTTTTTCTTTCTATTTGATGAATCTGTCATTCCAACCACCTCGTTTCTATTTCCTTTATATTAATTTTTATTAATACTATTTTTCTAATATTTTTTCTTTGAAAAATCTATTTATTAACTCTTCTCTCTCAAGTGAAAAACTAATTATCTGTTCCTTTACAAGTTTTTCAATATACTTTATCTCATTTTTATCCTCTGAATAATAAATTGGTGTCTCTTTTAATGGAGTAGAATAAAACTCATAGTTCTTTCCCTTTATTTTACCATTATATTTGAACCATTGCAAAAAAACTTCTGAACTCATATACCCAAGGATATAAAATAGGTTGATATTGTCCTCTTTATTAGTTATAAAATAGATATCAGCACTTCCAAAAAATTCCCCTTCATCATAGGCAAATTGATTTGTTTTGCATCTCTGCCTCACAAGAATTTTAGGCTTTGAGAATATCTCTCTTTCTCTAGCCCACTGAAGTTCCCACCATTTAATTCTTCCTATTGTTACCTCTCTACGTTTAGAAAGTTTCTCTCTATATTTTTCTAAATGGTTTAAAACTTTTTCATCTGGTACAACTTTACCATCTAAATAGAGTATCCAAAACTTATTCTCCTCTGTAATATATTTCCCTATATCTTTATTTTTATAAAAAGGTTTTAAATATCCTTTAAATTCCTCTCTATATTCATCAAAAATATATGCTTCATCTAACCCTGAAACTATCCCTTGATTTATATTTACAAGATCTTTTAAGAAAAAGTTAGAATTTTTTAGTATCTTCTTATTAAATTTTAAAGTTTCTTCATCTGCTAAAAGGATTTTCTCCTTCTCATCATAAAGATTTTCACTATCTATATAAAAACTTTTATCTGGAAGTCGAACCTCTATCTTTTCATTTTCAATTAGATTTTTTTCCCAAGTAAATATGATATTGTGTTGCCCAGTAGCTTTACAGAAAAGTGAGTTATCATAATTTTTTATAGATATAAACTCTCCATTCTCTCTTAAAGTGCTTCTTAAAATCTTAGCTCCATCAGCTCTTAACCAATAGTTTGTAGTTAAATATACTAGAGTTCCACTCTCTTCTAAAAGCTCTATCCCTTTTTCAATGAAAAAATAGAAATAATCCATCTTTCCTTCATAATATTTCTCTCCAAGCTTTGTTTTTTTTATCTCTTGAAAGAGAGCCTTATTATTTTTCTCTCCTAAATATGGGGGATTTCCTAAAAGGATATTAAATTTTACACCTTCTTTTTGTAGAGAATCTTCACATAGAATATTTACCTCTCCATTGATTCCATATTTTTTTAATACTCCTCTACCTTTTATTCTTGTTAATTTAACAGCTTCACTATTTATATCAAAACCTGTTATCCACTCTTTTAAATAGATATATTTTCCAATAATCTCTTTAGAAAGTTTTAAAAGCTCTTCTAAAGCTTCTAATAAAAGATTTCCATTTCCACAAGAAAGATCTCCTATTCTAACTTTTCTTAAACTCTCTTCATTTTTACCTAATTTAAAATAATTATCTAAGGCACTTTTCACCATATCTTTTGCAACATCTTGAGGAGTATAAATACAATAATTATATTTTTTACTACTCATCTAAAACACTTCCATTTTTTTCTGTAAAAGCGATTTTGCCCAAAAGATCATATAAACTACTGAAAATGCAATCAATTTTAAAATAGTATTTGGAACATACCAGCTAGCTACTAAAGCAATAATAGTAGTTAAAGTAACCTTTATTAAAAATATAAAAGATCTCTTTAGTGAGAAGTTAATATACTTATGTCTAAATACAAATAGAAGTAAAAGGAAGTTTACTCCTGATGCTATTGATGTTGAAAGTGCCAAACCTTTATATGCTAAAGGCTTTATAAATAGGAAGTTTAAAAGAATATTTATACCAATAGATATCATAGAAAATTTTACTGGATAAGCACTATTTTTCATACTGTAAAAAGCTCTTGTCATAAGGTAGATAGCTGTATAAAAATATAGTCCTAACGAGTAATAAAGTAGTGCTTCTGAAGTAACTTTTACTGCCTCTTCTCCAAATTTACCATATGATAGTGTTAATCTTATAACGTCAGTTGCATAAAATGTAAGAACAACAGTTGAAGGAATTATTAAAAATAATAGAATATTTAACCCCTTAACTATATTGTCCTCTGCTGTTTTTAAATCATCTTTTGCTACAGCTTTTGAAAGTACTGGAAAGATAACTGTTGATATTGAAACTCCAAAAACTCCCACAGGTAGTAAATATAATCTTGTAGCATTTTCAAGAGCTGTAACCCCTCCCTCTTGAAGATAAGAGGCAAAAACTTGGTCAACTATTGTATTTACCTGTCTTGCAACTATTCCAACAAGCATAGGACACATCATTATAAAGATCTTTTTCAAATATGGATCTTTCCAATTTATCTTAAAAGAGTATCCTTTTACAATCTTAAAAAATGATGGAAGAACCACTAAAAATTGAAACAATCCACCTACTACTACCCCATAAGCTAGAGCATCTATACCAAAAGTTTTACTAAAACACATTGATGCCCCTATTATAGCTAGATTAAAAAATATAGATGTAGATGCAGGTATAGCAAATTGCTTAAAATTATTAAGCATAGCACATATCATTCCAGATAAACTGATAAAGATAAAATACACAGACATTATCTTTAAAAGTTTTGATGCTAGAATTTTAGTTTCAACTGGAAAACCATTTACTATAAGTTCTATAATCCCATTTGAGAAAATTATCATCAACAAAGTTATTATAGTACTAAAAACAAAAATCAAATTTAGAATGGAGTATATAAACTCCTTTCCCTTCTCCTCTCCCTCTATCTCAACTTTCTCATTATAAAGGGGAATAAAGGAGCTTCCTAAAGCTCCCTCTCCTAAAAGTTGCCTAAAGAAATTGCTTATCTTAAAGGCACTAAAGTAAGCATCAGTAGCACTAGAAGCTCCAAAATAATATGCTATAATTGTAGCTCTCACTAGTCCTAGTACCCTACTTACCATTGTTATTATCATCACTAGAAGTCCACTTTTAAACATTAAAAACTCCTCATTACATTATTAATTATCTTTCTCTCTCTTCATTACCACATTATCTTCAATTAAGATCAATCCATCTTTATATAATTCTAAAATAGCAAGGAAAATATAAATTAGGTGCATTCTATTTTCAGCCTCTTGGAAAAGAGAATCAAAAGTTCTATTTTGAGAGTAAAGTTTAATATATAAACTGTCCATCTCATCTTTAAGAGTATAATTTTTTTCTAAATGAAGCTCCATAAACTCACTATCTTCATTTTTTTTCAAATATTTTATATAAGCATTATATAGATCTCCAGCTTTTAACTTAGACAATTCATACTCTTTAGCTGTTTTCTTTATTATTTTTCTTCCCTCTCCACGAGAATAAGAGATATTATACTCATTTTCCATCTCTCCAATTTTTAAAGCTATCTCTTTAAACAGCTTATAATCTTCAAGACGTCTTTTTAATTCCTTTTCTTTATTCTCCTCTCTATTTATACTAAGGAGAGTGGAAGCTTTTATCTCTAAAAGTTCAGAAGCTACCACAAGAAACTCCACCATTATATGAAAATTTTCCTCTTTTGCCTTTTCAAGTACTGAAAGATACTCATCTATTATTTGTGAAATCTTAATTTCAGATATTTTTAACTTCTTTTTTTCAATAAGATGTAAAAGTAGGTCAAGAGGTCCTTCAAAATTATCTATCTTTAGAACAATATCCATTTTTCCTCACTTTTACAAATGTCTGCCAATTTTTTACATCATTTCCAATCACTCTTTTAAGTTCATCTATTGAGTTGAATTTCTTTTCCTCTCTCATAAATTTCATAACTTCTACATAGATTTTCTTTCCATAAATATCTCCATCAAAGTCTAAAATATGAACCTCTACACTTCTTTCACCTGGCTTTAATGTAGGGTTTACTCCAATATTTACAACTCCATATCTTTTGATATTTTCTCCCTCAATCTTTAGAGTAGCTCCATAGATTCCTAAAGGTGGATATAATCTATTTGCCATCTTTATATTTGCAGTTGGGAATCCCAATTGTCTAGCTATCTTCTTTCCATGGATAACTTCTCCAATTATTAAGAACTTATGTCCTAGATACTTATTCACCTCTTCAAAGTGCCCCTTTTGAAGATTTTTTCTAATCAATGTAGAGCTAATAACCTCTCCATCAATAGATACAGCAGGGATCTCATTTACTTTCATTCCCATATTCTCTCCAAGCTTAATAAGATCCTTAGTTTTAGCCTTTCCTCCCTCTCCGAAAGAGAAATTAAAACCTACAAAAAGTTCTTTACTATTTACCTTGTTTTTTAAAATTTCTACAAATTCAACTGCTGTTAAATCAGCAAATTTTTTATTAAAAGGTTGTAAAATAAGATAATCTATCCCCATCTCTTCAAATAGATAGATCTTTTCCTCAATAGTATTTATACATTTTGGTGCTCTATCAATATTTATTATCTCCATAGGGTGGTTAGCAAAGGTAAATACAACTGATTTCCCTCCATTTGCCTTAGCCTTTTCAATAGCTCCCTTTATAAGTTGTTGATGTCCATAGTGTAGTCCATCAAAAGTTCCAATAGCTGTGTAGCTATTTTCAAAAATCTCATTTGTCTCAAATATATCCTTAATTACTTTCATTTTGGTTTATCCCCTGTTCTTTCTCTTCCTCTTCTAAAAGCTTATTGTATATTTCCTCTATTCTTCTGAATCTGTTTCTTACTCCTGATTTTGAAATTCCTATTATTTCAGCAATTTCTTGAAGAGAGCTCTCAGGGTTGTTCAATCTAATGATTGCAACTTCCTCCAAAACAGAACTCATATTATTCAATCCTATTGAATTTTCAATATAATTTATCATTTTTATCTGATTGTTACCAGTATTTAAAGTTTTTGTCTCGTTAGCAACTTCCCAGTTCATCTCTCTGATAGTTTTATTTTTCAAGTCCTTTATCATAGTCATCTCTTCATAGTTGAAAAATGCTTGAATAGAACCTATAACTACCATTATATCCATAATATTTTCTGAATTTCTAAGATATACAAGAGGTTTATTTCTCTTCTGTGTTTTAAAAACCTTTTTATTTTTCGCCTGTAATATCTCATATAACTTCTCTGCTGCCTTTTCATTATCTATAAAGAAATCTAAAGCATACTCTTTAGCAGGGTCTTTAATATATCCACAAGCTAAAAATATCCCTCTAACAAACCCTTTTAAAATCTCTTCACTTGCTAATATCAATGGTGATGAAAGATCAAGTTTAGCAACAAAATCTTTAAATCCCTTTTGTCTTTCCAATGTAACAATATATATATTATGCTCACCAAGTCTTCTGCTTGTAACATATTTTATCCCTAGTTTTAAATTTGTAAGCTCCTTTAAAAACTTATATACTCTTTTAGCTAAAGAGATATTTTCCAATTTAAGTTCTATCTTATCTTTAAAAATAGCATCTTTACTGAGGAGTATTCCTGATAGTTCAGCCATTTTCTCCATATCAGTAACCATTTCATTAGTCAATATCTCTTGTTTTACCTTAAAAGTGTAAGACATCTTCTAATATACCTCTCATTCTACTTTGTTTCAGCCCAGTTTTTTCCAATATTTGTATTGATATCAAGAAGTACATCATCAAATTTAACAGCATTTCTCATTATATCCTCTATTATCTTTTTATACTCCTCGATTTTTTCCTCTTTAATCTCAAATATAAGTTCATCATGTACTTGTAGTAATAGGTTAATCTCTTCCTCTTTTCCCTCAAGTACTTTATATAATTCAATCATAACCTTTTTCAAAATCTCTGCAGCTGTACCTTGAATTACACTATTTACAGCCATTCTCTCAGCTTGATTTTTTATGTTTTTATTTTTTGAACTTATCCCTTCAATAATTCTTCTTCTACCAAAGAAAGTTTCAGTATATCCATATTTTTCAGCATACTCTATAATTCTCTTTTCAAACTCTCTTACTTTAGGATATTGTTCAAAATATCTGTTGATATACTCTGTTGCCTCTTTTTGAGTGATTCCCAACTCTTTAGAAAGTCCAAAGGCAGTTTTTCCATAAATTATACTAAAGTTAATAGTTTTAGCTATTATTCTTTGCTCACGGCTTACCTCTTCATCTTCACTAAGTTCAAAAATCTTTTTAGCTGTTACCTTATGAAGATCCTCTCCTCTTTTATAAGCTGATATAAGATTTTCATCCTTTGAAAGCTCTGCTAAAACTCTCAATTCAATTTGTGAGTAGTCTATACCCATTAAAAGATTTCCCTCTTCAGCTATAAATCCTTGTCTTATCTTAATTCCCTCATCTGTTTTTACAGGAATATTTTGTAAGTTAGGGTTTGAAGATGATAATCTACCAGTTGTAGTTCCTATTTGATTAAAAGTTGTATGAAGTCTATCATTGTTATCTATCAATTTTGGTAGTGCATCAACATAGGTATTTTTCAATTTAGATAGTTTTCTATAATCTAAAATATACTCAGCTATCTCTACACCATCATTTTTCATACCCTCTAGAACCTCAACATTTGTTGATAATCCTGTTTTTGTCTTTTTAGTAGGGTTTAAATTTAGTTTCAAAAATAAAATCTCTGAAAGTTGTTTCGGAGAATTTAGATTAAACTCCTCTCCAGCTATTTCAAAAATCTTCTTTTGTAACTTGTCAATAGCTATCTCAAGCTCCTTTTGATAGTTAGCAAAGTACACAGGATCAATTTTAATACCTTTTACTTCCATAGCTGAAAGAACTTTAATAAGAGGCATCTCTGTTTTTTCTAAAACCTCAAGAAGATTTTTCCCCTTTATCTCTTCCATAGCTATATCATAAGTTTCTAATATCCCCTTACTTCTCTCAACAATAAATTTTCCATACTCTTCAGTAGATAGATTTTCAGCTTTTTCCTTTCCAAACTTATCAGCATAGCTTTCTAACTCTATTCCTGAAAGGTGTTCCAATGGAATTTCAACACCCTCTTTAGTTTGTGAAGATATTAGATGATAGGCTATCATCAAATCTATATCCATATTTTTAATTTTAACTCCCTCATTTAAGAAAGGTTTAAAATCATATGAGATAAATTTAATATCAGAATTTTCAAAAAAATCTTTTACAAGTTGAAAATCTATATTTTTATGGAATAGTGGTGTATGTTTCAATGAAAGATAGAAATCATCTTTTACACTACTGATTCCAAGTCCAGTAGTTGTATAATAAAAAGCACATCTTTTCTCTTTGGATAGCTTATCTACCATTTTTTTTAATTTTTCTTCATCATCTACAATTACAAACTCTCTCTCTTTAGATAAAACTATCTCATCACTTTGAACATTATCAAAAAGTCCAATTTGTGAGTTACCAAAAAGCCCTAATTGTGGTGATGAATTAGTAGCAACTTCCTCTTTTTTCTCCTTTGCTCCAAAGTTCTCAAGCTCAAGTTTTTTTATTAACACTCTAAATTCAAGAGTTCTAAATAGCTCAGCTAATCTATCTTTATCAAGAGAGTACTCTAAAAACTCTCCGTTACAATCAATAGGGATATCTTGTTCAATAGTGGCTAGATCTCTACTCATAAAAGCTATCTCTCTATCCTCGATCATATTATTTACCAAAGATTTTCCAATTCCTGGAAGCTCAGTAAGTTTATCTATATTTTCATAAATCCCCTCTAAATTTCCATATTTATCAAGCATAGGTATAGCTTTTTTAGGTCCTATCTTTCTAACTCCTGGTATTCCGTCACTAGAGTCACCAATAAGCCCGAAGAGATCAGGAATTTTCTTTGAAACTACACCAAGATATTCAATTACATCTTCATCAGTTTCAATAATTTTAAACTTATCTCCACCCTCTCCCTTTCCTAAAAGAGCTATCTTTATATTTTTATCAAGAATTTGAGCTAAGTCCTTATCTCCTGTAACTACAACAACTTCAATTCCTTCATTTGAAAGTTTTTTAGCTAAAGTTCCAAGAACATCATCTGCCTCATACCCTTCTATCTTAAATCTCTTTATATTGTAACAATCAAGTACCTCTTCTATTCTAGGAATTTGAACTAATAAGTCTTCAGGTACAGCCTCTCTCTGTGCTTTGTATTCACTATAAACTTCACTTCTCTTTAATGAAGATCTTTTAACGTCAAAAGCTGCTCCTATATAATCTGGTGAAAACTCCTTTATAATGCTTAAAAGAGTGTTAGTAAAGCCATATACTGCTCCAGTAGGTTCTGTTTTGGTTCTAAAATTCATATTTGCAAAATATGCTCTATACATTATTGCACTTGTATCTAAAAGTACAGCTTTCTTCATCTATATCCTCCAACATTCATTTATTTTCCACTCAATATTATATCATAAATCATTATCAAATACTAAAATTTATTTAATATCCAAACTAAAAAAAGCTGAAGAAATCAAAAAGATTTTCAACAGCTTTTTCTTTTATTTTAGTTTCCTAAAAGTCTATTAAATAGTGAATCAGTAGCAGTAGAGTTTTCTGGTGCCATATCTTCATCTTCAACATCAAAGTTGTTATTAAAGTTATTGTTATAATCACTATTATTATCAAAAGATTCAGAAGGTTTTAATCCTCCCTGACCGAAAATACCTGCAATACCATTTTCATATTTAGCAGCACTTTCTAACTCTAAACTTCCCTTTCTAACTAAAAACTCACGTCCTTTATTAGAAAGGAGTCCATTATTAACAGTCATAGTTTGTGCATAAAGATCTCCATTTTTTAAGTGGCTATCTAAGAAAGAGAATGTTGTAGGTAGATACAATCCTTTATTTATAAGTGTTTGATAGTATTTAGCCCACATAGGAGCAACCCCTGTTCCCCCTGTTACATTTCCCTTGATAGGTTTGTTATCATCATAACCTATATAGATAGTAGTTACATAATCAGGAGTTATACCAGCAAACCAAATAGTTCTATTTTCATTAGTAGTACCAGTTTTTCCCCCTTGCTCAATTCTCTCTTTATTTTTAGTAAATACAGAGGCTCTATTTGAACTTCCATGTCTTACAGAACTTTCAAGCATAAAGGTAATTATACTTGTATTTACACTATCAAAGACTTTCTCTCTCTTTGGAGTGTTCTCATATACTAAGTTTCCATATCTATCTTCAACTTTTATTACAGTTACTGGCTCTACAACATACCCTCCATTTGCAAAAATAGAGTAGTCAATAGCATGTTGTAATGGTGTATTTTCAAAAGATCCCAGTGATGCTGTTAAGTTATCTGGTATCTGTAAGTTAGGATCAATTTTTCCCATCATCTCTATAAATGTCTTTGTTCCAACTTTCTCTAAAAGTTTGATTGAAACAATATTTAATGATCTATCTAGTGCATTTAAAAGAGTTACATTGTGAGAGTATCTACTTCCATAGTTTTTAGGTATCCAGTTTCCAAAAGAGATAAATGAATCATCTACAACAGAGTTCATCTCCATTCCATTTTCAATAGCTGATAGATAAAGGAAAGGTTTTAATGATGATCCCAACTGTCTTTTAGCCATAGTTGCTCTGTTAAAGTTTCCTGATTTAAAGTTACGTCCTCCAACTATTGAGATCACATGTCCATTATCAGGATCAATAGTTACCATTCCCCCTTGAAGTTTAGGATTCTTCTTAAAGAAATCATAATTTTCAAAAGTTTCCTTTGCAACTTTTTGCATCTTAACATCAAGAGTTGTATAAACTTTTAACCCTTCAGTATAAACTTTAGCTTCTCCAAAAGTATCAACTAAAAACTCCTCAGCTAGATTTGTAAAGTCAGGGTAGTTTGTTACAACATTTGTTTTCTTATTATAAACAACAGTTGTATTATCATCAAGCTTAAAATCTTTTGGAAGGTCATCTTCATTTATAAATTTCCAGTTTTTAGCAGTTTCATACTCCTCTTTTGTTATTAAACCATCACTATACATCTCTGAAAGAATAAGATTCATTCTTTGTAAAGATGCTTTCAGATTCTTCCTAGGATTATATTTTTCAGGTCTGTTAGGTATCCCTGCTAACATTGCTGATTCAGCTAAATTGATTTTAGATATATCTTTTCTAAAAAATTGCTTAGCTGCTGTTTTTATTCCGTAAGCTCCTGAACCAAAGTAGATCTCATTCAAATATTTTTCTAAAATCTCATCTTTAGTGTATTTTCTCTCTATCTCAAAAGTAATTATAGCCTCTTTTATCTTTCTTGATAATTTTCTCTCATGTGAAAGGAAAGCATTTTTTGCAAGTTGTTGTGTAAGAGAACTAGCCCCTTGAACAGCACGTCCACTTTTTATATTAGCTACAATAGCTCCAAAAAGTCTTTTTAAATGTATTCCATGGTGTGAATAAAATTGTTTATCCTCAATTGCTAAAAAAGCATTTCTACTATAAAGGGGAACCTCTTTTAATTTCACACTGTCCCTTGACTCTCTGTAAATAGTATCTATTACCTCTCCATTTCTATCATATAATACAGTAGGGAGAGAAGGAGAGTAATCCTCAATTAAAGTGGCTATATCAGGTAGCTCCTTTGAATATTTTGATATTACCCCAAGAACGATTCCTCCAGTAGCAAGCCCCCCAAGAAGAATAAGGACAACAAAAACTTTTAATATTATCTTTATAGGTGATTTCATATTAGTCAACACTCCTTATAAAAAATACTATTTTTTTGCTCCTTTTTGTCTAAGTTGTCCACATGCTCCATCTATATCTGTTCCCTTTTCTCTTCTTAAAGTAACATTTACCTTTCTTACATCTTTTAGGAATGTATAGAATTTATCTATTTTCTTATCTGAAGGTCTTTCAAACTCTGTATTTGCAACAGGATTGAAAGGTATTAAGTTTACTACGTGATCAAAATCATGTACAAAATCAGCTAGAGCATTAGCATCTGTATCTGAAACATTGAAATTATTTATAAGGATATATTCAAAAGTAATTCTACGTTTTGTTTGTCTTTGATACTCTTGTAAAACTGCATATAGATCTTCTAAAGGATAAGCTCTATTTATAGGTATAATTACATCTCTCTTTTCATTAATTGCACTGTGTAGAGATACAGCTAATTCAATAGGAAGTTTTTCAAGTAGTATCTTTTCAATATTTGGAACAATTCCTGAAGTAGAGATAGTTATTTTTCTCTTAGAGATGTTGATTCCATTTTCATTTGAAAGAATATCTAAAGCTTTTAAAACATTATCTAAGTTTAATAGAGGCTCTCCCATTCCCATAAATACTATATTGTTAATGTTGCTTCCTTGTTTAACTAATCTTCTTTCAACTGTATAAACTTGGTTGATAATCTCATTTACATCAAGATTTCTAATAAATCCATCTTGCCCAGTTGCACAGAAAGCACACTTTACAGGACAACCAACTTGAGAAGAGATACAAAGTGTATTTCTTTTGTCCTTATGTCTTAAAAGTACTGTTTCAATTGTGTGTCCATCTTCAAGTCCAAATAAGAATTTTTCTGTTTTGTCAATTTTTGATACTTGTTGTCTTAATAGGTTTAAAAATGGTATATATGCCTTTTCTCCTAAAAGCTCTCTATCTTTTAATGATAGATTTGTTATCTCATTTAGGTCTCTTACTATTTTTTTATGTAACCAGTTAAATATTTGTTTTCCATAGAATTTTTTCATTCCAAGTGATATTACTAAATCTTCAAGTTCCTTTTGATTTAGGTTTAATAAATTGATTTTATCTGTCATTACTCCTCCAACTATAAATTATTAACATATTATTATAACAAAAAATTCATTTGAATACAACTAGGAAAGGAAAGTTTTAAGGTTATTTAAAAGTTCATCTTTTGAAATTTTTCCTTTGAAATTACCTTTTGTTTCACTTCCTCCACCTTTGATTCCACCTTGAGCAGTTATAATGTGCTTTATAAACTCCTTACAATTAACCTTATTACTCATTAATGAATAATTTTCATCACTTCCAGTAATTAGAAGATAATTGTCTAAATCAATATATCTTCCTAAAAATTGTCCTACCACTTTATCTCCTAAATAGATTATAACTTTATTCTCACCAATAGTTTCAGCCTCTCTCATAAGTTTTTCACTTAATAGTTCACTATAATTAGCTGCTAAGTTCTTTAATTCTCCTTCAACTTTTTTCTTTTCATCTAAGAACTTATCTACCATTTCAACTATTTCTTCATTTTTACAACTAAATGTATGGCAGAGATCTCTTGATAAGTTATGTTTGAACTTGTAATCATTTAAAGCTCTATCTCCTGCTATAAAGTAGAATCTTGTATAGTTACCTTTTATCTTTTCATGGTTAATTAGTTTGAAAACTCTAATATCCTTTGTATTTTCTACATGGAAACCAGCACAAGCCCCTAAATCAACCTCTGGAATCTCTACAAATCTAACATCTCCAGTTACCTTATCTTTAATAGCTTTTCTTAGCCCTTCAACTTTCATTGCATCTTCATGGTTCATAATGTATATTTTTAATTGAATAGCCTTTTCAATAATTTCATTTGCTTTAAATTCTAACGCCTCTATTGTTTCATCACTGATAGTGTTTGAATCTAAATCTACAGTTGTATATTCTTCAGCCATTCTGAACCCTACTGTATTTAGTTGATAATCATTGTAAGCTATTGCTGAAAATAGATGTTGTGCTGTGTGTTGTTGTGCTATATCTCTTCTTCTATTTTCATCTATTGAATATTCATATTCTCCTACAATTAATTCTCTATCTACAATAACTTTACTCTCTTTAACCTCTAAAATTTTACTCTCTCCAATATTCCCTCTATCTCCTAATTGTCCCCCTTTTCCATCAGGATAGAAAACATTTTCTTTTAACTCTATTTCATAACCATTTTTTACCTTATTACAACTTAAAACTTCTAACATTTTTGCCCCTCCTATCTTTTTTTCATCCCCTATTATACCATACAACTATAAAAAGTTTTAACTTAAATAGAAAAGTTTAGAATTTTTTTGTAAAAGGTGATATAATATACTCTGACAGATTTTAGGAGGATATAATGAAGAAAAAAAATACAGTATTTAAAGTTGAAGTTAAAAATGAATTAATGGCTTTTCTTATGGAAAAACTTGCTGGAAAAAGTCGTACAAGCATCAAGTCACTTCTTACAAAGAGAAAAGTTTTTGTAAATGATGAGGTTATCTCACAATATAATCACCCTTTAATGCCAGGAGATTCTGTAACTGTTGATTGGGGTAAAAGTGAAGCCATTAGCAATATGAAAGGTGTTGCTATTATATATGAAGATGATGATGTAATTGTTGTGGAAAAGGACAATGGAATTTTATCAGTAGCCACTGATAATGAGAGAGAAAAAACTGCATATAATATGCTTAAAGAGTATTTAAAAAATAAGAATCCTAAGAATAAAATATTTGTTGTTCACCGTTTAGATAGAGATACTTCTGGAATAATGATATTTGCTAAAAATGAAAAGGCTCAAGATATTTTACAAACAACTTGGAATGAGTCTGTAAAAGAGAGAACATATGTGGCTCTTGTAGAGGGAGTTGTAAAAAAAGATAGCGACACTATAATATCTTATTTAAAAGAAAATAGAGCTTTTATAACATACTCTAGCCAAGATCCAAAAGAGGGGAAAAAGGCAGTTTCTCACTATAAGGTTATCAAAAGAAGTAAAAACTATTCACTTTTAGAGGTTAGCATTGATACTGGAAGAAAAAATCAAATTCGTGTACATATGCAAGATTTAGGACATAGTGTAGTTGGAGATAAAAAATATGGTTCAACTAAAAACCCTATTAATCGTCTAGGGCTTCATGCTAGTACAATAGTTTTTGTTCATCCTACTACTAAAAAAGTTCTACATTTCTCTAGTAAAATACCTGATAGTTTTACAAAATTATTTTAAAATTGCTTGACAAAGTGGGGTAAATATTATATTATTATATAGCAAACGTGCCTGGGTGGCGGAATGGTAGACGCGACGGATCAAAAGAATGTGGGTAGTTGGTTGAAAGTTATTATATTTAGATAGTTTAATGATGACTTTTAAAAATCGTCCTTGTCAATCGTCCGTTTTTCTTGAAATTTATTTTAAATGCCTGGATGGTGAAATTGGTAAACACGATAGACTCAAAATCTATTGGTAGTAATACCTTGCGGGTTCGAGTCCCGCTCTAGGCACCACTACTGAATTTAATAATCATATATGTTAGTATGAAATCTTAGCCGGCAAGCTGATTAAATTATTAATATATATGATTTTTTTATTTAATTTTTTTCTCGTATTTATCAAATCTTTCTATTTCTCCTTTTCTCATTGCATTTTCTAATATCTTAGCAGATTCTTTAATTCTTTTCTCTAAGAAATGAACATATAAATCCATCGTTGTTGATAGAACTGAATGTCCTAACCATTTTTGTAAATCTTTCATATCCATTCCAGCATCATACATATTTGTTGCAAATGAATGTCTCAAACAATGAAAATGTATATCTTCATATCCCATCTTTCTAGTTATCTTTTTAAATCTTTCTGTAATATAGCCAAGTTTTATTAATTCGCCATTTTCTTTAACACAAATATTATCACTATATTTATAATTATATGAGTTTTTAAAAAATTTCTTGTTTTGTTCTTGTCTTGCTTTTACTTCTAGTAAAAACTTTTCAACCTCAGGAATGAGTTCCAAAGTTCTATAACTTGATTTAGTTTTTAAACTTTTTCTATTTATAAGTTCTCTTTTTTCTCCCTCGATTAAAGTGTTACCTATAACAATTTTCTTGTTTTCAAAATCTATATTTGACCACAACAGTCCTGCTGCTTCTCCTCTTCTAAGACCGTAATAAACACTAAAAAATGTTGGTAGCTCCAAATGAGTTCCCTCTATAGTTTTTAGAATCTTTAATAATTCCATAACAGGAAGTACATTTGCTATATATTTTTTCTCTTTAGGTTTATCAACTAAATCTGCTTGATTTGATAAAACAAGACCTTGTTTTAAGGCATCTTGAAGACATTTTCTTATATTTGCGTGATATCTGTTAACTGTACTTGCAGTTACTCCTCTTTGAATTATACTCTGAATATAAAATTCTTGTATATCTTTTGCCTTTAAGTTTTTTAGTAAAATATTTTTCTTTTTAAAATATGGTATTATTATATTTTCAATATTTAGAGTATAACTACGAATTGTATCAGGTTGTAAACCATATTTTATACTTTTTAGCCATTTACTCAAATAATCTGTAAAGTAAATATCATCTGTTTCATCTTCTTTAGATTCTGAAAAATAGTATCGGCTCCATTTTTCTCTAAAAAGTTTTAATCTGTATCTAGCCTCATTTTCATTCTCTAAATTTTTTCTTTTGCTTTCTTCAATTACTTTTAATTTTGTACTCTCTGAATGCCTTATTTTTTCTTTGGTTATTGGATGAATAGTATCAATTATTAAATGATAGTACCCATCTTTTTTTCTTATTCTTCCTGGAAGCAAATAATTTTTAAGATTGATTTTTTCTGCCATAGCAAAACCTCCCTATTCATTATTATTTTCTAAAAAATTAATAAGATTTTCTTTAGTAATTTTATAAAGTCTTCCAATACGAATATGCTTTAATTTTCCATCTACACAAGCTTTTCTAGCACTATCTTTAGATATTCTACAATAGTTAGCCACATCTCTTAGGTTTAATACATCTGGATAAGCTGCTAAATCTCTATATTTTTCAAACATAACTCCACCCCCTTTTTCTTATTTGATATATATATAAATTTTATTCTTCTTTTTCATCAATAGTTTCTGCTTCTTTTAATTCTACATTTTTTCTTTTTTCTTTTTTTCTTATTTCATGCATCATATATACAGCAAATAGTAGATTATCAACCTCTTCTTTTTCAACATCATCAATAATTTCATCAGTTTCTAAGTGTGTTGTGGCTATAGTTTTAAAATTTTTATATCTTTTTTTTTCTTCTTTTGTTAAAGAATCATATATTATTTTTTTAGGATTTTGTTTTTTACTTGATAAATTTGTAAAAATTTTTTCTACTCCCATCATACTAGTAAATCCTAAAAGTCCCCCTATTATTGTCCCATTTTGAAGAGAATTAACGGATACTCCAAAAAATAAACTTATTAGCATCCCACCTAAAGTACCAAAAAGTGGAAAACTTGTCCAAGTATAATAACAATTATAATCAGTTTTATAAAGCTTACATAATTTTTTTATGGCTTCAAAAGGGACTTTTTTAGTTACTCCGTCTTCATAGCGTTGTAAAGTAGTTGTAGGAATTCCTGTTTTATCTGCTACTTCTGCTAAACTAAGTTTTCTTTTTAATCTACTTTTTTTTAATTTTTTGTTATCAAAAGAATTTTCCAAAAATTCTAATAATACATCTTTCATTTATTCCCTCCTATATCCCGATTAATTGTTTTATATATCCTCATAATATTATTATTTTTTCAAAAAGTCAATATCTTTTTAAAAATATCCCTTTTTTTAGAAATAAAAAAACATTTAAAAGCATAAAAAATTTGAGTAGATAAAACTATTTTGACTTGAATATTTTTTATAATTTAACTTTCCTTGCTTTTTCTAAAAAACTTTCTGATAAATTGGAAATATTAAGAATATTCCTTTCAAAAAAAGAATAAACATCTATAGCTTTTTTGATGAAAATGCTAGAATCTTATTTTTCCTAAGAAAGCATTTTTAATAGGAAATTATTCAAATATACAAAATTTAAAAATATATTTATGAATTAAGTGTAATTACTTATATTTAAAAAGTTTAAAAAATAATAAAGCAAATTAAATCTTTGTAAAAAATATTAAAAAGTTTCTATTGACTTATAAAAATCCAAAGAGTATAATCAAAAAAGTGTTCTTATAGTGATAAAAATACATAAAAACAGAAAGAAAAGGATAAAAATGAGATTAAGAAGCATAGGATTTTTATTAATTTTGGCAGCGGAATTATCTTATGCAATAAGACCTCCGTCAAACGAGATTAATGTTGAAAAAAGAAGAGAAGAACAGGAAAGACTTAGGTATATTCAAGAAATTTCAAAATCTAAAATTCAAAGAAAAAATGAATTAAATGAAATTATTGAACCAGCAGAAGAAAAAGGAAGTGAAATTAAAAAGATTATAATCAAAGAAAATTCGGTAGTATCTTCCTTTGATTTGAAAATAATCGCTAAAAAATATATAGGAAAAAAAGGTGGAGCAAATATAATAAATCTTTTAAAAGAAATAGAGAATACATATTTAAAAAGGGGATATGTTGCTGCAAGAGTAAAGATTGATATGGAAAATTCAAACTTTAAAGAAGGTATTGCAGCATACGAAATACTAGAAGGAAATATAGAAAAAATAGCTTTTAAAAAACCTGTTTTATACGAAAAAGAAAAAATAACTTTCTCTTTTCCTTGTAAAGAAGGAGATGTTGTAAATATAAAAGATTTAGATCAAGGAATAGATAATCTTAACAGTGTTTCATCTAATAATGCAAAATTTAATCTTGTTCCAGGAGAAAATCTTGGAGGAACAATTATAGAGATTGAAAACCAAAAATCAAAAAGAGTGTCAGGAAATATAAATTATAATAACTTAGGACAGTCTTCCACAGGAGAAGAAAGAGGAAAAGTTTCTTTAACTTTTGATGACATTTTAGGTTTTAATGATTCATTAATAGGAGTTTATCAAAAAAAACTTGGAACAAATAATGATGAAAGAGATAGTGAAAATTTTTCTTTTTATTATAAAGTTCCGTATAAATATTGGGAATTTATGGTAAGTAAAGACCAATCTGAATATTTGAGTACAATTCATGCTCTTAATACAAAATATAAATCAGATGGTATTTCCAAAAATATAAATTATGGTGTAAGAAGAGTTATAAACAGAAATGATGAGAGTAAAACAGATGTAGGAATAACTCTTACAAATAAAGAAACTAAAAACTATATAGAAGATATAAAACTTATTACAAGTTCAAGAAAACTTTCTATATTAAAATTTGATTTAAATACTCAAAGAAAACTATGGAATGGAATTTTATATGGAAATATAGGTTACCATAGAGGACTTGACAGATTTGGAGCAGAAAGCGACCATGATAAAGAAAAAGATGTCCCAAAGGCACAATTTACAAAATATACAATGGATTTAAACTGGTATAAACCTTTCCAAATAAAAAATCAAAATTTTACTTATAGATTTGGCTTTAGTGGGCAATATTCTGATGATATTTTATATTCTTCAGAAAAGTTAGGAATAGGAGATGATACAACAGTAAGAGGGTTTAAAGAAAATTCTATAATGGGAGATAAAGGATTTTATATAAGAAATGAACTAAGTTATAGCTATAAAATATTTGAACCTTTCATAGCTTATGATACAGGTCGTGTAAAAGATGTATATAAAGATGAATTTTATAGAAAAAATGGTAATGAAATGAGTGGTATTTCTATTGGGCTGAGAACTTATTACAGAGGATTTGTTGGAAGTATTACATATTCTAAACCTCTTTCAGCTCCAAGTTATATAGAAAAAAATCCTCAAGAAGTTTATATCAGCATAAGTTACAGTTTTTAAAGAAAAGGAAGTGAATATTTATGAAAAATGAGAAAACAGTGAAATTTTTTATTTATATTTATACTTTATTTTCAGTTTTTCAAGGTCCGATTTATGCAGCAGAAATAATTGTAGATAAAAATAAAAATCCAAATGTAAATATTGACAAAGCTCCAAATGGGAAAGTGGATTTTATCAATATAAATAATCCAAATAAAAATGGTATTTCTCACAATGTTTTTACTGAATTTAATGTAGATAAAAATGGTGTAATTTTAAATAATGGGAAAGATTTTACAACATCACAGCTTGGAGGACTTATATATGGAAATCCAAATTTTCAGAATGACGGAAGAGAAGCCACTTTGATACTTAATGAAGTGAGTGGGATTAATAGAAGTAAAATAGAGGGTTTTACAGAGATAACGGGAAAAAAGGCTGATTATATTTTGGCAAATCCAAATGGTATTTATGTTAATGGTGCTGGCTTTATTAATATGGGAAGAGTAACATTTACTACAGGAGTTCCTGTAATAGATAATTTTGGAAAATTAACAAGTTTCAATGTAAATAATGGAACTGTTACAGTTGGAAGTTTAGGATTGGATACACGAAATGTATCTATGTTTGATATAATTTCAAGGACAGCAGAACTTTATGGATCCATATATGGTGGAGAAAATGTAAATGTTATTCTTGGAAGAAATGAATATGACTATACAACAGGAAAAGTAACAGCTAAAACAGATGATGGTTCAGAAAAACCTAAACTTGCTCTTGATGGAAAAGCTTTAGGTTCTCTTTATGCTGGAAGAATATTTCTTCAAAGTACAGAAAAAGGTGTTGGAGTAAACAGTGAAGGAGAAATGCTTGCAGACATGGGCGACTTAGAATTAGATGTCAATGGTGATTTAATTTTAAAAAATGCTCAAGCTAAAAATAATATTAGAGTGAAATCAAATAATCTAACTGCAAAAGAAAAAATTGCAGCAGAAAAAGATATTACTTTAAATTCTAAAGAGATTTTAAATGAAGGTAATATAGTTTCAAATAATAATTTAGAAATTTCAGCAAAAACATTAAATAATAAGAAAAATATAGTTTCTGGAAAAGTCCTAATTAATTCTGAAAAAACAGAAAATGAAGGAAAAATTCAGGGAAATGAAGTTTTATTTGTTAAAAGTAAAAATATTTACAATAAAGGCAATATGCTTGGAACTACAACAAAAATTGAAAGTGATGAAAGCATAAATACAGGTACTATATATGGAGAAAATACATTAAATATCACTTCAAATTTAGATAACAGTGGTAATATTCAAAGTAAGAAAAATATAGATATAGCAGGAAATATTATTAATAACAATGTTATAGCTTCAGGAGAAAAAATTTCTCTTAAAAGTGAAAAGATAGAAAATTTTAAAATATTATCATCAACTGATATTAATTTAATAGCAGAAACTTTTAGTAACAGTGGAGAAGTAACAGGAGAGGTTCTTAATGTAAATTCTTCTTCTGGAGAAAACAGTGGAATACTTTATGGAAAAAACAGTGCAGTTTTTAATATAAAAAATGAATTTAAGAATGATAACTTAGTTCAGAGCTTAGGAGATGTAACACTTAATTCTGACAAAATAGCAAATACTGGAAATATGTTTTCAGGAAACAACTTAACATTAAATTCTTCTGAACTTCTAAATAAAGGGCAGATAGTTTCTGATAACAATGGAAAATATAATATTGATAATATAATAAATGAAAATCTTATTCAAGGAAATAAACTAGAGTTAAAAAATGTTAAAAATTCAGGAAACCTATTATCTAAAGGAAATATTTATGCAGAAAATTTAAAAAATAGTAAAAATGTTTCAGCATTAAAAGATATTACTTTAAATAATGTAGTTAATACAGTTGATGGAAAAATTGTATCAGATAAAAATATACTAATAAAAACATCATTGGAGAATGATGGAATTTTATCTGCAAAAAATAATATAGATTCTGAAAATATAAGCAATAAAGGGAAAATGCTGGCTGACGGCAACTTGACACTTGTAAGTTTAAATAAAAACAGCGGAGTTATTCAAGGTAATAATATAAATATATCAAATGAAAATGTTTTTGATAATAATTCTGGAGAAATTAAAGTCTTTAATGATAATTCTGCATTAAAAATTAAAGCAGAAGAAATAAAAAATAAAGATGGTATAATTGGTTCACAAGGAATACTTGATATAGAGGTTGACAAAGACTTAAACCTTGATGAAGGAAAATATATAGGTAATAAAGAATTGAACATAAAAGCTGTTAATCTCGTTTCTGAAAATAATTTTGAAAATGCAGGAAATATAAATTTGGCTCTTACTGGAGATTTAAAGAATAACAATAAATTTGTTACAGGGGGAGATTTAAATATTAATGCACAAAATATAGAAACAAATGGAAGTATAGGCAGTGTTGGAATTACATCTATAACTCTTAAAGGCTTTTTAAAAAATTTAGGAGAAATGATTTTTGGAAAAGGAGAAAATAGTATTAAGGCAAAAAGAATAGAGAATGAGGGATTTATTATTTCCAATGATAATTTAAATATAAATATCAATAATCTTAAAAATAATGGTCAGATAGCAGGAGCAGGAAATCTGAATATTACAGCAAGAAATAATATAACAAATAATGAAAATTCTTTAATTTTTTCTGGAAAGGATATGATTTTAACAGCAGAAAAAAATATCGTCAGTAAAAAAGCAGAAATATATTCAACTGGAAATTTAGAAATGGCAGCAAAAAATAAAATTCAAAATACTGTTGGAAGTATAGAGGCTTTAGGAGATATTAATTTAGAAGCAGATACAGTTAATAATGTTGGAGAACTTACAGGAAGTTATACTAAAAAGATTGTAAGCGGAAGTCAAAGCAGTATAGATGTAACAAAACTTGATTTATCTAAAGTTGATAAGGATTTACAAGATGGTTTAAACAGATCAGGCAGAAAAAGCAAAAGATGGCAAGGAGAAAAATTCCTTGATACAGCTGAAGAAGGTGTCAGCAATTTTGTAAGTAATACATCAAATATAAAATCAGCAGGAAATATTGATATTAAAGCTAAAAACATATTAAATAAAGAGGGAAATATTACAGCAAACAATAATATAAATATCACAGCAGATACTTTAAATAACGACAGAGATTACAGGGAAATAGATGTTAAATTAAATTTTAGAAGAAATTATAAATACAAAAAAAGAACTCATAAAACAGGTCATTCTAAAATCTATGCTTCTACAACAGCAAAGCAGAGATTGTATGGAGATAAAACTACAAATATTACAGCAGGAGGAAATATAAATATAACTGCTGAAAAACTAGGGAATGGAGAATATACAACAGGAACATCTATCATAACAGCAAAAGAAGGAATTACACATGGAATAGTATTTAACAACCAAAATAATATTAAAAAAGATGGAACTATTCAAGTGGAAGATTTTACAAAAATACCTGAAGGGGATAAAGGATTATTTAAAGTTAATCAAGATTTAGCAGATATAGAAGCAAAGGTTGAAGGCAGAAAAGAACCTAAATTTTCATATCTTGTTGAAACAAATGTAAAATTTATTGATAAAGGATATTATCTTGGTTCAGAATATTTCTTCAGCAGGATAAATTTTAATCCTGAAAAAGATATAAGACTTCTTGGAGATTCTTTCTATGAAACTACAATAGTTAATAAGGCGATATTTGAATCAACAGGAAGAAGATATTTAAATGGTGCAGCAACAGATAAAGAACAAATGCAGATTCTTTATGATAATTCTGTAAAAGCTATGGAAGATTTTAATTTGTCTATTGGAGTTGCCCTTACAAAAGATCAAATAAATAATTTAAAAAATGATATCATATGGTATGTGGAAGAAGAAGTAAATGGAATACCCGTTCTTGTTCCAAAAGTATATCTGTCAAAAGAAACACTGGCTTCTTTAGATGATATAAAAGGAAACCAAATAAATGCAGGAAAAGAACTTAATATTAATGCTCTTGCTGTAAATAATACAGGTTCTCTTTTAGGAGAAAAAGGAGTAACAATAACAACAGATAATTTAATAAATGAAAGTATGAGAAATGGAGCTTATGCTGATATATCAGGAGAAAATATAACTATATTTGCCAAAGACGATATTATTAACAGAGGGGGAAATATAGGAGCAGATAAAAATCTTATTTTAAACAGTGAAAATGGAAGCATATTGAATGAAACCAAAGTTGTAATAAACAGAAATACCCATAGAGATATAATAACAGATATTGCAGGAATAGGAAATATGAGTGGAGATAATGTAAAAATTTCTGTAGGAAACAGTTTTACAAATGCAGGAGGACAAGTTCAAGGGAATAAAGATGTAAATATATCAGCTGGAAAAGATATTAACCTTACTTCTGTGGAAACAGTAACTAGAAAAGAAATAGGAAGCAGCAGAAATTATACTGTAAATGAAAAAGTACAAAATATAGAAAGTACAATATCAGGAGAAAATATAAATCTTCAGGCAGGAAAAAATCTCAATGCTATAGGTTCTGATGTTATAGCAGGAAATAATCTTGATATAAAAGCAGGAGAGAATGTCAATATAGCAGCTTCTGTTGACAGTGAAACATATGAAAAGCATAAAAGTTCAAGTGGATTTTTCAGTAGCAAAGAAAGTATAGATGTAAAATATAATGAAACTATAAAAGGCAGCAATTTTATTTCAGGTAATAATATGAATATATCAGCAGGAAATAATGTTAATGTTGCAGGAAGTAATGTTGTAAGTGAAAACAATCTTAATCTTGAAGCAGGAAATAATGTTGTAATATCATCTGCATTAGAGGGAAGTTCACAATATCACGAAAGTGTGAAAACAGGATTTTTAGGACTGTCAGGCAGACAACAGAAAGATAAAGAAATAGATTATACAAATATTAAATCTTATGTAGGTGCAGGAGAAAATATTAATATTAAAGCTGATAAAAATGTTACAGTATTAGCTTCTGATGTTGAAGCAGGAAATGATGTTAATATAAATGCGGGAAAAGATGTCGATATTATTGCAGGAGATGACATAAGAATAAAAGAAAGTGAAAAACATAAACATAAAACAAGTCTTTTCGGCGGAGTTAAAGATCTTAATTTTGAAATTGGAATGAAAACAGAAATATCTAAAAATAAAAATTCAACTCTTGATACAAAGGTTACAGGAAGTAATATATCAAGTGGAGGAGATGTAAATATCTCTTCAGGTAAAGATATAAAAATAGAAGCAAGTAATATAGAAGGGAAAAATACAAATCTTAAAGCAGAAAATGAATTGAATGTTACAGGTCGTGATGAACTTCATGTAAGTAAAATTAAAAATGAAAAAGGAGAAATAAAGATAACAGCAGGAGTAAATCTTGGCGGAATAAAAGATACTGTGGATTCTGTTGTCAATATGGTAGAAAGTGCAAAAGATATTCCTAAAGCAGGAGGAGTTATAAAAGATTTAGTAAGTGGAAAAGATTTAAATGAATCTCTTGAAGGAAAAGAAGATTCTATAAATGCTCTTAATACTTGGCTGAATGGTCCTGCTGATGGAGGAGTAAGTGCAGGAATTTATGCAGGTGCAGAAGCAGTTAAAGATAAATCAGAAGTAAAAGATACAATAGGAAGTACAATAATTTCTGAAAATGATGTTAATCTAAAAACAGATAAAGGAGATATGAACTTTACAGGAACAGATATTTATGCAGGTAATGATATAAACATTAATTCAGGAAAAGATATAAATATTTCCAGTGGAAAAGAAAAATCTGAAAATAAAACTTCTTCTCAATCTGTAAATGGACAAATTAACATAGTAACAGGTCAAATATCAGGAGGAATTTCTGTAAGTGAAGGAGAAAGTAAATCAGAAATTAATAAAAATTCCAATTTCTATGCAGAAAACAACATTGATATTTCAGGAAAAGATATGACTGTGAAAGGTGGAAATATTGAAGGAGAACATATAAAAATTGATGTTGATAATCTTCATGTTGAAAGCCTTCAAGATAAGTCTTCGTCTTCAGATAAAAGTGTCAATGTTCATGGAAGTTCTGATAATAAAAATAATACTTCAACAGGTGCAGGAATGACTTCAGGAAAATATGATAAAGAATGGGTTGAAAATCAAACTTCAATTATAGGAAGAGAAGATTCTCATATTACAGTAGGAGGAAATACTCATCTTGAAGGAGGACTTTTAGGTGGAAAAGACACAACTCTTAATACAGGAAGTTTATCTTTCAATGATATTAAAGATTATGAAAAAGGAACTAATATAGGATTAAGTGAAAATATATCTAAAGGTCAAAAAGATGAAAATTCCAATGACTATACATCGCAACTAGATTACAGTGCAACAGACAGGGAACAGATAACTCATGCAACAGTAGGAGCTGGAACAATAACAGTTGGAGGAAAAGAAGAAAATCCTGAAGGACTGAACAGAGATGAAAGCAAGGCACAGGAAATAACAAAAGATATTACTGTAGATGAAATTACAATAAACCATCAGACAGAAACAAGAGATTGGAACGAAGTTAAAGATATAATGACAGAACATGGAAAAAATCTTGGAAAAGACTTAGATAGACTTACAGGAAATAAGTATAACTTAGAAAAAGAACTTGGTAACAGTTTTGGAGAAGTATATGGAGAAATAGAAAAAATAATAGACAAAGATTTAAAAAATGAGATACTTGGAATTATTCCAACAGAAGCAACTAACGGAGGAATATATGGAGAACCAAAAGCACTAATAAGAGGTCAGGAAAAAATATATGTAACAACATATAAAACAGTCTTAGACCATAATGGAAAAGAAGTTTATGATAAGAATGGAAAAATAAGGCTGGAAGCTGAAGTCAAAGAAATTACTCCAGAAGAATATACTAAACTGAAAGCAGAAAATCCTGATATAAAAACATCATTAAATGGAATTTTAAATACATTGGAAGGAGCAACAGAAGGAACATTTAATGGAACATTAAGCCCTGAAGATTTGGAAGCATTAAAAACAGGAACAGTTCAAAAAATAACAGTGCATAATCCAAGTAATGGAATAGTAGCAGATTTAATAGAATCAGCAGTAGGAAAAGTTGGAATAATGATGAATAGTAATATAGGAGCAAAAGATTTAACAGAAATAGTAAAATCAGACCCATCAATACTAAATGGAATGATAGCTCACAGTCAAGGAACAATAAAGTTTACTCAAGTATTGAAAGAACTAAATAAAACAGAGGAGGGCAGAAAATTAATAAAAGATAATGCCAAACTGATAGCAGTAGCAGGACCAGCAGTAGGAGCAAAAGGACTGCAGGAAATCCAGGATATAGTGGGAAAAAATAAAGTAAAAATATTGAATAATAAAAAAGATATATTAAACTATATGACAGGAAATGAGATAACAACAACTGAAAAAGGTGGACATGCTTTAGAAAATTATAATATTAATTTTAAATTAAATAAAGATGGAAAATATTATAGACCTGAAGAGTTAAAAACAAATGAAAATAATATATCAGGAACAGTGGAAAAGGTAAATGGAAAAAGTACAAAATCAATACTACAAAGAATAAAAGAAAATATCTTTAATAAAAAAGGTGAATAAGAATGAAAAAATTTATAATTAAATTATTTATTTGTATAATAGCTATATTTACTTTTACAGGTTGTTATACTTTATGGAAGTTTTACTTTTATGAAACAAAACCTATGGATAAATCTTTAAGTTTTAGTGAATATATATATATATATGCAGAACAATTAGATGATTCTGATAAGAATAGTCCAATAGATATGATAGATATACGACCAATAAAATTTGCTAATTTAAAGAAATCAAAAAAAGTAGAAATTTTAAGTGATAAAATAACTGTAGAATATAATGATAAAAAATATGTTCTAAAAGTAGTGAATAAAACAGCAGTTCTTCCATACAGAGAAGGAATCATTTTAAAAGAAGGAACAGTAGTATATTTTGGAAAAGTTAAAGTTGATGACAAAATGATAATAGATATGCCGCCAGTGAAATTAAAACAATACATAAAAGTAATTAAAGTAAATCCTATTGCAGATGGTTTAAATATTAACACAGCGCAAGATATTTATTACGGACCAGTAGAAGGATATAAAGGAAGATAGTTGATATTTTAAAAGCGGCCTGAAATTATTCAGGCTGCTTACCAAAATAAGAAATGGAGGAATTTATGAAAAAAATAATTATAATTTTATTAGTAACAGCATTAATAGGGTGTAGTAATACAAGCAGAAATACAGAAAATAATGCAGAGAAAATAAATACTGGTATAAATTCTTTAATAACAGAAAAAGAGAAACAGGATTTAAGTAATGGTAAATCATTATCAGTTATAACTATTGATAATCCTTCTCATGGAGTTCTTGGTGATGGCTTGGGGGCATTAGCAAGTAAAGTTCGTGGAAATGATAAGCAGACAATGACAGCTGTAAATTTAATATTGAATAATCCAGATACTATTTTTGTTTCTCAAAATTCAGATACCCTATTAAAAGCAATAAAATATTTAGGAAATACAGCTGAAGGAAAGAAAATTTTACCGAGAACAAGATTCATATTCTTAAACAGTCCACTTACAGGTGTTTCTTTTATTAGCAGAGAAGAAATAGAAGATTTATCAAAACTGTATAAATTTAAATATTCTTATCCAGAATAAAATATAGTCTATTATTCTTTTAAAATTTTATATATTAAAGAAAAATAGATAAAAAAATAAATATTATATTCTTTATAATAAAATTCCACAGACATTGTCTGTGGAATTATTAAATTATTTTTATTTAATCTCTTTTTTCAAGATTTGCCAGTATCCTGAACGATTATTTCCAACTCTTTCAATAAATTTTTCTTTTTTCAAAATATTCATATTTCTTTCTATAGTTCTTTTAGTTACATCAAAATATTTTGCAAGTTCTTTTTGTGTAGCTTTTGGATTCTCTTTTAAATATTCTAAAAGTTTCTCTATTTTGAAATTTATGTCGGTATTTATGTCGGTATTTATGTCGGTATTTATGTCGGTATTTGTGTTGGTATTTAAAGCTTCAAATTTTATCATTATATCTTCAGGATAAACTGTATATTCAGGAAGTGTTGTACCATAATTTTTACAGGCTTCACATATTTTTTCGATACCCCTTCCCCAAGTTTCTATAAATCCAGCTCTAAAAAATCCATTGGCTATATTTGGGTTAAATGGTTTTGAACGGTGTTTTCCCATAAGAGTTTCAACAGTCCAACCTGATGGAAGAATACAATCATTAGAAATATATAATTTATCTTTATAAATACTTATTTGAATAGGAATTTGTGTTGCATAATTTTTATGAACTATAGCATTATAAACAGCTTCTCTTATAGCTGGTTTTGGGAATGGATATGTTTCTACCCTTGTAACTCCCTCATAAGTTATATTAGCTTTTAAATATTTAGTAAAAATTAGATCTATAACTTTATCAGCTTGTGATATTAAAGAGCCGTGAATCTCGTCCATATAGCTTATTTCAGAATCACTTTCAAAAAATCCTATTTTTATATATGCTCCATTAATCCATTTTTCAGGATTTTGATGAAATAGCATCATTCCTGCTCTTAGAATTTTGCCACCTTTAATAAGTCCCAAACTATCTAAAAGCTGTTCATTCGTCATGTTCAAATCTTTTTCGTCCATTCTTTTACTTAAAATAGCTTGTTTTCTAAAAATATCAAAGCTATCTCTCCAAAAGTCATCAGCAGAAAGATTATCAAGAGGTATGCTATCCCAAGTTATCCCTGTTTTTTCAAAAAGAAATTGTGTTAGTGCTGTTCCTTTTAAAAGCTGTTTTGTACTTCCACTTCTGTAATGGTATTCTCCTTTATAATTTACAGGATATGAACTTGGCAGAGTTACTATTTCAAGATAGTCTTTATTTTCTTCAGAATATAAATTCACATCAACAATTATTCCAAGAACATCTCTCACTTTATTAGGAATATCTTCCAAAAGCTTTTTAGCATTTGTAATTCCTGTAACTGTTCCATCATCGTTTTTTCCTATATAAATTTTACCGCCTTGAGCATTAGCAAAGCCACAAATCCATTTTAAATAATCTTCTTTCCAAGTTTCCTTCCACTCTATATTTTGTTTTTCTTTATCTATCATAATATCCTCACACAAAATTAAAATTAATTAAACTGTTTTATATAATTATATCACATTTAACGATAGTTTTTATTATGTTTGATAAAAATATCAAAATTATCTTTATCTATCCAATATTTTTCATTGTTCATTAAGATATTATGAATCTTATTAAACTCATAATTTATTTGATTTATTTGTTTTTTATAAAAAAATATCATAGCAATGTTAATTATAAAAGCTGTAACAAAAACAATTAAAACAGTCTTATCTAGTAAATAATAAAAATATTCTCTCTTATTTATATTTTTATTAGCTTTTTCAGAAATTAACATAATTTGTTCTTCTGCCTTTTTAGCAGTAGTTTTATTACTATTTTCTATATTTTGGCTTATATCTAAAATATCAGATGAATTTTTTTCTATATTTAGCAAAATTTTCTTAAATTCATCAAGTTTTAATTCTTTGTTTATAGTTTCGATTCTTTCTATCATTGCAGGAATTTTACTAGAAAAATTTTCAAGAGTTTTAATTACTTCTTCTGATTTTTTATCAAGTTCAGCCAAACGATTTTCAGCTTTTACTTTTAAAGCAACATTATCCAAAGTTTCAATTATATTTTCATTATTATTTGATAAATCATTAATATTCATAAGTCCTCCTACAATTCAAAGTCATAACTTTTTTCTTGCTTTTTAGATGTTTTCAAATCTTTTTCTTGAAATTTTTTCTCTACAATGTTTTTTTCTTTTGTTTTTTCAAATCCCATTTGAGAAGCTATTTTATTTAAACTTTCCTTTCTTTCGTTTTCTTTATTCAAATTAAAAATTTCTAATAGTTTGTCTTTATTAAAATCAGGAATATTAAAAGTTTTTTCTAAATTAGAAAGCCTAAACTTATCTTTTTTTCCTTTAAGGATTTTTTTATCAACTGTAAAAACAATATGTTTTTTATTTTCTGTCCATTCTGTAGAATATCCATCTTTTTCCATATTAAAAATAAAATTTTCTTTTGATGTGGATACTTTCATATTTTTTATTATTTTTTCTGCTAGTCTTGTGATATCTGCTCCTTTTTTAATTATTTGATATTTATTTTTATCATAGCTTACAATATCTCCTTGTTGTCTTGTAATTTTTTTGTTATCTATACCGTAGTATTTACATATCTCATCATTTAGCTCCTTTTTAAAGGCTAAATTACGAGCTTCCTCGTGTAATTTTTCTCCAGTTTCAAAGTTTACAGTATTAACTATAAAATGACTGTGAAGATGTGCTTTATCATTATGAACTGCTATAAAAACTTCGTGTCCTTGAAATGCTTTTTCAGCCCATTTAGCAGCAATTTCCAATACCTTTTCTTTTGATATTTCATTGGGAGAAAAACTTTGAATATAATGACGATATTGTCTTCCATCTATCTTATTAAAATATTCTTTTGTTTCAAAAAATTCATAAGCTACTTTTTTATAATTTTCACTGCAATTTATTCCATAAGTTTCATATGCTTTTTCTCCAACATAATTTAAAACTTTTTTAAGAGAAGTATGAGTTTTCCCACTCTTTTTTACGACTTTAATAATTGCCATATTTTTACAATCTCCTCGTGAAGTTTTTCAGCCTCATTAAGTTCATTTATCATTGTAGTGCTATTTATTTTTTTAGCAATCTGATTGATATTATTTGATAAATTTCTTGTAGCTTTTCTTAAATCATCAAGTAGTTCATTATATTCTTTAATATCATAAAGCAAATTTTTTCTTATAAGCTCTCTTAAAAATTCAGCCTGACTTACATTAAGTTTCTTTGCCTGATAAATTAATTTTATATGGTCATCTTCTGTCAATCTTACTGTAAATTGTTTCAAATCTTTTTTCATAAATAACCTCCACTTTTACTCAAAATTTTTATAAATTTTTTCTCACGAAAAAAGAAAAAAATTATAAAAATCAAAGGGGTATTAGGGGAACTTTTCCCCTAACAAGCTTCAAATTGCGACAGCATATTTGAGTAGCTTGCTCACACTATTTTATAGCTAATCAAAGAGCAAAAGTTTTGCTTTTTAATATCCGAAAAATTAAAAAATAAAACTTAATAAATAGTGTGATACTAGCACTTTCTTCTTAGATAAAGCAGATGTTGCTTAAATTCAAAAGTATTCATTCTAGCAAGGGTAGTTTTATTTGTATTAAGTACTTCAATAGGGATATTTGTTATTATGCTTTCAACTTCATCTTTTAAACTTTGATTTGAAACTATTCCAGCAAAATAAGAAAGCCATTTTTTCTTGTTTTCTTCTAAAGGTTTTACCTCTTCTGTTTTAACATTACAAGTTGTAAATTCCCATTCATCATTAAGTCCTTTGTAAAGAATTGCATTAAAATTTTGTCCTTTACCTTGCTTAATACATTCCGATGTTAAATTATATATTTCTGTAAATTTTTCTTCTGTTAAATTTTTAATATTTTTTCTAATATTTTTCTTAGTAGCATTATTAAGCAAATTAAAAATATCTTTATCTAAAAAATCATAACTACTACTAATCTTTTTCTCTTTTTCTAAATCGTTTTTTATATCTTTAGTAGTAGTTCTATTATTAGTATCTCTTTCTTTAGTATATTCTTTTATTAGTAGTGTTGGATTTACCGAAGTCGGTGTAGCCGAAATCGGCTTTTCCAATTGCGGTGAAACTCCTTTATTTTCAATGGTTTTCTTACTCTCTTTTTCTTTTTTCTGCTTTGATATCTCTTTATAATGAACAGTACAATTTTCAGGAACTTCAATAAAATTTTCTAAAATTTCTTCATACTTAGTAGGCACTTCAAAAATAAGATAAAAATTTTCTATTATCTTTCCTGATTTTCTTACTTCAAAATAATGACAATATTCAAACTCTCTAAGTTCGTTTAAATATCCTCTTGTTTTATCTTTCTTGTCTTTATCTTTTACAGTAGACAAATGATTTAAATTAATTCTCCAATCTTTTGGTCTTCCTATTAAATATGTCAAAAGTCCAGAAGCTCCCCAAGATAATCTATTATCATCAATTCCTGTTTTGTCTATTTGAATATATGGATTTTCTCTTTTTATTATTTTTACAATTGCCATTCTAAGCCTCCCAAAAATTTAAATCCGTCCGTAGTCGTCCGTTTATAGAAAAATATTTAGGACGATTTAAAATTTTTAAGATTTTGCCAATCAAAAAAAGCCATAAAAATCAACTTTTATAGCTTTCAATCAACTTTATTCATTATTTGCATAAATTCCTCAAAATCCGTTTCCTGTTGAAGGAGTAAGGGTTCAAGTCCCTTTCTAGGCACCACTTGTTTGATTATTAAGCTCTCTAAATTGAGAGCTTTTTTATTTACCTTGAAAAAGGTTCAATCAACTTATTAACTAAATCAACCTTTCTATCAAATTTTAATGTTAACTTTCTAAGTTCATTGTATTTCAAATTCTCTTTTTTTTCATTTCATCATTAAGATAGATTTTTATCAATCAACTTTGTTTAATCCTATTGCAATTTTCCAAATATCTTTTTTCATAATTGCTCCTCTATTTTAATAATAAAAGGGTCGTTGCAAATTGATGATTAAAAATCGTCGATTTGCAACAACCCCACTCTCTTTATAACAATCTATAATTTTTATCTTTTAAAGTTTGCCTACTTAAAGCAAAATCTATCTCTTGAATCAATCTCTCTTTATCTTTAGGAAAATCCCCCTTCAAATTTAGATAATTAGATGCATGATTAGCTCTAAAAACAATATTAGAAGTTACATCTACATTTTCAATTATTAGTTTTATCTCCTTTAAAATTTCTATACCTTCAGCTTCTTTAAACTTTCCTTTTAACCACTCTTGGTACAGATCACTGTTCTCTTCAAGCATCAAACTTAAAATTCCTACATAATCAGGTTCACATCTGCTAATAAACTTTCCAGTTGTCACTGCATTCTCACTAAAATCCTTATCCCCTAAAATTCCTGCAATAAATGTAACAGAAGTTTTGAATCCAACTTTTTTAGCTTTTAAAATCAGATCTCCTAACTCCTTTGAAGTAACACCTTTATTTATTTTTCTTAATACCTCATCACTGCCACTTTCTGCCCCTATATACAAAAGTGATATTCCATTGTTTTTTATCTCTTTTAACTCCTCATCAGATTTTAACTCTAAAGATTTTGGACTAGCATATGTTGAAACTCTTTTACACTCTGGAAACACCTTTTTTATATATTTTAATATCTCTATCAATTTATCAGTAGGAATAATCAAAGCATCTCCATCAGCTAAAAACACTCTTTCTACATATCTAGTTCTATTTCTAAAGTAATCAATTTCAGCTTTTATTTCCTCTAAAGACTTTATTCTAAATGGAACACCTTTATACATACTACAAAAACTGCATCTATTATGTGAGCAACCATTTGTTACTTGTAGTATAAGGCTAAAAGCTTCACTTGGTGGTCTATAAATTACATTCCTATTAAACATTAAGTTCCTCCTCTATAAGTTTTTATTTTTAAATGTTAGAATGAGTCTACCTATATTTTCACTTACTCTCTCTAAATTTTTCTCTCCATTTTTCAAAGCTGTTTCTAAAGTTTGCACTCCAGAAAGAATAGAGAAAATAGTATCAAAGCCATAATCATAGAGTATATCTATATCTTCACTGACATTTCCAGCTAAAGCTATAACTGGAATCCCATATTTTTTAGCTGTTTTAGCTACTCCATATGGAGTTTTTCCAAAACGAGTTTGTCCATCTATGCTTCCCTCTCCAGTTATTACAAAAGATGCTCCTTCTAACTTTTCCTCAAGTTTACTATATTCAATAACAATATCTATCCCTCTTTTTAATTCAGCAGATAGAAAAGCCATTAAGCTAGCTCCTAAACCTCCAGCTGCCCCTGCTCCCTCTATATTTTCAACATCTATTTTTAGATCTCTTCTTATTACATCAGCAAAATGTTTTAGAGTATCATCTAAAATTTTAATAGTTTCATCAGTTGCTCCCTTTTGCCGTGCAAATATATATGCTGCTCCTCTCTCTCCTGTAAGAGGGTTATCAACATCACAAGCCACTATAATTTTAACTTCTTTTAATCTCTCATCAAGTTGTGAAAGATCTATTCTCTCTAATTTAGAGAGCTCTCCCCCTCCAAAACCTATCTCATTGTTATTTTTATCTAAAAGTTTACCACCGAGAGCTTGAATCATTCCAGCCCCTCCATCATTAGTAGCACTTCCACCTATGCCTATTAAAATAGTTTTTACATTGAGATCTAAAGCTTTCTTAATAAGTTCTCCTGTCCCAAAAGTTGTTGTTACCATAGGATTCCTTTTTTCCTTTGAAATAAGTTCCAACCCACTTGCACTTGCCATCTCTAAAATAGCAGTTTCCCTATCTCCTAGTACTCCTAACTTCCCTTGAATTTTCTCTCCTAAAGGATTTGTTACCTCTGTATAATAAATTTTTCCACCAGTAGCATCTACTAAAGATTCAGTTGTCCCCTCTCCTCCATCAGCCATTGGAACTTTTATAAATTCTACATCTTTTAAAACTTTCTTTAATCCTCTTTCTATTGCATCACAAGCTACTTTTCCACTCATACTCTCTTTAAAAGAATCTGGAGCTATAACTATCTTCATTTTTTTCTCCTGTCACACTTAATTTTAAGATAAATATATTATTTTTAATTATATATTAACTTATTTATTTCTTCAATATTCTGATATAAATATTTGTACTGAAAATTTTCTTTTTAAATGGCAAACTTGACATAGAAAAGAATATTTAGTATATTAAGTTATCAAAAATAGTTTAGGAGTATAGAGATTATGGAAAAATATATTGTTACAAAAATTGAAAAAGAAAGTTATTTAGAAAAATTTCCAGTTCTTCAATGTGAACATGCTTTTGGAATTGATTATGATGATTATGTATCAATAAAATGTAAAAAGATTATGGGAACTTGTACTTATAGAAGTAGCTTAAAAACTGAATTTATGAACTGTAAATTTTTAAAAAAATAAAAAATGAAAAAAATACTTGATTTTTTTTTAAAATAGAAGTATACTCAACACAAGATAGATATTAAATTAAAAGGAGGTTGAATATATGTTATTACTACTTAACTTATTATTACTGTTATCACTACTGCTCTTTATGTTCAAAATTGAATACAGAAATAATATTGTTAGGGTATGGAATAATTATATTCTTCGTCTTTTATCTAAATATACTTCAAAGGGAGCTAATTTTAGCTATTTTTAGCATAAGTTTATTTGTGTTATCTAAAAATAGAAGAATTAGTTTATTTGAATAATAGTTTGATTGATAGGCAACCTTAGCAGGTTGTCTTTTTTTTATAAAAAAATAAATGTAAATAACAATTAAGGGGGAGTAAATTATGAGAAAGATTAATATGTTTGTTGTTGGAGCTATGATGTTAATAGGTGGTTGTGGTAAATCTGGAGAGGTAGCTAAGCCTGAAACTATAAAAATTGGTGGAATGGCACCTTTAACAGGAGCTTTAGCAATTTACGGAGTTACAACTACTAATGGAGCAGAACTTGCTGTTAAAGAAATAAATGAAAATGGTGGAGTTTTAGGTAAAAAAATAGAATATGTAATGCTTGATACTAAGGGAGATTCTACTGAAGCTGTTATGGCATACAATAAATTAGTTGATGAAAAGGTAGCTGGAATAATTGGAGAGGTTACTTCAAAACCTACTTTAGCAGTGGCAGAAGTGGCCGTTCAAGATAATATGCCTTTAATTACACCTACTGGAACTCAAGTGGATATTACGGAAGTTGGACCTAATATATTTAGAGTTTGTTTCACTAACCCATACCAAGGAAAAGTTTTAGCAATCACTTCTAAAGAGAGATTAGGAGCAGATACAGTAGCTGTTATGTTAAATAACTCTAGTGACTACTCTGATGGTATAGCTAAAGCATTTATTGAAGAGTCTGAAAAATTAGGTATGAAAGTTATGGGAGTAGAGGGATATTCAGATGGAGACAAAGATTTTAGACCTCAACTTACTAAATTAGCAGCTATGAATCCTGATGTTATCCTTATTCCTGAATATTATGAGCAAGCAGCTTTAATTGCTACACAAGCTAGAGAAGTTGGAGTTAAATCAATATTTGTAGGTTCTGATGGTTGGGATGGAATTGCTAAAACTCTTGATCAAAGTGCTTATGCTGCAATAGAAAACTCATATTTTACTAACCACTTCTCAATGGAGGATCAATCTGAAAAGATTCAAGATTTCTTAAAAGATTATAGAGAAGCATATAAAGAAGATCCATCTGCTTTTTCTGCATTGGGATATGATGCTGTTTATATGATGAAATCTGCTATTGAAAAAGCTGGAAGTACTGATAAACAAAAAGTTGTAGATGCTTTAAAAGGAATTGAGTATGATGGGGTAACTGGATACTTAACTTTTGATGATCACAACAACCCTATAAAAGCAGTTACTGTTTTAAAAATAGAAAATGGTAAATATGTTTTTGATTCAAAAGTTAAATAAAAATTAGTATCTGCTCAGCTGATCAAATTCTTCAAAAAATTAGCTAGCTTAAAGTTTAATTTTCATGATACTAGGTTATTTTTTTAAGTTCAATTTTCAAAACTTATATTTTTAATATCAACTAGCCTTCATACTAGCGAATAAAGAATCCCTATAGCTTATTCCGTTGAAAATGCAAAACTCGGCTACGCCTCAAACACGTTGCATTTTCTTAACTGCATTTCGCTGAGGGATTCTAATATTCTCTAGTGAATTACGGCTTTAGTTGATATTAGGATAAAATTTTACTTTTTATAATATTTATGCTAAATTATTTTTCAATCTATTTTTATACTCTTTTGGAGTAATTACCTCATATTTTTTAAATAATTTTGTAAAGTAACTACTATCTTCAAAGCCAAGAAGATCTGAGATTTCACTAAAAGTTTTATCAGTAGTTTTAATATAAAACTTAGCTCTCTCTATTTTCTTCAATAGAATATACTCTTTAAACGTCTTTCCAGTTTCCTTTTTGAAGGTTCTTCCAAATTGAGATTGACTCATATTACATAAAGTAGCTCCCAAAGATAGAGAGATATTCTCTTGGATATTTTCATTTATATATTTTATAACTGGTGCTATTCTAGAATTACTTAACTCTATTTTTGTTTTAGATATATTGCTCTCTACATGCAACCATCTACTATTTTTTATACAATCAGCTATATAATAGGTGCTATAAGTTACAATTCTAATTATGCTTTCAAGTTTTTCTAAGCTAATTACTGTCAATTCTTGATATTTTTCTTGAAGTAATTTTAAATCTATATTTTTTTCACTATTTTCCTTTAAAATTCTTTCAACTTCAAAATCTCTATTATTTTCAATTAAAAACTGTCCAATTAAGAAAGCCCCAATAACTTCTCCTTCATATAAAATAGGGATAATCACATCAATCAAACCAGAGTGACACTTATAAATATATGGAGTTCTTGACAACAAAACTTTATTTAAAGCTTTTAAATCACACTTTTCACAAAGTAAACTAAGATTTGAGCTCTTACGAAATAGTTTACAAAATCCTGAATAATTAGTTTTTTCTGTGATATACTCCCCTTCAATATCAATAATCACAATCCCCATATTTGTAAGAGTTATTAAATCTTTTTGAATCAACAGCAATTCCTCTTTAAAATTCCTTAACATTTTACCACCACTTTATAGATAATATATTTTTATTATATCAAAGTGGAATAAAATAGTCACTATAAATATAAAAAGAGGCTGAGTAGATTCTCAACCTCTAAATTTATTACATAGCTGCTCTAAATATTTCAGCTATATCTTTTTCATTTCCTTTTCTTGGGTTACTGAAAGCATTTCCATCTTTTAATGCATTGATAGACATAATCTCTATATCTTCCTCTTTAACTCCAGCTTCTTTTAAGCTCTTAGGAATTCCTACATCTGAAGATAATCTAAATAGTGATTCAATAGCTTTTTCAGCAGCTTCCATTGTAGATAATCCCTCTACATTTTCTCCCATGAATACAGCTATATCAGCAAATTTTTCTGGATTAGCAAGCATATTGTAACGACAAACATGTGGTAGTAACATAGCATTAGCAACACCATGAGGCATATCATAAAGTCCTCCTAGTTGATGAGCCATAGCATGAACATATCCAAGATTTCCGTTATTAAATGCCATTCCTGCTAATAATGAAGCATATGCCATATTCTCTCTAGCTTTTAAGTTTTCTCCATTAGCAACAGCTTGTCTAAGATTTGTAGCTATAAGTTTGATAGCTTGGATAGCAGCTGCATCAGTTACAGGGTTAGCATCTTTTGAAACGTAAGCTTCAACAGCATGAGTTAAAGCATCCATTCCAGTAGCAGCTGTTAATTTTGATGGTTTACCAATCATTAAAATAGGATCGTTTATAGAAACTTGAGGTAGATTTCTCCAGCTTACAATAACAAATTTAACTTTTGTTTTAGTATTTGTGATAACAGCATGTCTTGTAACCTCAGAAGCTGTTCCAGCAGTTGTATTTACTGCTATAATAGGTGGTAATGGAAATTCTAATGTTTCAATACCTGCATATTCACAAATATCCTTTGGATGAGTTACAGCAATTCCAATACCTTTTCCACAGTCGTGAGGAGATCCTCCACCAATAGTAATTATCATATCACAGTTATTTTCTTTATATACTTTAGCTCCAGCATAAACATTAACATCTTTTGGATTAGGCTCAACTTGATCAAAAATAACAGCTTCAATTCCAGCTTTAGCAAGATATTCAATAGATCTTTCTACTGCTCCACCTTTTAAAGAACTTAAGAATTTATCTGTAACAATTAGAGCTTTTTTACCATTTAATATTTTAGCTCTTTCTCCAATAACTTCTAGACAACCTGGTCCAAAAAAGTTAACACTAGGCATTAAATAATCATAGTATCTCATTTTATCTCCTCCAAAACTTAATAAATATCTTTCAATTACAAGGATAACAAAAATGATTGGCAAATACAAGGTAAAGGAAAACCTAAAATTAGTAAAAAAACAGCTAAAAAATTTAGATGATAAATTTTTACCAAAATTAAGCAAAAAATTACTTTAAAATAAAAAGACTGCTAAAGTTGATATTTTAACTATCAAGCTTCAACAGTCTTTTTCATTTACACTTCTATTTCAATTCCATTTTTAAATACTCTCTGATTTGATGAACCTCTCAATCTCAATCTTAAATCCTTCTTCTCAATTTCAAATCTACCATCTATTAAGTAATCTATCAATTTAACATCTATCCATTTTTCCACATCTTCCTTTAGAAAACCTGTCCATAGATAGATTTTTTTATTTGTATTTTCCTTAATAAAATGTATCAGCTCTAAAACTTCCTCACGATTTTTCTCAAAAAGAGGATCTCCACCAAGAAAAGTTACATTTTTCCATCTTGAGTTCAGAATCATATTTTTAATAGTTTCAAGAGTATAATCTGTTCCACTGTCATAATTCCAAGTATTTTTTGAAAAACAGCCTTTACAACCATGTGAACAACCTGCAAAATAAAAAGTTAATGTAAAACCAGTCATGCTATTTACTGGATCATTTTCTACTATTGATATTATCTTCATAATTATTTCACGTGGATTGCTCTATTTTTTATCTCTTTCATTCTACCTTCAAGAGCATGAGTTATATTGTAGTTTGAAATATATCCACAACAACGTCTTTGAATCTTCATTTTCATTCCATCTTCATTTCCACATTGTGGACATTTGTAACTAGCTGTTTTTTCATTATATGTGATCTCTCCAGTATAACCACAATCGTAGCACACATCTGAAATTGTATTTACTGCAAAGTATTCAATTCCAGCATCGTGAGCATATTGAATAAGTTCGATTATAGCATCACTGTTATATGTTTTTCCACCATTTTCAACATACATTATATTTCCACCATTACAATATTTAATAAATGGTGCTTCTACATCTATTTTATCAAAGCAATCTATTGGAAGCTCTGATGAGAAGTGGAAAGAGTTTGTATAGTACTCTCTTTTTCTTAGCCATTCAGGCATAACATCTCCATAGTTTTCAACATCTTTATTAAAGAATGTTGCTATTGAGCTTTCAGCAGGAGTTCCATAAACTGATACTGGTAAACCTGTTTCAGCTTTTATCTCATCAGCTTGTTGTCTAAGAGCTTTCATTATAGTCATTCCCATTTCATGTCCTGCTGGTGTTGAGATATTCTCTTTATCATCAGAAAGGATTCTTACAGCATCATCAAGCCCTAAGAAACCATATGATACAGAAGCTCTATCTGTTTTTAATAATGCTTCTATTGTATCTTCAGGATCAAGTCTAGCAATTCCTCCATATTGGAAAAGAATTGGAGCTTTTTTAGCTTGAAGATGTTTAACATTATTAAATCTTGTTTCAATAGCTTTTTTCATAAGGTGTTTTCTCTTATTTAAAATCTCTAAGAATCTCTCAAGTCTATTTCCTGATATCTTATCATGTTGCTCTTGCTTTAAAACATCTAAAGCGATTTGAGGAACATTTAAAGTAGCTACTCCATAGTTAAATCTTCCATAGTGTTGATATTTTCCATTCTCTTGATATTCATGGTTAACTCTTGATCTACAACCCATTCTTGCATAGTATTTACCAGCATCATAATCCTCTTTAGAATAGAATAAAATATCTGGATAGTATGTATTAGCTATACATTTAGAAACCTCTTTAGTTATATAGAAATACTTGTCTCCCTCTCTTAAATTGTATCCATCTACTGCCATATATGAAAGTTTAGGGAAGATAGCAGGTATATGTTTTTCTCCAAGTCCTGTTTGTCTTACTTTTAAGTAAGATAGAATAATCTCTTCAGACTCCCAAGAAGTAGGGATATTAAAAGTTATAGTACTAAATGGAGTTTGTGAAGCTGATCCTAAAATTGAGTTTGTTTGGTACTCAAATAATTGACAAGCATCATAGATATCCTTTGCTGTTCTCTCTTTAGCAATTGCAAATTCAACTGGTTTCTCATCTTTTAATCTTTGATTATCAGAGTCAATTTTTCCATATATAGCTTCAATCTCTTCAGTTGAAATCTTTGATAATCCAGCTTCTGTTGATAATCTATCGTTATATGCTTTTACAAAGTTCTTTTTAAAGTTTTTCTTAGCATATTCAGCAAAAACTTCGTTGAAGTTAGGAAGTGAAACTCCTCCATATTGACTAGCACTGATACTAGCCATTATTTGCATAGCTATATTCATTGCTGTTCCAACAGAGTTAGGTTGACAAACATCAGCATTTGTTATTCTAGTTCCATTTCTAAGCATATCTTCTATATTAAATAGACAACAGTTTGTTAATTTTGTATCTACATCTGAATCGTGCCAGTGTATAGTTTTCTTTCTATGTGCTGCCCAAAGTTCCTTATCAATATTTCTTTCAAGTATATATCTAAAATACTCTCCAGCAATTAAGTCTCTTTGTACTGATGGTAACATTGAGTTTTTATTACTGTTCTCTCTATCACCAATATCAACTATATCAGTCATATGTCTAAATACACTGTTTGCATCTTGGAATCTTTGCTCTGCTCTTTGAGTTCTATATGTTTGGAAAGCTTTTGCTTGTTCAAAAAGTCCATATCCACATAAAGCATAAAACACAATATCTTGTATTGACTCAACAGATATTCTTGTACTTCCATTTATTTTTTTCATGATGTCATCCATCATCTCTTTAATTGATACTTTTCCTAGGTATTCAACCTCTTTATCTATTTTTTCAAGTACTCTTTCAATTTTATTTTTATCGAATTCAACTATAGATCCATTTCTTTTTATAACCTCTATCTTATGCATCTAGCTGCCCCCTTCATTTTTATTTCCATCATTATTATACAATATATTGTGATTAATTCAAATATCTTTCATATATATTGTCATTTTAAAATATGTATAATATTTATTTGACTTTTACTTGACTTCTTCAACTGCTTATAAAAGTTGAGTTCTAGGATTTATAAAAAAATTATCTATCTTCAATTTATTTTTTATATCATTACTAGATATTGTGTTAGAAGAGTGTTAAATTCCTCTCTTTTATCTTCTAAAAAATTTTAAAAAAATTTTTCCTCTTGACAGATTAAAAGCCCTCTTTTTTCTCGAGGGCTTATTTTTAACACAAGTATTATTATATATTTTTATCTAAAAAAAGTCAAATCTATATATTTTATCTACTACATTTATATAGTGCAAAGGTATCTACTCAGCTGTGTAAAGTCCATAAAAGATTATCTAGTTCAAAGTTCAATTTTTATAATACCAGGTTATCTTTTAAAGATTAATTTTCAAAACTTCCAATAATCAAGGAGTTCAATAGAACGACTATGATTATTGAGACGCAGAAACGGAGTTTCTGTGATCCTTAATGTAGCACAGGACTTCGCCTGTGTCTCAAAAGTAATAGTCGTCTACACTCCTTTACTTTTGGAAATTACGGCTTTAGTTGATATTGGGATAAAATTTTGATTTTTATATATTTTATATGTAATAGATGAGTAGTTACGATGTTACAACCATAATTTATTTATATAATTAATAAAAAACACCTAGAAATTAATCTAAGTGTTTTTTACAATTATTCTTTTTACAATCCTCCAAGGTTAAATAAATTTTTTATTTCATCTAGAACCCAATTTACATTCCTCTAAGGTTAGATAACTACTCTAATTATAGCTTATAATCTAATAAAAATCAAGATTTTAACTTTTAATTTTAATTAAAAATAGGTTTTTATGGAACTTTTATTTCTTATAATTTTCTAAGCCTAAAAAATTTACAATCCTCCAAGGTTAGATAAAATATAGTTTCATTATTCACTATAAGAAATTTGAAGTTTTATCATCTTTCATTCCCCAAAACTCCTTATTTAACCATCTACTTTCACGATTCTTAAAAACTATCAATGAGTCTCTATCTTTTCTTATCCACTCATTTAACTCATATTGTAATTTCTTTAATGAACTTGGTGTCAGTTCACCTTCAAAAGTTGAGTTTTGTATATGTGTTAAATATTTTTTACAAATTTTAAAAACATTTCTTAAGACTCTTGCTCCTGTTTCATCTAATCTTATATCATAAACTAAAATAACATACATTTTTACCACCACATTTTAAATCCATCAAATTTTTTATCTCCTAACAGATGTTTTATCAATTTATAACACTCTAATTTTATCAAAGTTTGATAGCTAACATCTCTTTTTAACTCCTTATGAGTAATAGTTTGATTTAATTTTTTCTCATACTCCTCTAAAATCTTCTTTCTTCCCTTATCTTTCAAATAATAAAAATTAGAATCCTTTGCAAAATCATCTTCACTTATCATATTTTTATTTAAAAGAGAGAAGATCATTCTATCCACTATTAAAGGTTTAAAAATCTCTGTTATATCTAGGCAAAGAGAAAATCTTCTATCTCCTGGACTATGAAGATAACTTATTGTTGGATTCAGTTGAGTTTTATAGATCTCTGATAAACAAGTTGTATAGATCAATGAGTTAATAAAAGAGATTAAGGTATTGATCATATTATCTGGTGGACGTTTTACCCTCTTTTCAAAATCTATCTCTTGATTTATTATTTTACTCCAAGTTGAATAATAAACCTTCCTTATATTTCCCTCTATCCCCATTATTTCATTTACATCTTGAGCCTTATCCAATTCAAGTTGATAACTTTTTATTATCTCCATCTCATTTTTCAGATCTTTTCCTCTACCATTATAGTACCTCAAGTTTCTAAAAATATTATCACTGGCACTTTTTATAATCTCTCTAGCTAACTCTACCCTTTTCTCCCTATCTTGAAAATATTCAACCTGTTTAACTAAAAGTTTTCCAGATACATTACTCTCTTTAGGATAGAAACTTCCTGTATAAAATCCATAGTAATTAAAGAAATGAACAGCCTTTTTATTTTGTCCTAAAAAGTTTAAGCATTTTGTATTTAATGTCACCTCTCCAAAAAGATAGATATCACTTGTCATCTCAATTTTTAAAGCTCTATCATTAAAATAAATATTATTATCTTTTCTTTTTAATTCCCCATTCGAGAAAATATAATATTTTTCCATATCCCCTCCCCCTTAGATATAGCAATACTCAAAATAAGCACACTTTTTACATATCTTCAATTTTTCTAATTTAGGTGGCAATTTTAAATTTACAATCTCTCTTATCTCTAAAAGTATCTCTTCTATTCTTTTTTCATCCTCTTCTGTTAAAAATATCTCTTCCCTCTTTTTTAACTTAGGATAGTCCAATATACCCTTTTCAATATTTATACCTCTTTTTCTTAAAAAATAGATATAATATTTCAACTGCCATATCCCTGCTTCTTCAACACTTTTTTGCTTCTTTACCTCATGCAATATCTTCCACTCTTTAATAAAATCAATATTTACTGTATTATCTATTAAAACATGTTTTAACTCTCGAGAGTAACTATTTTCATCTATCAACTTTCCAATTATTACATCTTCATTTTCGCTTTCCATTTGAATCTCATTTGTAAAAAACCAGAGTTTTCTCTTACAAACAAAATAGTAATAAAACATCATTCCAGATATTTCTCTTTGCATACCCCACCTCACAATTATATAAATCTATCTTCTATATGTTCAATAGCTTCTTTTTTGCTTACAGAAAATCCCTTTTCAAAAGAGTAGTCACAATCTAAAATATATATTTTTTCATATTTTCCTAGTTGAATCTCTCTTAACTCTTTTGTAAACTTTTTAATATTTCTTATCTCATACCCTTGAATACTTAAAGTCAGATCTCTAATCTCCATTTTAGCAAAGAGTTTTTGTTCCTTTGAACTGCTCTGTTGATCAATAATCTCTAAGTTTTCATCTATTTTATCTAAATTTTCCTCATAGATATTTTTAGGAATTACCATAAAACTCTCTATATTTCTAAACTCCTTTTCTACCTCTTGTTTCTCTTTTTCATATGGTCTTATGAGTTCTAAATATCTTAAAGTATCCTTAACTTTTTGATAGTATTCAGTATTTTCTAAATTTTCCAAAGTATATAATTGTGATACATACTCCATTTTACTATCTTCATCTAAATTTCCATCTATCTTGTCTAATATTAGTTCTTTAGATTTTTTATATATCTCTTTATCTATAACATAGCCTATTCCAGTATTTTTTTGTTCCTTATCTCCTAAAAAAACAAAACAATTTGCTTTTTCCTCTTCAAGTTTTCTATTTCTATAACATCTTCCCATTCTTTGAAAAAGTCCATTTAAGTCAGATAATTCTGTAATTAAGATATCAAAATCTATATCTAAAGAGGCTTCTACAACTTGAGTTGTAATCCATATTCCATAATCTTTACAATGTTTATCCCCTAATTTTAAAATCTCTTTCTCTTTAATTTTTCTATCTCTCTTTATATATTTACTGTGGAAAAGACTGATTTTTTCCTCATCTGGAAGTTTCTCTTTCAACTCACTATAAACCCTTTGAGCCTCTTTCACTGTATTACAGATAACCAAAACCTTATTCTTATTAAACTTAGAGATTATAAAATCTGTATCTATAAGATTTTCAATAACTTTTACATTGTGTCTTAAAGGTAAATCTTTCTTTGTAAAGTTTGGAGACACTTCAAATTCAATCCCCTCTTTAGATAACAACTCCTCTACAATTTTAGGGAAAGTAGCTGTAAGTATAGCAAATTTACCACCCATTTTTGTAATATATTTTAACCCCTTTATTACATAGGCTAACAGATCTGGAGAGTACATCTGTATCTCATCTAAAACCACTTTAGAATATGCAAGAGTAGCTAATTTAGGTTCAAAACCTTTATGTCTGTAAACAAAATCAAAAATCTGATCTAAAGTACAAATTGTAAGTGGCAGAGATAGTTGCTTTGTTCTCTCATAATAGGTATCTAACTCTTTTGAATAATCAATATCATCTTCATTTAAAGAGTCCTCATAATATTTCTCCTTAGTTTCAGAATGCAACAATCCTACCCTTTCATCAATCTTTTCCTCTTTTATTATTCCAAATTTTACTCTATTATAGATCGCATTTATTGCTGTTTTTAAAGGTAGAATAAAAAATCCCTTTGTATCTCCTATCCACAATAACCCTGCCTCTGTTTTTCCCATTCCTGTTTGAGCTATTGCAATTACATTCTTTTCTCTCTTATCTATCATATACTTTTGCAATTCGTTCCAATTAGCATTAGGATTATATATCTGCCACTCTTTCAGCATCTCATCTAATTTCTCTAAAAGAAAATCATTTTTTCTCTCTACTTGAATTTTATCTCCTGCACTACTTGCATAATCTATTCTATTTAACAATCCTTTAATTAAAACATATTTATCAAAAACCTCATTTTTAATATCACAATCTCTATCTGAAGGATTACCAATTGTAATTCTATTTCCAAATTTAAAGAAATCTGATGCCAACTCCTCAACTTTAAGATTTTGTAATTTATCATATCTAAAATCTTTTAACTGCTCTTTTAAACTATTTAAACTACTTTTTAAAATTTCAGCAGCATTTTCTGGAATTGCTCTCTCATGGTGGTAAGCTACTGCATTTGCTACTATTCTTACAAAATTTTCTGCTTTATCAATTGCAATATCTTCCTCTGCTCCCTCTTCTAAATATCTCTCCTCTACTTCATCACAAATATCATCTCCAGGTAAAAAACATAGACTAAAAATACCATGAGGTAAAATTTGAGATTCTCTTCCCCCTGTGATTCTCTTTTGAAATGAAACATTCATCTTTCCAAGATCGTGATACAAACAAGCTAATTTTAACATATAGAAAATATCCCAATTCAAAAATAAATTGGGATATATCTCTTGCAGTGTATTTAAATTTTTTAAAAGCTTATCTGTATGTTCTTGAATAGTCTCTCTAGGATTTGATTTTGCTAAAAACTCTCTATTCATAAACACCTCTTAAAACTTCTATCTAAGCTAAAAAAACCATATATCTATCTTCATCTACCGTAATAGCTCTTCTTCTTGAAGCAACTATATTAGATACATAATGAACTTTGACTTTATTCCACTTTCTAAAAAATTTAGGACTTTTGGTACTTCCATAATTCACTGAAACATAATCTTTAGTTAAATTATACATAGTACCCTTATATTGAATCGTATCTACACTTCCTTCAACAAAGACTTTTTTCTTATCAATTATTTCAACTGGAACATAAGCTCTATAATCTCTATCTATTCTTAAATTCTCATCTTTTATTCTCTCTTCTGATATTTCAACTATTTTTACTTCATCTACAACTACAAGATCTTCTCTTCTCCCTAAAGAGATATACTCATAGGGAGTTTTAAAAGCATTAAAAATCTCTTCCACTAGATTTTCATCTTCTGGAACAATATGAATTACTAACTCTACATCAGAAAGTAATTCTACATTTGATACCCCTCTTGATATTCCATACTCTCCAACCTTTATTTGATGTCTTGTAGCATCAAAAGTCATACCATTTTTAAACTCATATCTTGTTGCTAAATCATTTACTTTAGAATGATACTTCCCTTGAACACTAATTTTCATAGGCTTGTACTCTGTATAATTACAAGTATTATGAACCATTCCAATCACTGTGGAATAAGGTGGCAGAGGGTAAGTTTCTTTTAATTGAAAACTTGTAGGCAGTTTATAGTTAACTAAATTTTGTTTTAGTTTTAATCTAATTGATTTCATAGTACTCTCTTACCTTTGCTTTTAATTGTTCAAAGAATTTAGGAATAGTTGTAGAATTTAAAACATCTTTAATCTCTTGAGTGTTATCAAATTTACCTTCAACAACTCCACAAGAAGTATCTTTTCTCATATTTTCAAATATTCCAGAATCTATATCTTGTACTAATATCTTATTCTCTTTTACTTTTACTAGATTTTCAAAAATAGGATTTTTAATATCATATACTCCACCTATTACAAATAAAGGAGCTAAATTTTCTCTTCTTCCTCTTATATCTCTATATAAAAAGGCTATTGTATCTAATAATTTTTCTACTCTTCTTGCTTTTTCCTCTTTTGGTAACTCAATACCATCATTATTATCTATTCCAATTTGATCTAAATCCATAGCCACAGTATAAACATAATATGATTTATGGATCTCTGCTTGAGCTATATTCATATTTTCATTTAATCTATCTGCAAGACCTTTATTTGTTAAAAAATCTAAATCCCCTTTAAATGTCTCTGTTGAAACGGCATTAGATAATCTAACTATAGCTGAACGCTTTTTCCCTGTGCTTCCTTTCTCGGTTTTTAAATAACCAAAGAAATCTAACTCTGGATAATCAGTAATTGTTGTTTTTGAAGAAAATTGTACTACTTTTTTATCTCCTGATCCCATAGCTTCTACTTCTGCCTTAGCTTCTCCCAATTGGTCAACCATATTATATCTTATAGCTTGTCTTGAAATATATGTATATTGGCTTCCATTTCCCCTTGATAACTTTTTCAATGCAGCTACGTTTCCTATTCCCTCTCCATAGTTTGCACTTTCTGCTTCAAAAACAATAGTCATTGTTAAACCTTTTGCTAACATTACTCCTCTCCCCCTTCAACTTTATTATCTTCGCTATCTTTATTTTCTTTTTTATCTTCAAACTCTTTAGCTAACAATCCTGAAATAAATGAGTAACCAAGTTCTTTAAAATCCTCTTCGCTTCCCATCATCTCTAATATAACCTTAGGAACACTTTCATCACAATACAGATAACAATTTAATATAGTATCCATTGTCATTGTAATATTATTTGTTTTTATACCATTTAAAAGTCTATAACAGATTCCTGGTAATTTATGATCACTACCTTTTGCTTCATATCTTTCTTTTAAAGTTTTTCCAGCTGCTCTAGCTTTTGATAATATATTTATCTCTTTATTTTCCATATATCCTATCCCCTTTAACATTCTGAAGTTTATTTTAATTGTTGCAAAAATTGCAAAAGAATTTAAATAGATACTATCTCCTGCAACTTTAGAATAGATAATCCTATGAATTAGATTAAATAGATTCTCATTATTTAACAATCTTTTTGTTATCTCATCAATTAAACTATAAGATTCTCCATTAAATTTATATGTTAGAGATTCTAGCAATTGAATATCATTTTTAGAGTTAATCATAACTCTTATCATATTTTTAGATAAGATGTTAAAATAATATTTCTCATTTTCAAATCTAACTAATTGAATATCTTCTAACTCATATTCCATATCTTTTTGTAACTCTCTATTTAGAACTTTATATATTCCAGCTAAAGAAGTTTCACCATAAATCTCCTCTTTAATTTTGCTGTTTATTCTAATTAATTCTGAAATATTAGTATTAGCATTTATAAAAATACCTGTTCCATAAACATAAGAAAATCCTACTGGAACACAACTATATATAAGTTTACAAATTGGACACATAGCAATATCATTTGCAAAATTCCAAACATGTGAAGGTTTTCTAGCAACGTCAAACCCTGTATTAACTAAAAAACTAAAATCGTTGTCTAAATTTTTAATCCCTCTTTCACAGATAAAACAATTATATTTATTTTTTTTCTTATCACTTTCAATATATTCATTTACAGGAGTGACAAAATAGTTTTTAAAATCTTTATATATATCTTTCTCTTTAGTATTTCTATATAAAAAACTTACTCCATCCCAACCATTTTTTATAATATTGTATATAATATTTTTTCCCCCAACATATTTTTTTCCACTTGGAGAGTTAAAATACTCTATAATTTTTTCTATCTTATTTAAAGTTTCTTTTATCTCTTCTAATCTGTCCTCTATTTTTTCTTTTTTCTTTAGAGTTATAGTTTTTAAGTTTTTTTCCTCTTCAATAGGATCAATATTTCCAGAAATAAAGTCATATGCTGCTACATAACTATTGCTTTTTAGATATTTTTTTAAAACCTCTTTTATATAATCATTTATCTCAGCTAAATCCTTTTCATCTATCTCTTTATTTTTAAAATATTCCAATCTATTTGAAAAAGATGTGATTTTATACCAAGAAAGAGTTTTTTCATAAACTTTAATCAAATAGTTAAAATATTTCTCTTCAAAATTTTCCAATTCCTTAGAGTCAAAATAGATAGCTTCAGAATCTACTCTTAGAGATGGACTTTTACTATTTTCTAAAATATTATAAAGTCCTACTACCCCTGCATTATATTGCCAATTGTTAATCTCTACTCTTATTTCCAAAATCTCACCCCCCTTGTTTAATCTAAGTCTAGCATTCCAAATCCACTAGGACACTTTGAAGCAATTCCTGCTCTATAAAAGTAATTTAATATTTTTTTATCTCCCTTTATAGTGATTCTTCCATTTGTTGCAGGAAATTTAATTTTATAAAAGGATATTATACTTGTTTTAGACTTCTCTACCTCTATTTCAATATTTTCTAACTCTTTAATTGAAAATTTGTCCTTTAAAGAGTAACAAAGATTTCTCTTTAAAACTTCAATTCCCTTTTCATCTAATTCATGGAACCACTCTTTTTTCTTCTCTCCCTCTTCAATTTGCTCCCTTATTACTATTGGAGAGAGAGTTTTAAAAGTTGCTATATCCTCTTTGATCTCTTTTTCTTGTAATTTTACAATATTTTTTATTTGAAATATATTTTTGCCTAAATTAAATTGTATATGATTTCTTTTAGCAATGTTAAAAGCATTATAAAAATGAACTCCATCTATGATAGAATCAAAACTCAAAAAAATAGCAAAGATATTATTAGTTAAATTAATTTGATTATTTTCAATTTTTTCTATTGGAAAATAACAAGCAAAGGTCATATCCTTTGCTTTATATTCATCATAATATTTTTTCTTTATCTCTTCACTATAATTTTCTAAAGATTTTTTTATAAAACTCAGTATACTTCTTCTATAATCTAAGCAAACAAAATTCTCCTCTAAGATACACTCTATTTTTAGTCTCATTTTCTTTCCCTTCTTTATCTCTTTATAACATGCTTAATATGAGTATGATACATTTTTTGAAAAAAGCAAGTACTTTTTTTCAATTTATATTAAAATTAAAAATTTAATGGAAACAATAGGATTAAAATCTATAATTGATAAACTCTCTATTTTCCTTTTCAGCTAATATTTTTAAATCCTCTACAAATTTTTCTACCATTGATTGAACTATTTTTTCTTGCTCTATCATCTTGTAATTAGCAGCAGTTTTATGTCCACCACCAGAAAGGTTGCTGATCTCACCAAGAGACTTTGCAATATCTCCTACATCTATATCTTCTCTACTTCTAAAGCTCACTGTCCCATAGGGGTTTATAAAAACAACTATATCTGCTTCATCTTTAGATAAAATCTCGTGGCTAAATAGTGATTGATATTTTCTTTCAAATCCATAAAATATCTTTATATATTTTCCATCATATTTATAATCAAAGGATCTATTCATATTTCCTTTAGCATATCTATTATAATCTTCATTGTATATTTCAAAAGATATCTCCATTAACTCTTCAATTTTATCTAATTCAAAATCTCTTTCACTTAATTTTTTATATAAAAATTTAGGAGAAAATATTTTTTCAAAAGCATTTACCATTAAAGCCCCTTTTCTCTCTACTGAATCCTCTGGTAACTTTGCCCATTGAAAAATATCCCATAGTTTAACTATATTAGTAAATTTCTTAATCTCTTCAAAATTACTTATTTTTTCTGAATCAAAATTCTGTAACTCTTCAAACCATCTTAAACTAAGAGTAGCTCCAGATTCACTATCATCCCAATAATTGATAATATTTTTCAAATCAATCTCCTCTTTATACAATCCAGGCTTATTAGTTAGATGATGATCTATATATATTATCTCTGTTCTTTCAAGAGTTTTTTTCTTTTTTTCAACATATTCTTTGCTTAACATAGCTCTATCAACAATATATATTCTATCTTCTATTCCAATAGGAAGTATATCTACTGCTCTATCAAACATTCTCTCTGTTTCTTCTGAACTAGGATTCATTGAAGATATAACCAACCAGCAAAACTCACAATTTAACATAGAACTTTCACATTTTTCTATAACCTTTGCCGCCACTAATCCATCTGCATCTCCATGAGTTAATATTATTCTCTTAGGTTGCTTCATAAATTTCTTTTCTGATAATCTTAATATATCCATAAATCTTTCCCTCCAAATAAATTATAGATAAAATTTGGTAATATATTAGCTGAGAGGTATCTCTAGCTTAATCTTGGCATTTTTTCCCTTTTATCTCAGATTTTAAAATATTTCTTTATATCTAAATTCTATAAACTAAACTGGGCTAAAATTTAAATCACTAAAAAATTAATTTCTAAAAACTAAAATCTAATAACTGAAATCTATATTTTTTAGGCCTCTAATCCATAATATATATAATCCTAATAAGGCATCTCTCTTTTAAGGCACATATTCTTTTCTATTATTATATCTTTTTAATTTTTTAGGTGTATATTTTTTATGTTTTTATAAATCAGACAACAAATATGCCAAAACTCTCTGATTAGGCTAATTTAAAGAATTTCAATATATTACCAAATATTTTATTAAATATATCTTAATCTAGTTCAATATCAAGAGTATGTTTTACATTGGCAATATTTATCTGAGTATTAATTCTCTCCATAAAGTTCTCACGAGCCTCTCTCTCCTTTGACAACTCTCCTTTTAAATCAAAAGCTTCTTCAATAATTGGATTGTATGCTTCTCTTCTCTCAGCAAGTTTTTCAGAAATAGCTGTGCTTCCCAATGATTTTGTAGAACCATACAGAGTTTTTTCCAACTCTTTAACTTCTATCTCTTGAGTTTCTGTTAACTCCTCTCTTTTCTCTGAGATCATTTTAATATTATTTTCTAGTAAAGTTATGATAAAACTATCTGATTTTTTACTCTCTCAAGAGCTTCAGCAATAGTAAGTTTAATATCTCCAACCTCTACAAAAGTTACAGCATTAAATTGTAAAATAGCCTGTCTGATCTTATTTCTATTTTTTACTAACTGCTTGTAACTTTGATAAAGGGCTTTAACATCATCTAAATATTTTTTCCCCTTCTCCTTATCATATCTAATAGATGTATCTGCACAAAATAGTTCTGTTCTATATAATTCTTTTTGTTTCTTCTCAATTTTTTTATTATATAACTTAACTTCCCCTAACCACTCCATAACAGTTTTTTCCATTACTTTCACCTCTTAATCTATTTGTTAAAAACAACATATCATAATTTTGTAAATTTGTAAAGTAAAATGTAAAATTTTACTTTTTATTTTAAATTGATTTTTTTTTAATAAAGTGCTAAGATATTTTTATGAAGATAAAAGAAGTTTTAAAGAGATATAAATTAACATTAAAAGAGTTAGCTGATGCTCTAGGTCTTTCACGTCCCACTCTAAACAGTTATATTGATCAATTTGAAAAAGATGAAAAAATTTCTAATAATCTATATCAATATATTTTTACACAAATTTTTAATAAGGAGTGGGAAGATAAATCTCAAATTTTAGAAGAGATAAAACATTTAAAAAATTCTCTTGCCCATGAAAATAAAAATTTAGAAGATGAATATTGTAAGGAAAACTTAGAGCTAATTGAGTCTATAAAAGAAAAAATGTATAGAGATATGAAAGGTAAAAAGGAGGTATTACCTCTATACAAGTTTATCAATAGTGTTCTTTATAACTATAATGAAGATAGTGGACTTACTGGCTATATTGATTATAACTTATATTTAAATAGCTTAAAAGATATAGAGAATATTGAGGAAAATGAGAAAATTTTAATTTCTAATATATATCCCATTATGGCAAATCATGTAAAAAACAATCTTAAATTTAACGAAAAGGGATACTCTACTTTTATTAAGAGAATGAAAGAAATTCAAAAAATAAGAGAAGAAAAAACTCTTAAAATTGAAGAGGAATTTCTAAAAAAAATTAGAGAGAAATTAAATTTAAAATTAGGTATTGCAAAAGTTATTGATGACGAAAAAATAGATGAAATTTTAAATAAAATTAAATTTTAATATTATAATATTGCAGAAGTTTTTATGCTTCTGTATTTTTATTTTCTTAATTATTTATTCTAATTTAATCTGTTTTAGCATTCTCTAATTTTTTATTCTCATCTTAATTCCATTTTTCTAATATTACAACTTTTCTATTATAAACTTTAATATCTATTCATTTTTATCACTTATTATCAATTCTTTCTCTAAGGTTAAATAAAAACCCTATAACAATGTAAAAAGTAGCTTTATTGTAATCGAATTTACAACCCTCCAAGGTTAGATAAAAACTAGACGCAATTATTGGACTTCCTGCAAATATATTCTATTTTACAATCCTCCAAGGTTAAATAAAAACATCATTTATACCCTATTAATAATCACTTATAGCAAACATTTACAATCCTCCAAGGTTAAATAAAAACTCATTTATACCCTATTAATAATCACTTATAGCAAACATTTACAATCCTCCAAGGTTAAATAAAAACAGCAGTAGAAATATGACATCTCATAGTTGTTCTAGCATTTACAATCCTCCAAGGTTAAATAAAAACATGTTCCTCTACAAATATATCTCCTAAACTATTAGAATTTACAATCCTCCAAGGTTAAATAAAAACGAAAATAGAGTTGTTATAAAAGAAAGATTTCGTGAATTTACAATCCTCCAAGGTTAAATAAAAACTTAAAAATTTTTCAGAAATAGTAGATACAATACTACAATTTACAATCCTCCAAGGTTAAATAAAAACATCTTTCTACCAGATTTTTAATTTGATCCTCTGTATATTTACAATCCTCCAAGGTTAAATAAAAACTTCTTTGAGTTACTAGAAGAAGGATTAGTAAAAGAATTTACAATCCTCCAAGGTTAAATAAAAACCTAAATCTTTTCTATTTCTATATAAATTATGAAACACATTTACAATCCTCCAAGGTTAAATAAAAACTAACCCTTCTGGAAAAACTAGTGAATCTTTGTTAGTATTTACAATCCTCCAAGGTTAAATAAAAACTCTATCTTGAAGAGTAACACCATTAATAACTAGATATTTACAATCCTCCAAGGTTAAATAAAAACAAATCAAGATGCTATAATCTCTTTATTACAAAAATAATTTACAATCCTCCAAGGTTAAATAAAAACTCACCTTTGTGAAGCTCCGCAATATACCCATCAAAATTTACAATCCTCCAAGGTTAAATAAAAACTTCTGCTATAGACTCAACTGTTTCTTTTTTCATCCAATTTACAATCCTCCAAGGTTAAATAAAAACCTGATTCAAGTTCTCCAGTATATATATAAGCTCTATAATTTACAATCCTCCAAGGTTAAATAAAAACTTAAATTATTTTATCAACCTTATAAGGAATTAGCAGATTTACAATCCTCCAAGGTTAAATAAAAACAAGATAAGTATAATTATTAAAAGCCTTGAAAAGATAATTTACAATCCTCCAAGGTTAAATAAAAACAGCTTTAAAAAAAAAGTCAAGTTCCCCCTTTTTCATCATTTACAATCCTCCAAGGTTAAATAAAAACGAATAGAAGGAGAAAAAATGAAATCTATAAAAAGATATTTACAATCCTCCAAGGTTAAATAAAAACTTCAATAGCAGGTTTTGATTTTCAATTTTTAGCTATATTTACAATCCTCCAAGGTTAAATAAAAACAGATATATTAACTATCTCTTGCTTTATAATACCTTTTTTTATCATTATTGTCTACTTAAAATTTTATAAAAAAATTTTTTTGTCAAATTTCTTTTTAAATTTGAAAATATAATTAAAACTTAAAAATTATAGATTCTTGTCGATCATCAAGCTTTTTTACACTATTATAGGTTGACAATAAAAAAGCACCCTTATCATAAGACTTAGGTGCAAAATCTATTATCAAATAATAAAGCTTTTTAATTATAAAAATTAGTTAATTTTGTCAACTAAAGTTTTTCCAGGTTTAAATTTAACAGTTTTCTTAGCTTCGATTTTAATTTCTTCTCCAGTTTTAGGGTTTCTTCCAACTCTTTCAGCTCTTTCAACAACTTCAAATTTTCCCCATCCGATAAAGTTTAATTCTTCTCCTGCTGCTAATGTGTTTTCTATAGTTGTAAGGAAAAGATCAACTTTTCTTTCAGCCTCAGCTTTAGATGGGAATGCTCCTGTTTCAAATAATACTTTTGCAAAATCTTTTTTTGTCATTATATATATCCTCCTAAACTTAACTTAAAAATTGCGCGTTCCTATTTTATATCACAAAATACAGAGTTTTTCAAACTTTTTTTAAAATTTTTCAATATTTTTTTGAATTTTACATAAATAAATTGTACAATGTATTAAAATAGTAAAAAATCATACTTAAAATGAGGTAGCTTTATGAGAAAAAGAGGATTTATTTTATTTTTTTTATCATTAATTTTCTTCTCATGTAGTCGAGTGAACTACAAAATTGATGATGAAAAATATCGAGCTGTTGGAAAAGATTCAAGAATTAAATATATTATTTTACACTATACTGCTACTAATAATGAAGTAGGAATTAGAGCCTTAACAGGACCTAATGTAAGTGCACACTATCTAGTAACTTCTATAGATAAAGAGCCTACATATGCCCTTGTTGACCATAATGAAAGAGCTTGGCATGCTGGAGTAAGTGAATTTGGAGGAAGGAATAATATAAATGATACTTCTATTGGAATAGAAATTGTAAATATCGGAATAAGAAGTGTACCAGGGCAGCCTAAGACTAAAGGTTTTTTTAGACCTTACAATGAATATGTTCCTTTTACTGAAGGACAAATAAAAAAAGTTGCAGCATTGGTAAAAAAACTTTCTATTCAATACAATATCAAACCAAGATTTATTTTAGGTCATTCAGATGTAGCACCTACTAGAAAAATTGATCCAGGTCCAAAGTTCCCTTGGAAAAGATTATACAAAGAGTATGGCATAGGTGCTTGGTATAATGAAAGTGACAAGGTTAAATTTATGAATGCTGAACTATTTAAAGTTACTCCTATCCCAGAAATAAAAGCTGAACTTAGAAGATATGGATACAAAATCAATGATACAGATGAATGGGATGAAGAAAGTAAAAGAGTAGTTTACAATTTTAAAGCACATTTCAATCCTGATAATTTAAATGATACTATGGATTTAGAAACTTTTGCTATAATTAAAGCACTAAATAAAAAATATAGATAATTCTATAAAATTTCCTTGTATTAATCAACAAATAGTGGTAGAATAAGCATGTAGTAAAACCTTGATATAAATTAAACACTAAGTTTTTAACACTTTTCAAAAATTTTAGGGTTTGTTTTGTTCTTAATGGTTTTAGTTCTAAAATTTTTGGAGGTGCATTAAATATGCTAAAAGGAACTGTAAAATGGTTTAACAAAGACAAAGGATTCGGATTCATTTCTGGAGAAGATGGAAACGATTATTTCGTTCACTACTCTAACATCAATGCAAAAGGATTCAGATCTCTAGAAGAAGGACAAGCTGTTACTTTCGAAGTTACTGAAGGAAACAAAGGTCCAGTTGCTTCTAACGTAACTGTTGCATAGTTTAAACACTGAAGAATATAGGGTACTGAAATTCAGTACCCTATTTTTTATAATTGGAGGTAACTATGAAAAAAATACATATAAAAAAAGATAAAAGAGCTAACAATATAATTAATCTAGCAGTTAAAATATTTCTTTTTCCTCTATTTTTTTTCGGACTAATTTTAAGATGTTACGACAAAATCTTTAAAAAGAATAAAAGAAGAGGTATCTACTCAGCTATAAATAAAAATTGAAGACTCAAGTTCAAAAAAATAGACTTGGGTCTTTTTTTGTGTCAAAAAATATGCTACAATATTAAAGTAAAATTTGAAAAGAGGGGGTGAATTTTTATGGAAATTAAAGTTGAAGATCTATTAAGAAAAATCGCTGAACTTGAGCAT
>OGZM01000341.1_pt1 | contig 63016 bp, 67 predicted proteins | sample 1576821 | NCBI WGS metagenome assembly OGZM01 (sample SAMEA3541491, study PRJEB24748) | human gut metagenome | biome: human gut; feature: human-associated habitat; material: faeces | place: China | collected 2012
TTTTACAGCGTTCAACGTCCCCTTTTTTCTCTTTTCGCGAATCACGTTTTTGATGACGCTTCGCTTACGCTCAAGTGGCCATGAATCACGCCACACGCTTGCGTCCCACGAGTACGCCAAATGATCGAGCTGCTCGGATGTCAGGCTGTCGATACTCACGTAAATCGACGGAAGATCGAGAACACCAGTCATCTCACGAAGCGGAATGTCTAGCGCCTTAGCGGCGGCCGACACGTCCGAATCCTTCGAAATCGAGTCCGGCAGCAGGTCGAGCAAGCTTGTCTTGTCTAGCTCCTTACTCATCCTTCAATCCCTTGTAATTGACCGTCAGCTTCGTGCACTGCGCGACCTGACTGCGAGTCAACGCTTTGAACGCTGCAGGCTTCTGAGTCGCAGAATCAATGCGACAAGCGCCTGCGGCTACGATCAGCTGCGTCAACTTTTCAGGCGTAATGTCGCGTCCGATCTTTGCCTGCTGCCATGACTTGTATGCAACAGCCGCGTTCTCGACCAAGGCCTTGATCTCTGCGGCCTTGTACTGATCTTCTTTCGAAATCCAGTAGTCGACTTGAATCTCATAGTTCACGGCCGTCGGCGCGAGCACGCGGACATAGTCCGTCAACGGTCGAATCTCACCATCGCGCAACCGGGTCTCGATCTGTTCGAGCGTCTCACGCGAAGGAAGTTCACCACCCTTTAGGAGCACATAGACATCCACCTGCCCCGGCGTCGGAGAGTCGATGCAGACGTCGATGATGGCCGAGCTAACGCTCTTCGCGTGGAAGACGTACGCCTTCTCCGGACCGGCGACGCTGAACGAACTTGGTGCTAGGCGGATGCGGTTCGCATAGTCAAGGTCACTCTCAGCCAATGCGCCGCCAGACGTGATCGTGACGTTCTCGGCCGATGCGACGAAAGTCTGCGGCTTCACGATGACATTGATCTGCCCCGCCAAGAAGTCGTTGCCGACAGGACCGGAGTCCGTGCACACGGCCGCCACATCCCCCGTCAGCTCGCCGGCAGGAATATCCAGATCCAGAGTCGTGGCAAAGGTGACCGTACCGTTCGTCACCTCAGTTCCCGCAGGAATCGTCACAACTTCGCCTAGCGCTCTCGACAGTGTGAAGCGCATCGTCGTCACAGCCTTGCTCTCGGCCAGGCGCTCGACGTTCAGCAAAAGCCCGAGAGCATCGAGGTAGTCGCCCTGCGCGTACGACAGGAGGTTCTGCTTCGCTGCCGCATCAATCGCGCTTCGCTGCGTCACGATGATGGCCGTGAGCGACAAAAGAAAAAGGCGGACAGGATCTCCCGCCGCCAATGTTCTTCCGCTGACCTTCTCGAACGCGGTGATGATTTCAGCCTCTAGCGCCGTAGCATCCGTCGTCAGAAAGCTGATGTCCTTTAGCCACCATCTGGGCAATGTTTCTGCCATCACTCATCTCCTATTTGAACCGTCACGATCGGCTTCAACACGCCGTTCATCGCGCCATCCACGTCCTCAGCGAAATCAACGTTTGTCACTCTCGCCCTTGGCTCATAGCGTTCAACGGCGTCAATCACCTCCGAGCGCATCAACATTTTGGCCGCCGGCAGCGTCTGGTCGATGTTGTCCCACGAAATCCCGAAATCACGGTCAAGCGGAACGGAGCCCTTGCGCGTCGCCAGAATCGTGCGAACGTTCTGCAGAATCTCCATCACGCCTTCCGGTGCGAAATCAACGTCAATGCTTTGCTGACCTACTCGATACTTAGCCATCACCGACCTCCTTGAGCGTGATCGTCACGGATCCGCTAACGGGGATGCCGAGATTCGTATGTTCCTTGCGGTCTTCCGAAACGGACTCAATGACAAACTTGCCCAAGTAGTCCGGGCCGATCAAAAGCCGCTGCGCTTCCTTCTTCTCCATCAGCATCTGCAACCCCTTCAGAACCGCAATCGGCGGCATACCGAGAAGCGAGTTGAGTTGAATCGTGAAGCTCACCGACGCTAGACCTGGTCCGACATATTCGACAACCGGCTTCTTACCTATCACTTCGTGCGTAGCCCACCGCGTCGAGCGTTCGACTTTCAAGTCCTTGAAGGTCAGGCAGACGGCCGAGGAGGTCACGAACGGAATATTTCCAAACAGCCCAGTCACACCAGCCATAGCGCCTCCGACACCTCGTAGGCATATGCCAGAGTCCAAAAAGCAAAGCATGTGGCGACAAGCACTAGCACTACACTCATGGACAACGCGAACGCCCATCGCAAAATCTTGATTTCCATCGTCGGCCTTTCCTTTTGAAACAGCTTCCCCATGAACTGGAAGAAGTTTTGCGGTAAAATATCTTTTATTGATCTTTCATACCTTTCGATCAAAAAAAGCCCCACGAGGATCTCCCGTCCCGTGGGGTTTGTCTTTTTGTGCTCGCCTTGTCAGTGCGGACCGCTCGTTTCACCGTGCGGAGCAGTGTGAGTGTGAGACATCACGCTGATGCCGCCCGCGACGACATCCTGCGAGGCATTCATGGAGCCGATCAGCTCGATGTTGCCCGTAGCCTTGACGCCTGAACCGCCCGTCACCGTGAAGCCTCCCGAGCCGGAAATCAAGCCCGAAACCGTGAGCGTCTTCTGGATGATCACATCACCAGTAAACGTCGACTTCGGAGAGTTGAAGGTGATCGAGCTGGAGGCGTTCACAACCGCGTCGGTACAGTTGACCGTGATCGTATCTGGCACGGTAATCGTTCCCGTTTTGCGGTTGTAAACAATCTCCGTTCCCTCAATCGTCATCGCCAGCTCGTGCGCTTCTCGGTCGTAGCTGAATCGCGTCCCGTCCTTGAAAACAACCGTTCGCTTCTCAGGACTGGACTCAGGCGGCGTAATCTCACCCGCGTAGAAAGAGCCGAGAACAATACCGTCCTCTTCACCTCCACGTCGAAATGCGACCACAACATCTTCACCAATGTCCGGAAGCTGATAGTCGTGATTGTCATACGTGCACCTCTGCATGACCGGCAGGTCATAAGAGTTCAAGCTGTCGTCGTCATCAAAGACAACACGGCAAGTGCAGGCGACCGGGTCGATCGAGACGACTTCACCGATTCTGATAGTGTCGGTTTCCATCACTCACCTCAATACTTGTTATTCACGCGGCGGACGTTAATCGTCGTCACGTAGCCGGACTCGCTCACGCTGTGCGAGGCGGACTCGATGAAGAAGTTTCCATCGAAGCTTCCGAAGCCCCTCACCTCGATCACGATGCCGGCCACAAGCCGCGTATCTCCGACGAGCGTCATCGAGCCGGTGACGCTTCGCAGATTCAGGCGTCGAAGCGTAGCCTTCGCCACACGCTCGGCCTCAGCCCTTGAAGTCACGCGCTTTTTCAGCTTGTACTCCTGGCCGTTGGCATCGGCATCCGGATCGACATAGACATACGTATTGACCGCAGGGTTCTTCGACGCATTTGAGTCGTCGATCTTTTCAAGGTCGATGTTGTACTTCGCCGGCGGCTTATCCGAAGGCTTTTCCAAGTCAAGGTTGTAGCCGCCCGCGGACTTGCGCTTCTTCTTTTTGATGTCTCGCCAAGAAACAACGCAGCTCTTATACGTGTCCGAATCCCAAGACAGGACATCCGACACACCAAGCTCTACCTCGCAGGCAGGCTCCATCTTCTCGTAGCGCGACTGATCGAAGATCACGATCGTGTCATCAGTAACCTTGATCGACAACCCCGCGTCCTGACAGAGACGCGACAGAAAAGCGAGATCGCTCTCTTCCTTCTGGTCAAGTCGGTCATACTCTGGATCCTCCTCAACTTCGAAGTAGAAATAGATCTCCGCCTTCGCCGCAATCTCCTTCAAAATGCCTTTGAGCGTGTAGTTCTCCCAAGCCTTCGTCACCAGTCGGCGGCGAATCGGAGCCTTCAACGGGATCGACACGGCACGTATTTCGCAAACTCTCGGAGAGCCGCTAACCCGCATCGAGTCGACGTAAAACTTCCCACAGAAAAGCTTCGGACAGGTCGAACCTTTGATGTAGGCCCGAATCGTCTCACCGCCGTCTGGCTTCCAAGAACCTGCCCACTTGCCCTTCTCGTCCTTGACCGTCAGCGAGATTTCATCCGCCTGATCCGCCTCCCTGTCGTCATACGAAAAGGAGAGAAGATCAGGCATGATGTCGCTCGTCGCGTCAGTCTTTGACTCAGTGAAGAGCAAAGTAAGTTTTGTCTCTCGAGGATCAGTCATGCTTCAACCTCTTCCAAGCAGGCAAGCCCTCATCACTTGTCGGCGATACGTCAACCTCGGGAACCGAGAGGACAATGCCCGCAGAGAAGATGACGACTTTCCTGTACTGGACGTTTGCGGCGATTAGCTTGTCGATGTAGTGCTCATCACCGTAGACCTTCTTGGAGATGATGTCCCACGTGTCCATAGAGACAGTCGTATATGACTTCATCATTCCTCCTTAAGCGAAAGACAAGCGGGAACGATTCCGCATCAGCTGATCGAACTCGCGTTCAAACGATCTGCGGCCTTCGTCAAGCGCCCGCTTCACGTCGGCATACGTATCCGCACTTCCGCCGGTGACGTTAATCACGGGCGAGAAGTTGACAACGGTAGAGCTACTGGATGTTGCGGCATCAAGCTTCGAGAGCGGCATCACGGCCTCAGGCTCTCGGCCTTCACCAATCATCGCAAGCGTAGGAGATGACACAACGCCACCGTCGGCGAGTTGAGGAATCTCAGGGATGTTGAACCCAACAGTCCCACCGCCAAGCATCGTCGGTAGCTCAATGCTCAGTCCGTTCAGCTTTGACAGAGCATCGTTTACAAGCCCGATTACGCTGTTAATCGGTGCCTTGATCAACCCGCTCAGCCCGCCGAAGATTTGAGCGAACGAATCTTGAACGCGCTGCCATACAGAACCCCACTTGGTAAGAAAGATTCCGTCGATCCACCCGACCAGTTGTTCAAACTTTTCCTGCCCCATTACAAAGTTTTTTTGAATACCAGAAAAAGCTAACTGAACAACCTTCGAGATACCAGGAAACTTTTGAGTAAACGCCGTTTGAAGGGCATCCACCTTCTCTTTAACAACATCAAAGTTTTTGTACAGCGCAACGCCACCCGCTACAAGCCCAGCCAACGCGGTCACAGCCAGGCCGACCGGATTGGTAAACGCAAACCACAAAGCGCCACCAAACAGCTTGATAAGCACCGTCGAAGCCTCAATTGCCGTGCTTGTGGCAACACAGGCCGCACGCCAAGCCAACATCGCTACCCTGCTGGCACCCCATGCAATGCCCTTCAGCGTTTTTCCAGCAAACGAAAAAGCTCCGCCGATAAGTCGCCCGGTCATTGCAAGAGCGTTTCCTACGACCATTGTCGTTTTCATGGCGAGAGAGCTGAACACACACAACCCGCGCCAGACATCCATCACTGCCGAGGCGGCATACATGACGCCCTTCAATGCAATGCCAGCGGTTACCAACCCGCCCAAAACAGCCGCACACTTCAAAACAGACTTAACCAACGCTGAGTTCTCTCGAACCCAAGAACCGGCCACTTCCGCAAGGTCGCCCATATAGAGCGCCGTTCTTCGAATCGGCCCCAAGAACTGATCGCCAAACGCTCGAGCAACGTAGTCCGCAGAGTTCTTCAGAAGGACCAGAGAATTAGACGTTGTTTTGGACCGAGCCTCAAACTCCTTTTCCATTGACCCCGCAGTATTGGCCTCATCGGCCACGTAATCGAAGTTCTTCTTCACAGCATCAAGGTTTTGAAGAAGAGGACCAAGAGCCTCACTGCCTGTTTCGCCAAACAGCACATTGAGGTACATCGTTCGCCTCTCTTCCGACAGGCCGTTCAAGCCCTCGAGAACCTTTACGATCGTTCCGGCGGCATCTTTTTGAAGATCCTTTTGCAACTGCTTTACATCAGGAATACCGATGTTGGCAAGCGCGGCCTGTTGCCTTTCTGAAAGCTGAGCACCCTTTGCCAAAGTGCCCATGAATGCCTTCATGCCAGTAGCCGCGGTTTCGCTAGACGCTCCGGAGGCGATCAACGAAGTCGCCAACGCCGCCGTTTGCTTTTCAGACAAGCCCGCGACTTTGCCCAAAGCACCATAACGCTGAATAGCATCACCGATCTGACTTGCCAGAGCGGCATTGTTATTACTCAACCCGTTCACCGCATCAGCGAGAGCGTACGTCTCCTGGACGCTCAGCTTCATACCGCTTTGCCACTTCGACATCATCGTGCCTGCCTGCTCTGCGGTCATGTCGAACGCAACTGCCATCTTTGCGGCCTGCTCCGTGAAGCCGAGCAAATCCTTCTGCGCAACGCCAGCACCGGCCGCGGCTGCCGCAATCTGCGCGAGGCCGTCTGCGCTCATCGGAATCCTCAGGCTCATGCGCTCAAGCTCACGCTTCATTCGTTCAAGCCCTTCAGGCGTGAAGTCGGACACCTTGGCCAAATCCGCCATCGCGTCTTCCATCTTCATGGACGCCTGCACCGGACCAGAGATCGCGGACTTCACAGACGATGCCGCCGCGCCGAGGCCCTTAAAAGCTCCGATACCAAGCGTCATCTTTCCTGCGGCCGCGCCGAAGTGTTGCATGCCCTTCGCGTTTGCCTCGATCTTCCGCTGCGTCACGTCGATCTGGTCGCCAAGTTCTTTTTGTCGTTTCTTCAGCGTGACAATGCTCGACTCTGCAGATGCAGCCGCACCAGGAATGCGATCGAGTTTTCGCTTCTCCGCCTCAAGCTTTACCGAGCAGCGCTCAACGGCATCCTTCGCCTTCTGGTGGGCGACTGCCATCTTCTTGGTCGGAACCCCGACTCGAGACATCTCTGACTCGAGTTCGTCCAACTTCGCCTTCGCCTGACGATACGCCGCGGAGGCTTTCAACACCGCCTTGCGGTGATTGACCAATGCGCCCACCTGAGACGCCTCGGTCTCGAGCTCGGACAGCTTCGACGAAAGCCCACCGACAAGGCCGCCGGCGGAACTGAAGGCCTGCGGCAGGCTTGAGGCCAACTTGCCGGCAAGCTGAAAGGTCAAACTGTGCTCAACACCTGCCATATTCATCCCCTACAAAACAAAAAGCCCGCCAAACGGCGAGCCTTTATGCGCGCAAAATCACATCGCAATCAGCTGAAAACAAACAGTCCGATCGTGATGACTACCCAAATCAGAAACAGAACGACGGCAACGGCAATCAGCTTCGCGTAGAACCCGGCAAGCTCAACCAAGCCAAGAATGCCACCGACAGCGACATGCGCTGCGATGCCCTTAGCGGTATCGATCTTTTCTTCCTGGGTCATATCCTTCCAGTAGAAACCATCTGGAACGTTCTGATTTTTATCCTTGTTTGTCATGGCGGTGCGGCAAAGTAGTTTCCTTTCATTCTATCGCCATTTACCGCTTTCGCCCATCCTGCTCTTCCTGATCTTTCTGGACAGCGCGGTTCCACGCCCCCAGCTCAACCAAAGGCAGCGCCATCCAATCGAGCACTGATCCGCCCGTATACGGCCGCATGCGCAAGCAGACCTGCATCAGCCGCTCCTCAGGGTCAAAGTTTCCCATGAGGCCTATACGAGCAAAAAACCTGCGGCCAACGTAGAAACGGTGAGATAGTCCTTGGCGGGCAGGCCTTCCATAAACTCAATCGGCTGATCAATGGCCTTGGCCGCCAGATAGACGCAGAAGTCCATGTCGGCCTGCATGATGTTGCCGCCTGCAAAATTGCCGGAGCGAATGAATTCCCGCTTCGCCTGGGACACCTGGCGACCCGTCAGGCTTTCGAAATCAATCTCGAGCTCGGTGTACTCCTTGCCCTCGAAGTTGTACGGCTTAGTCAAAGCGATCTTCATATCAAATACCTTAAAGAAAAAAGCCGGAAGAGCGAACCCTCCCGGCGGTGCTTAATTACGCGAGGCCAAGATCCTTGCGGACAGTTTCGAGCATGTCCTCGTCGCCGATCTTGCAGACATAGTTGAACTTGTCGATCTCCATAACGCTCTTCCCGTCGAGGTAGAGATTGAGATAGGAGACCTCAAGTTCTGTTTCGCTGTCGGTCGTCGAGCCCGTCTCAAAGGAGCCGAGGTTGATCGACTTCGGCAGAGCCTTGAGCGCAAGTCGAGCAGGCACGGTCTTGTACTTGCCGCTCGCAGCTTCGTAGACCTGCTGCGAGCCGCGGATGTCAAGCGTATGAGACTTGAACGCCGCAAGCTTCACAGCATTCGGCTCAATCGTTCGCCACTGAAGGGAGACCGTCATAGAGCCGAAATGCCCCATGATCGGCGTATCGATCTCGCCGGCAATGCCCGCGCCGCTAACCGTATCAGTCATCGGTTCAACGTTCGGCAGCGTCACGGTAGCAGTCCCGAGGCAGTCGTTTCCTTCGCTGTACACGCGGAAGGCGACGAGGCGCTCAGGCACATTATTCGTTCCAGCCATATTTCACCTCATTAGTTGTAAAGCGTGGGCAGGTTGTTCACGTCGTACTCAAGCACGAAGTCAATTTCACGTGCCGGAGACGGCGGCGTCACATAGACGTGGAAGCAGAACTTCCCGTCCATCATGCTCGTAACCGGGTTCTCTGACTCGAGGAACTCGACTCGGCCACCGAGGATGTACTGACGCGCGGCAAGGCCGTTGAGCCAGACATTCGCGGACAGGATGACCGTGTCGATCAGTCGACGGTTGGCAGGTGCATCAAGCTTCTGCCAGAAGGTCTGCGTCAGCGTATTTCCAATCCAGTTGAACATTCGACGGATGCAGATGAAGGAGTCCTTCACGTCCGTCGTCGCCGGATAGGCCGCGGTTCGGTTGCCCCAGCACTTCCAACCGCCCATGAAGTTGAGAGCGGTCACAACGCCCTGACCGTTCAGGTATTCGCCGTTGTCCGGACCAAGCCAAACTTCCGTGCTGTCTTCGAGAACAGCCGCGGTCATCTTGAAGCCCTTGTTGGACGGAGAAACATACGGCGTATCGTCGTTTTCAGCGTCAACCTTTGCGAGAAGCGCCATGAGCTGAGAGCTCATGTTGTAGACCGTGCCATCAAGAGAGACCATGGGCCAACAAGCGACCTGCATGCGATCGGTGATGTTGTTGTCGGTCTTCCACTTCGCAACATCCGTGTAAGCCTTAACCTTGTCGGTCGGAATGTCGATCAGACAGATGGCACGGAAATAGTCGTTGATGCTCGTTGCCTTGGCGGCCATCACGGCTGCCACCTCGGGCTTGCTGGAGAACCCCGGCGCAACAATCGTGCCCGGCACAATGCCAAAGCGCGGGAAGCACTCGTCGACAAGCTCGAGGCCGCTCTTGTTGCCGGAGACGTCAACACCGCCGACAATCGCGTCTTCTTTAACGGCGGTAGGATCAAGCTTCTGCGCGGCGAAGGTAAGAGCCTCTCCGGTCGTGCACTTGAAGGTGCCGCCGGGCTCGGTAAGAGAAGCTACGACAAGGTTGCCGTCGCCGTCGAAAGACAAGACATAGTCCGTATCCTTGACGTAAGCAGAAGCGCTCGACGGAGTAATCGTCACAGAGTCGGGGAGAATGCCCGCTTCAGCGACCACAGCCTGCCCGGTCTTAGCGTCAAGCGTAACGGTCTGCGTCATAGCTGCGGTCTTATGCGTCTTCGGATCGAGCACATTCACAAGAATGATCGGCGAGACGGCAAAAAGCGCAAACTGCGACTTGATCGCTTCGCAGAGCGTGAAAGCGTGCTTCTTGACGCCCCCCTGCTCAGCCGGCGGAACATAACCGAGTGCGGCCACAGCTTCGTCGTAGGAATACGCCAGAACCGGCTTATTCACGCAGGTCGGATCCGTCATGTTGACAGGAGCCGTGCCAAAAACGATCGGGATGGCCGCGGACACCTCGACCGGAGGAAGCACCGTAGTCGGCACTTCAGAAACGATAACACCATGCTTATAGGCCATCGTCAGATCTCCTTCAAAATTTGCTTGGAAAGTGTATTCATCAGGTCACCCTGCTTCTGAACGCGTTGACGCGCAGCGGCCAACTCGCCCAGACAAACAAAAAGCCCGCACAGCGACGGGCTCTTATCTCTGAGTTCCTGAATATGCGGCGGATAGCCTCCGCGAAAAACCGTGTATCGCTTCAGCACACCACCGGGCAGGTCTGGACCGACGTAAATCATCGGGATCTGCACCTTCGTTTTTCTAGCCATCAATAGCCCTCCACGCCGCTTACCTGTACGGGCGAGCGGAACGTCCAATGAGTCTCCATGTCCAACTGGTAGTAAGGGAAAGGCTGCTCGGCAGGAAGCGACCAAGTCACATCGCCTCTAAGCTGATAGCGCCCGTCGAGGATCAACCCAGGCAAAGACATCAGCTTCAAGCGGATCCTTTCCATAACGTTCAAGCAATGCTCGTGACCTTCACGTGCACCATCAAGGCCGTTCTGGCAATAGACACCTACTACCAGCACAACAGTTACCGACGTTTGATCCTGGTTGCTCGAGCCTCGCTCGGCACGAACAAGTACAAACGGGAAATCGTCCGCATCACCAGAGCGCTTGGGTGGAAGATAGTTATTGACTACCTGTGGCTCACGTAATCCTGGTTCGCCACGTGGGGTTTTCGGTTGGGTGGGCAAAAGCAAATCTTTGACTGCCTCCTTCACCAAACCTCGTAAAGCCTGACAAAGATTGTTTTCAACCATCATTTCCCCTTAAGAATGCGATTTGTTTCATGGGTTAGCCTCCGTTCGAAAATCTCCTGAACGCGTTTTTCAACGGCTTCACTAACCTCTTCGTTACCAGCCATCTGAGGTACAGATGGACCAGTCATCTTTTTGAGCTTGTCAACCATGTACTTCTTGCCAGCGTGACGCCCCTTCGTAGCACGGACTTTTCCACCAGAACGAAGGTAGATCGCATGCTTTTCGGTCCCCCATCCGCCATCCCATATAAAGCCTGTTTTAAGCGCCGAAGTTTTGCCCTTCTTAATGGCGATACGAACCGTCTTTCTGCTAGAGCCTGTCGTATCCTTGCCAGCAGGGTCGTGAGCGAAGTGACGTGCGGACAACGCCTTGCCCTTAACGTCGATACTTCCCGCAAGGCGAGTTACAGATGCGCGACGAACTTTCACCGCGTCGCGTACAGGCTCGTCGTTAACCTCATAAGTGCTTTTTACGCCTTTAACAAGAGCGGTTTTTCCAGAGGACAGCGCACGATTCATAGACCGCATAACTGCCTTCTCAATGCCACCCTCTACACCAGATAGAACGGCTTGAGCCTTCTTAACGGCATCGCCGTCGCCGTCAAGCCTAACAAGAACACTCATTGACTCGCCTTCTCACAAAGGATCACCAGCACGCCGTCTTCGTCGGATACGGAACGGACGTAATACTCAAACCCGTCGATCGAGATGATTTCATCCTCAACAGGGACGGGCTGAATGTCCTCCGTACGTACATAGACGCGCAACTGGTTGATGAAAACACCGACGCGGCCCGGACCGTCGTCCTGAGTCATAACCTTGTCGAGCAAAGCTTTGACCCGTAGTCCGTCGATGTCATGCCATTCGGCGAAGATGTTCGGGTCAAGGAAGACGCTGTCGACGTCCGCTTTGAACTGCGACTTGTAGTCAATCATCAGAACTCACTCCCATATCGGGAATGCCGGCAAAGGCGGCCTCGATGCCTGACGGCGCTTCAACGGCTTTGGCTTTGGCTTTCACCTTGCCGCGAGGCTTGGCCGTCGGCTCCGCCTTCGCGGCCTTCGGCTCATCAGAGCGAACAGCAGGCGAAATCTTCACGGCAAAGCCGCAGGCTGCCAAGTGCTCGGCGACCTCGATGTCGACATCCGCTTCTTCACCCTCTGCATATCGAGAGCCTGCATGCAGAACGTTTTGCAAAAAGACGATCTTCATGAACACCCCTTGAAAAAATCAGGGAACAAGCCGAAACCCGTCCCCTCTGTACCTTAGATGCAGTCGACCAGGTGGAAGCCGTTGACCTGCTGGATGACCGGCAGGGGACGGGACTTGATCTGGACGATGCGACCAGACGGATTCGCACGCTGGACCCAGGAATCGGGAACGCGAGCACCTTCATAGAACTTCACATCGTCATCACCGGCAAGAGCCACGACACCGTAAGCGAGCATCGTCTTCGTGTCGGGAGAGGCGAGCAAGCAGGCGGTTTCGGGAACCATCGGAACTTCCTTGCCTTCGTCGTTGATGTACCACTCGTCGTAGGCGTAGATGTCGATGCCGACTTCGTTCAGGTAGCCCATGTACGTCACGCCGCTCGGGAGTTCCTGCGGCTTGATAAAGCCGAGATCAACGCGGCGGTTGTCAAGGCACTTGGCCTCGATGAACTTCTTCATGAGAAGGTCATAGACCTTGGAGCCAAGGATCATGTCACGCGGAGCAAAGCCGCCGTTCTTGACCATGGCTCGCTTGATAGCACGAATGTCGGCGAGGATGTCGGCGGCAGTAACGTCCGGAGCAGACCACTTCTTCGTGAGCGTCGTCTTCGGCTTTTCGTTTTCGCCAAGGCCGCCCCAGAAATTGATAACTTCATCGTACCCGGTGCCCTTGACCGTGACCTTGCCGCTGAAAAGGGCTTCAGCACACATGGCTTCTTCACGACGAGTGATGATGTCATCAAGATCGGAAAGATCGCGACCGAGAATTTCGGCTGCACGTTCTTCGGGCGTCTTGCCAGCGTAGACCGTTTCGCCCGGGAGACGCTTGAGCATGTCTTCGGCGGTCGTCACACGCATCGGAGAGAGTTCCGGTGCTTCGAAGCTGTTCGTGGAGTAGCCTTCACGTTCAAGGACCACGCCGCCGACCTTCGGATTGACGAAAGGAGCGATCTTGCGACCACCCATGCCGACGATATCGAAGTCGATCTTCTGGGTGTTGAACGTCGGACGATAGCCGAAGTAGCGATCACGAAGCCACGTGTTGTTCGTCTTCTTGCCGGCTTCGACCATGGCCATCATGGTACGGGTAGTGAACATATCCATAGCGTATTTCTCCTTAGATGGCCGGCTTGAAGAAGATGCAGACCTTGCGAGCGGAAGCCTTGAAATCGCTCACGAGGGCATCGTTGTCAGGCTTGAAGCTGAGAGCGTTTTCGTTGAATTCACCGGTGAGATAAACGGCGGCCTCAACAGCGCCCTTCGTCGTATCAACGTCCTCAGCGAGCACTGCATAGACCTCGGAAACCGTGGTCTTGCCGGCGTTAACCGTGCAGAGCGTACCCGTCGCATCGAGAAGGGCACCACGCTTAAGAGCGCCCTGCGAAGCCGTCACCGTCATCTCATCGGCGACTACCTGCATCATCTGAGACGCGGCAAAAAGATTGTCAGCCGTCGTCGTGTACTTTTCCTGTGCGAGCATAAAATCTCTCCTTACTTCTTTTCGAAACCGCGAGCACCGGCGGCGATGATTCGATCAAGCGCCTCCTGATTGACTTCGCCCGGAAGATCAATGCCGTGGACATTGCCTTCTACTGCGGCAATGCCTTCAAGGCACTTGGAGTCTTCCAACATGCCCTCGCCTGCGCGCTTGTTGCTTGCCTTTTCGGCCTTGACAATGGCGACGGCAAGTTCTGCGCCGGTCATCGTCTTTTCGCCGTACTTGGCTTCAGCAACCAGCCGTTCGTAACCGGGAAGGGCACAATCTTCGATGTCCTTCATGCGTTCACGCTCAGCCTTTGCGCCTTCAGCACGAGCCTCATTGCGGATAGCCTCGACGAGGTCGGGATAGTCCGCCTTCAAAGAATCAAGATCCATACGGACCTCCTTCTGAACTGCGGACGCCTTATGCTCCGCTTTGATAAAAGCCTTCGGCATGCCGACGAAGTACTTCGCCTCAGCCTTCAGGCCGTTCAAGTTGACAAAGCCATCGACGGCAGAGTTCTGGACAGTTGCCGTATCGTCGACTTCATCAGCCAGACCAAACTCAACAGCTTCTTCAGCCGTGAAGTAAGTCGTGGCATTCACTTTTTCCTTGATCTCGTCAGCCGTGCGGCCCGTCTTCTCGACATAGATGCTGATGAGGTTTTCCTCCAGCTTCTCGATGTCGTCGGCGGTCTTTCGCATGTCGTCCGTAGTACCGACAGCGACCGAGCTGACCTTGTGGATCATCATCATCGAACCGCGGGGCATGATTACCTTTGCACCCGGCACACTCGTGATGATCGTGGCCGCACTCATCGCGGCCCCATCGACGCGGAAGGTGATCTCACCCTTATGCGCCTTCAAGAGCGAGTAGATGGACAGGCCCGTGTAGACAGCACCACCGAAGGAGTTGATCGAGATTTCCAACTTCGCATCAGTCGGGATGCTGCGAAAATCATTCAAAAACTCGTCTTCGTTAAAGCCCTTGTCCCACGGATCGTCCTTCGACCCGCCTACGTAGCCGAAGAGGTCGAGCCTTGCGTTTTCCTCGCCCTCCTTGGCTTTTACGTTCCAAAATCGGTTCATTCTTTTTCCTCCTTCTCCTCGATCGTCCCGCCTGACGTGCTCAAGCCCGCTGCTTTCAGCAGCGCTTCTTCTCGCGTTCGCGTTCTGACGATGGACTCCATGCGCATGCCCGTCATCTCAGCGGCTTCACGACTGATCGTGCTGAAGCCGTTCTTCACGCGGACAACTGCGGCATTCGCTTCCTTAAGCGGATCGAGCTGGCCCTGAGCGTCGCCGTGCCACTCAGCACCACTCCACGCGGCACGAACTGCAGGATCAGAGAAGAAGCCAGGAGCCTTGATGCGACCCTTGGCGACGGCCTCTGCCAGCCACTCTTCGTAGACAGGCTGACAGAAGGAAGACACAAGCCAGTCGCGGCGCATGCGGAACATCTTCCAAGCCTCGAGCAAAGCGGCGCGACTTGCGCTGTAGCTCGAAGTGAAGTGCTTGAGCAAAAGTTCGTACGGAATCTCGAGTGCCGCGCCAATGTGGCGGCAAACTGCCTGCACGTAACCGTCAAAAGCGACGGACGGACGCTTCGGGTCCGCGATCTCAACCTTCTCGCCTTCGGCCAACTGGACGATTGCGCCATTCCCAAGCTCGTAAGCCTGAGGGTCAGGATCAACCCTCTGCATAGCAGGAAGGCCACCACCACCGAAAGGCTCATCTTCTGACGAATTCGGCGTCGTCACGAAAACCGTGAACATGCCGCTAATCACGGCAGCCATCAGTTCGGCATCGCTGTAGCGCTTCAATTGCTTCAGCTCTTCGATGACAGGTGCAAGAATCGGAACGCCTCGACGCTGTGCCGGTCGTTCCACATCAGTCATCACGTGAAGAACATTGCGTCGTCCAGTACGCTCGCCGAAAATCGGTACTCGCGTCCACTTGACGCTTGCGGCTTCAAGCGCTCTCGGGATCGCACGAGGATGCTTGTTCGCCACATAGACCGCCACAGCATCGCCATACTTGCCGACCTCAACGCCGCCTAGAACGTTTTTACCGACAATGTTTTGGCTGAGCGGATTGCAAACTCGGTCGGCCTCAATGATCCCTACGCGCATGTCGTAGATCGAGCCTGCGCGTCGAATCATCGGCATCACGACAAAGCAGTCGCCGCTCATGAGCGTCGAGAGAACGACAAGGGATTGAAGCTGGTAGAAGTTCTGACGACGTTCCGCGTCACACGCTACAGACTCAGCCCACAATCGCCACTCGCGCTCCGCGTTGGCTTCCCACTCACGAGCCTCTTCATCAGAAAGCCCGAGGAAACGCGAATCTACCTGAGCATTCAGGCTCAAGCCGGACCCCACGACGTTCGTTCGAATCGTCTTCAAAGCACCCGTTGCAATCGGAGCCGTCATGAAGAGCATGCGGGAACGTTCGCGCAAAGTCTCGATGTTGTCTACGATGTCTTCGTCCGCGTCGGTCGTTCCGCTACACCAGCCGATCATCGACTTCTTGGCGTAGCTTGCGCCGCCGTGCGAGTAGCCGGAGTTCAGAAGCATCATCCTCTGTCGAGAGGCGACGCGGCTCAATGCCCAGCCGGGCGCAATTGCGCCAATGGCTCTATCTAAAAGATTCATCGCGTCATCTCCTACAGGTCACGAGGCACGCCACGATAGACGCGGCTTCTGCCCGCGGCCTCAAGCGCCGTAACTTCCTTTCGCCAGTACGCGATCATGTCCATGATCTGGCGAAGACTTGCTCTAGTCAGCGACCGAGTGCCGATCGTGTACGACTGACCGGCGGCAACAGCCTGAGAAGCCTCAATCCAGAGCTGGAGATTCTTCTTCGCTTCTTCAAGCGTGATCCAAGCCATGCGGCCTCCTAAAAAGAAAGCCGCCTGACAAGATCAGACGGCAGTTAAAGTTGAATGCCTCGAGAGACGGTCCCTCGACGACGAACGCGCCTTTGAGGCGATCGAGACTCAGCGACCTTCTGGCCCGTGTAGTAGCGCTCGAGCACGTCGAAGTTTGGCGTCAGAAGCTCCATCGCCGCAGTCGCATAGACCGCGCAGTCCAAAGTCTCATTGCGCTGGCGAAGCTTCACCCAAACAAGTCTCGAGCCGTTCTTGTCTCGGACGACTTCCTGCTTTTCAGCGGTAAGCTGCTTGAAGAAGTCTTCCGTGAAGCCCGCGTCCTCATTCGCATCAAAGTGAACGAAGTTCGGACCGGCTTCGGGCACATCAAGGCGATCCATCACCTTGCGCTTGCCTGCATCGACGCCAAGCGGGAAAAGCACGGCCTTCTCGGTACCGGCTCGACTCGGCTTGCCTACGAAAGGCAAGTCCGCGCCACCTCGGCCCTTGATCGAGAAAACTCTCTGACGCTCCCTCGCCCGCGTGTAGGCGTACACATTGTTCGTGTATAAGCCGTCACCTGAGTCAATGAAGACACAAGAGATAGGCATCTTCACGCTGCTCGAATGTTTGTACTCAGTCTCGAGCACGCCGTCGAGCATGTTCCACGTCTGTGGGTCATCAGGCGAGCCGTAAAGCACGCGATGACAAATCCCCCAGCACTCGCGGTCGTGGCCCCAGCCGTAGATGGAGCACTCGAGGCGATTGCGCTGAACGTCTACGCCGGCGGTCAGCATGAGGACTCCTTCCGGCAAATGCTCAGTCGGATATTCCTCGCGTCGGTCTAACAGCTGGTCAAAGTCCCCTTCATCGGGATTGATCGCTGTGAAAGGTTCTCCAAGCTTCAAGTTGATGAACTCCCTCAGCTTTTCGCGATTGTTTTCAGCAGTGCACGAAACCCACTCCTCGACCAAGCCGTGAAGCGTGACCCAAGGCGAGTAAAGCGCATTGCATTGATACCCCTTGACCGAATGGCCGGGGTTATGCGCGATCCATCGACCGGTAGACAGCATATTCAGGTCAGGACGGTACGGGCCGCGCGTCTTCGCGCCGCACTCAGGACAGTACATTGCCGCAGTCATCGGAAGCGCATTCCCGTTCTCGTCCTTGTCCCACCTGACCAAATCCCACACGAGGCGATGTTCATGACCGCAGTGCGGGCACTTGACGTAGAAGTACCGCTGATCCGACTCCTTGAAGGCTTCGTAGATCTTTGATTCTTCCGTCGTGGTCGGCGTCGAGACAAGCACAATCTTTCGACTGGCTTCAAAGTTCGCGGTACGCTGTACCGCAAGCTTGATCGGATCACCTTCCTTCGTCACGCCGTAGCGGTCAACTTCGTCGCACAGAAGGACGCGAATCGGGCGCGAAGCCAAACCCGCAGGGGAATTGGCACCGACAAGCGCCAGATAGCCGCCCGGGTAGTGCTTCATGCGAATCGTCGTCGACGACTTGCGAGAAGTCCCCTTCTCGTCCTTGCCTTCCTCAAGTTTTCCCTTGAGCCCAGGCGAGTAAGCAAACATCGGACTGATGCGCTCTTTCGAGAAAGCCTCTGCCATTTCAACCGTCGGTTGAAGCATCAGCTGCGGAGAAGGCTCTTGGTCGGCGTAATAGCCCATGATGCCAAGAAGCGCTTCCGACTTGCCGAGCTGAGAACTGAACATTAAAACAACCTTTTCGGTCTCGCGATCAGTCGCAGCATCCATCGGCTCTTTCAGGTATGGAGTTCTACTGGTGCGCCACTTGCCCGGCTCAGGCGACGTGCCCGGCGGTACGACGCGGAACTCGTCCGCCCATTCGCTACCCGTCAGGCGTGAGATAGGTCGGCAGATACGAGCAAACTCGTCACTCCAAATCCCCATCTTTCACCTCTTCGTCGGCAGAGAATTGGCCGCCGTGAATCTTCTCAAGAAGTTCGTTGAACATCTGCTCCAAAACGGCCTCAACGTCACGCTGGCTTCTGTGCTCGAGCAGGCCCGCAAAGCGAGAAGGAGCGGCAAGGCAAAAAGAGCGAAGCCTTTCAGCCGTTGCACGGGCATCCGCTTTCACGTCGGCCACGGCAACGAACTCGCCGCGCATAACCTTCGCCTCCATCTCCTTGATCTCAGCGAGGTACGTTTCCTTCTTCGCGCGAGCTTCATCAAATGACAAAAGGCCTTCGGCTTCTGAAGCTTCCCTTTCTCGTTCTTCTTTTTCACGGGACTTTTCTTCGTCCAGTTGAGCAACAATTTTCAGCGCATCATCGACCGGAATCTTTCCGTCAGTGGTTTTTGGAATGATGTTGCGCTGGCACTGCGAGACCACCCAAGAATGCGAGCGACCAATCATCCTCGCAAACTCTCGAATTCCCGCTGTTTTCAGCGACATACGCTCCTCCAGTAAACACAAACAAAAGCCGAGCGATAAGCCCCTTTTTAGTGGTCAGACCACGTTTTGAAAAATTGCATCTAGACGACCTTCGGGACTCGCGAGACCCGCAAGCCTTTTTCGAACTACGGGAGAACCTACCAGGTTCTTTTCTTCACCATTTTGATTCCCAACCTACAAATATTTCATTGAGCCGGTGCCGGCTCCATTGCCTGCCATCGACCCTGCGAACGATCCGGCAACAGTAGACCAGAAGCCACCGCCAGAAGAGGCAGGAGCAGATTGATTCACCGTCTGGTTGATGACGGTCGTATTCTTCTTCACAACGGTCGTGCGCTTCGGTGCATAGCTCTTCGTAGTAGCGGGACGGGAGAACGAACGTCCACCGCTGAACCCACGACCGCCACGTGCTTCCGCCGCTGTAGAAACGAAAAAGGCGACCGCAATGGCCGCCACAATAGCTTTCTTCATGCTGTACCTCAGAAGATGAAACAGAAGCCCTTGATTACCGACACAAGGACCACCAACGAAAAGACACCAGCCGCAAGAGAGCCGAGAAACTCAGGCCCTTCTATGAATCTGCAAACTTTTCCATGTTTAATGCCGCAAGCGAACAGGCGGCAAGACTAAACAAAAGTCTGCGCACAATCAACGCCATCAACGTAAAGTGTGCAAAGCAGCTTGAAGTCGCAAGCGCACTCACCCGGCATATTGATCCCGCGCTCTGTCAAGCGCTCAACAAAATGCCGCCTATGCCCGCTATCCCCGTCACACCAATGCTGGGACTTGAACAACAAAAGCTGTTCAATGATTTGACAACAGCCAGCCAGATACTTCAGCACACATTAGGCGCAAAACTTGACCTCTTGTCGCTCGATCGCGCCATGCAAGTCGAGCGAGTTCTGTCAAAGCTTGATCTATACGTTCCAAATCTGGCCGACTATGACCATATCCCGCTGAAAGACATGCTCTCGACATTGATCGACTGTCGACCTGAAGAGTATGCCGATGTTCTTAAGAAGCGTTTCCCACGCCCCAAAAAACACAGTAAAAGAAAGAAAGGCCACAAACGTAAAGCTTACAGAAAAAACCGCAAAAAGCGTATCAACGAGCTTTTATATTGGCTCGGTGTGTTTTTCACCATTCACAGTTGGCTCCTTGACAACGGGTTTTGCGAGCCGCTCTCTTCGTCTCCGGGACTTTTTGACAATCCCCCATCCCAAATCGAGCAGCGCGTCGATAAGAGCGGCGAACCCAATAGCCATGATGAACAGCTGTGCAACCCAGGGGTATGTTGCGGCCGCAATAGCGAGGCAGAAGGCAGCACAAGCGCTGAAAACAGGGGACAAACGCATGCCCGAACCTCCAAGTTGATTTGATTGCCTGGCACGGATGCGGGCAAATTGAGAAAGGGCGAGGATTTCTCCCCGCCCCGACCTCGGAGCAAACTGCCCTAAGGTAGCGAAAAGGTAACCGCGCGGAGTGAGCTTCCTGGGGGCAGTTTGTCCCCGGCTAGGCTTGCGCAGTGTTGTTAACGAAAAAAGCCCGCAGTTCATCACCACGGTATATCAACCATTAAATCCGATTACCCATAAAAGAAAAGCGGCATCACCGTGGAGGAGATACCGCTTTCCAGAATTGCTGATGTTTTTCCTAGGCACGGCAACGCGAGCCAAATGACTCGCGTATCGGCGCGGACTAGTACCGGCATTAAACTGATGCCTGAAGTTTACCACGACACAATATGTTGTGCAACATGCGCATCGCCAACAACATATGGTATTCATACTTGCCCTGGCGAATGCCGGCACGTCGGCATGTGATCCACAAGGGCCGACTCGGAGAGGCATACGCTTCTTGAAGAAGTCTCTTCTCTCGAGACTCGAGCATCTTGCTCCATGCCGCCTCAATTTCCATTGCATCCACAACATCAATCTTGATCGGCACCTCCCTCACCCCTTCCGTCTGCTGATAGCCGGCTTCCCGCATGATGCCGAGGATGGAACTCGTGCCTTGCGGCTTTCCCTCTCTCGACCACCTGCTCCAGTTCTCCAGTCGCGCCTCAAGAATCCTGCGCTCTGCTTCGTCCATTCCGTTACTCCTGTTCTCTTTGGAGATTCCCCGTGAGATGATTGAAGGTGTCTCCCCAGACAGCCCACCAACCACCTCACGGAGGAAAGCTTGCTCGAAATTGTTCAATTCGCCGTTTCTGTTATGCCCGATCAGATCTACATTCCAATCCTTCTGCTTCTCTGGTGGCTTTGGTCAGGGAAGCAATGGCCTAAATTTGTCGTTGCGGTTTCTGACACGGGCGGCGCACAAGCGGCGCTTAACATCACGGAAGCCAGCACTCTTTGCAACGCAGACTTCTCAATCCTTTGTTTTTCTTCAACCCCGTTTTCGGTTGAGCCTGTAATTGCTCCGAAGCTGAGGATTGCCGCAATCGACATAGGGATCAACGCATCAGGACGGTTGAAGCGAGTGCCGGTTTTGAATTTCTCATCCCATGCGGACTTCATCGTCATGATTCCTTTGCCAACATCGTGGGATGCCGTTGCGAAGCTGATGCTTCGACCGAGATGTGCCTTCATTCAATCCATTCCGCCGGCGAGAGCAAAAGGACCGCGAGTCATCAGCCGAGGGGTGCAGCCGTAGGCACGCTCAGCTTCGTCCATTCCTTTCCTCCAAAACCCTGATCCGGTACTCCAAGTCATTGATCCGTTTGTCGCGTTTCTCGAACTCCCGGTCGATAGCCTCACCGACCTTTTCGGCTGCGACCCGAAGCTTCTCCACGTCGATGGAAGGTCTGCACAGCAGGTAGATGATCGCAACAAAGCCGATGGTGAACCACGCAAAATCACTCATGTTCATGCTCCTTCGCCCAGGCGTCTCGACAATCCGCGTTGCACCACCTTCTAGCCTTCTTGATCCCTTCCGCCGTTGCCGGCACGTGGTCAATCTCTTTTCCGCAGAAGAGGCACAGACTCACCAGTCTCGGCTTTGGCCCTTCGCACCGTCTGGTGGACTGAAGCGCTGCCCGCATCATCCACTGATCATTCCTAAACGCTCGATCCGCATCGTCCATTTTTCACTTTCCTCATTTATGACTGGAACAGATGTGGAACAGATGTATCCGCTCCACGATTTTCACTGTGGCGCAGACAAAACCCCATAAGTGGAACAGATGGAACATTGAAACTCTCCATTGTTATGTCTGGAGAGAGCTTTACGGCATACATACATGCACTTTTCTGTATGTATGTATCTCCTATTTCTTTTTCTGTTCTTTTTGAGTAAATCATCTGTTCCATCTGTTCCAGTCTTGTCTTTGCCTGTGGCAGTAGTGAGATAATGGAACAGATGATCTGTTCCGCATCTGTTCCACATCTGTTCCACTACCTTAAAAAGGCACGTCATCCTTCTCGGCTTCTGGAACGTAGTACCTCTGTTTGACTCCGTTCACTCTGCGGTTGACAGCCTCATACCCAAGCTCGCGCATGACTGCCGCGAGGCGGCGACTGTCGGCGGGTGAGATGCGGCCTGCCGGCGTCCCCAGTGCGAGGGTCAGCAGGTTTGAAGGCGTCAGAAGCACAGGCAATCCCGACATGTCGGTCGGCTTCGAGTCGATCCACTCGCGGATCGGATCAGCCCAAGCATCAGAACGCATGTAAGACAAATTCTCAGCTTCGCTCAAACGCTCAACTTCTCGATGCTCGATGCCGAAGCGCTTGAAGAGGTCTCGGCCCTGCGCCCACAACTGGAGAAGATCGCGCTTGACCGCATCGATGTCGATGCTGGTGACGCGCACAGGCGCATAGCGTCGATTGCCCGTCCTGTCGGTCAAGAACTCCGATTCGTTTGTCGTCATCCAGAAGGTGCAGCGTCTCGGCGTTCTCGTCGTGTATTCCTTGTACTTCCTGACGTGCTCGTCATACTCGAGCGAGATGAAGCGCTTCAAATCCTCGACCTCTCGGCGGCCCATGCCTGAGAGTTCGGGGATTTCAATCGTGATCTTGCCGCGCATCTTTCGGGCGATGTCATCGTCCTTCGAGGCGAAGCTGATTTCAGACGAGAAGCGCTGCTCGATCGCCAGCACTTGAACGAGCGTCGACTTTTTCGCACCCTGCGGACCGACAAGCACCGGCACGATGTCGGCTTTGATGCCTGCCGGTGAAGTCGCTCGCCCCCACATTGCTGAGAAGATGTACTTCGCCACGGCCTGCGTGTACTGAGTCGACTCTGCACCGCAGTACGTCGTGAAGAAATCCGTCACGCGGTCAACGCCGTCCCACTGCGGCACCTGCTTTTCAAGGTACTCGCACATGTAATCGAATCGGTGATCGTCAGCGACAAGCTCGAGTGCGTCTCTCATCAGCTCTTTGGCGATTGGCTTGAACGGGCTTCCGTTGAGTGTCTCAAGCTTGTGGCGCATGCGGACGGTAAGCGAATCCTGAAGCTCAGTCCAGTCACCGTTTTCCTTCTTGACGACGCATTCGCCTCGGAAGGTATCGAAGCGTACTTCATAGCCTGAGATGCCGTTCTCGAGAGCGGCCACGAGTGGAGGAAGCGAGGACTCGATCTTGAAAGACTTCTGATCGATGTACTGTCCGCCGACGGCCATGAACCTTGAGAGCGGCTCTTCTTCTTTCGTGAGCGGTACTTCAGGGAATTCATCCGCGCTCGTGCGCCTGAAGCCCATCGAGACGGCCCACTTCACCAGATCAGAAATGTTGCGATGAGCGCAGTGGCCGTGCAGGCACTTGAACGCAGGCTCCGAATATCCGCGAGTCCCCGCCTGATAGTAGGTGCTCGATCCGTCGCCAGAGAAGCCGCCCGTATGCTCGTCTTCCCACGGACAAACAATGTCGAGTTCGCCAGGTGCTTTTTCCTGCTTGACATAGCCGTTATCGCGAAGCCAGTCGGCGAGCCGGTCATGCGTCAACTCCGTTTTGCCTTTCTTACGCCCAGAGGTCGACTTCTGTGCGTCATCTCCTACGCCGTACTTTTTCTGCACTTCCGTGAGGAAAGCTTCCACTTGCTCCGCGCTGGCGGTCGGCATCTTGCCGATGTCATCCGACCAAGCGTATCGTGAACCCTTCGGATGAGTGCCGGCGGCAACAAACTGCTGCCCCGTGCCAAGCACTTCGAGCATATTGCCGTCGCGCATCAAGATACGGGTTTTGGCGTACTCGCCTTCGTAGCGGACAGGTGCAAGCCACCGCGGCGCGCCGCCTCGAGTGCGAAGCGGCGCATCTTTCGCGATGTGCTTTACGAAAAGCTCGTGAATGCCCTTCGCCAACTCTTCGTCGTCACAGTCGCAGTCGAACGCGAGGACGCCGACGCCAGTACGGACGCAAATGCCATAGTCGCGGCACTTGCTCCACTTGGCAATCTCATCAGCTGTGGACACATGAGACGTCCAGCCTGCGAAGCCTGTGGCCTCGCCCTTGCCGTTGATTCGCGAAGGCGTCTTGCCAAACGTTCTCAGCTGAGAACGCGCGGAGACTGGAATGTTCGGGTTCTGGACCGCTGGCAAAAGCATTGGCGTAAGCCCTGCGCCTATGCACGATTTCCATTCTTCCGGGTAGGCACCGAAGCCGTTTTGGGAACTCATTTGGTTCGGCATTCGTCGCCTCCTTTCGTCGCTTGCGGCTTCTGGCCGCAAAGAAGCAACGGTAAAAGACGTGCAATCGTGATGTATGCAGGATTCTTGATGTGGCCGGACGCAATCTTGCTTATGCAGGCTTGAGTGACGCCAGCCGCAGTCGCAAGGTCAGCCTGCGAATATCCGCAGGCCAAAAGCCGAGCGACAACTTCCTTAGGTTGTAGTTCTCGCATGGAGCCCTCTCTGTAATACTTTTTGGAATGATAACAGGAATTATTGAGCTATGCGATTAGTTGTTTATCTATTGGGGGCTTTCGGCTATTCTTATGATCACGGGAGCGTGACGCCAGCCCCCGCCTCATTAATCCGCACAAAACTCATAGGCAAGCAAATGTCTGAACTGAACTTACGCCTAAAAGCCATCATGCAGGAGAAGTCAATCTCCGCCACTAGGCTAGCTAGGATCAGTGGCGTGTCTCAGCCGACGATCACAAAGATCCTAAACGGCACCGCTAAGAACCCAACCATCCAGACCGTCATTGACCTTGCTTCCGCCTTGAACGTAAGCGTCATCGATTTGGTTACGGACGGCGAAGGCAAGTCCATCTTCGTCGTTGATAACGAAACCCCGGTCCCGGATGATCAATTTGTCAAAATCCAAGATATGAAAGTTCGTTTGTCAGCAGGACCTGGTTGCGAATGGGAGCTTGAACCCGACGAGGAGGGCGAGCAGGTTGCATACAAGAGAACGTGGTTTATTAAGCGCCACATCAACCCGAAGGACACTTTTAGAATGCGAGTTCACGGCGATTCGATGGAGCCGTACTTCTATGATGGAGACTCAGTTTTGCTTGAGAAGGCCCGCCCGGGTGAACGAATCCGCAGCGGAAAGATTTATGCCTTTATGCTTGACGGAGTTCTGCGCGTAAAGCGCCTGAGCACCCGCGTCGACGGTCAGATTTCCATCAAGTCCGAAAATCGCGCCGGCGGCTATGAAGAAGAAGTAGTGCCCGCCGCCGAGTTCTTTGAGCGCGTTGGCCTTCTCGGCCGCGTCATTGACCGCTCAGGCGGAAGTTTTTTATAGCCATAAAAAGCGAAAGGCCCCTGGTCCGAACCAGAGGCCATAACGCCGGGTGGGTAGTCCCTCCCCATTTATTGCTAGTATAGCCTTCCGGAAAGCACTCGTCAACCCACCAGCCCTCCTGTCACACGGGAGGGTTTTTTATTGCCTATTCGAATGAGTTAGGGTTAATACTCATTCCGAAAGGCATACACATCACAATTCTTTATCGTATGATTGTGTCATCAAGTTCATTCCATTCGGAATGGAAAGGTATAAACATCATGACACACGCATACACCTCATCGCGCAGCAAGCGCTTGCTTTCCTCCCTTCTCGACATTCTCTGCGGCAAATCCTATGCCGACAACGACGACGATCAGGCAAGGCTTACTGCCCTGGTCCAAGTGATCGTGATCATGACTCCGCTGACCCTCCTTCTCTTCTACTCGAAGGAGTTCTTTCATCTCATCGTCAGCGCTTACAACTTTTTCCTGTAATCCGACTGCCGCCACCGGGTGGGTCTCAGACGAGCCTGTACCTACCTCACTAGATCCGGTGGCGGCAGGCGGTCCTTCCTTGTCGAGAAAGTGATGTCCATTGAACAACTGATCCAAGAACACACGCTCGCAGTTCAGAAGAACACCGAAGAACTGCAAGCCGTCCGAACCGCGCTGGAGGCCTTTGTCTCTCGCCTTCAGTGCTCCGCCAGTCCGGCCCCCGCGATCGCCGCGCCTGCTGTCCCCACCGCCGAAGTGGAGCATTTTCCTGAGCAGGTGACGACGATCGCGGCGGAGGACCTTCCGACCGCCGGCACTGCCGCCGATTCCGTCGGCAAGGCAGAGGAAACTCCGCCTTTTGACGACGAACCGCCGTTCGAAGAAAACGAGCCTGCCTTCGAGATCACGTACGAAATGCTTCGCGGTCTCGGTACAAAAGCTTCCATTCGCTTCGGACGTGATTTCATCGTGAAGAACCTCGCCGCTTACGGCGCAAATACGCTCAAGGATCTGGATCCGAAGCACTATGCCGAGATCTACAAGGCGTTCAGCGAAGGAGAAGAGTGATATGGCGCATGCCCTTCTCTCTCCCTCTTCCGCCGCCCGCTGGATGGTCTGCCCGGGTTCTGCCAGCCTCTGCCGTCATGCCGCGTCCGACGCAGGTCAGGACATGTCTTTTGCTTCTGAAGGCACGTTCGCTCACGAAGTTGCCGCGGCTCTGCTGATGGGCGCAGAACTCCCGAAGTCCAAGACCTACAGCACCAGTGAAGTCGCTGATGAGGTTCGCCCGTACGTCGAATACATCCGCACTCTGCCCGGCACGCTTCTTGTCGAACAGAGTCTCGGCATCGAGTCGATCACGGGTGAAGCCGACGCCTACGGTACCGCTGATGCCGTACTGGTCGGCGACGAAGAACTCATCGTCTGCGATTTGAAGTACGGCATGGGCGTCAAGATCGATGCCGTCGACAATCCGCAGATCGCGATTTACGCGGGTGCCGCTTATGCGCAGTTTGGCGGCCTGTTCGGCGACATCAAGCGCGTTCGCGCCGTCATCGTTCAGCCGCGCATCGATCACATTTCCGAATGGGCGCTCACCGTTGATGAGCTTCAGGCTTTCTTGAAGAAGATCAGCGCATGCGCAGATACGGCCCGTGCTCAGCTTGCCGCGAACGATGAGGACCTGTGCCTCTGTCCCGGCAAAGCACAGTGCCAGTTCTGTGACGCTTCCTCTCGATGCCGCGCCTATCTCGAATTCGTCGAGAAGTCGTCAGGCGTCAGCCTTCCGAAGCCCGCATGCCAGCTGATGACGAATGAGGAACTCGCTCGAGTCCTTCCAGCCGTCGAAGCCGTCGAGCAGTGGTGCAACAGAGTCCGCGAAGACGCCTTCCAACAGCTCCTCGCCGGCAACTCCATTCCTGGCTACAAGCTCGTAGCGGGCCGCGAAGGCCGCCGAGTTTGGGCCGATGAAAAGCTGATCGAAGAGCTTCTCAAGCGCATGAAGGTCCCTGTCGCTGATCGCTACACGAAGAAGCTGATCAGCCCGACTCAGGCCAAAAAGTTGATCAAACAGCAGGTGCTCACGGAAAAGCAGTGGTTGCGACTGGAGGAGCACATCAAGCGCTCCGAGCCTAAGCCCTGTGTTGTTCCCGAGTCCGACAAGCGCCCCGAGTGGGTTCGCTCTTCTGCTGAAGACTTCCCCGATTTATCTACCGCTTCTGAATAAGGATTTTTGTTATGTCGAAGCAACTTCTTTCCGGCCGCATGGCCTTCCCCTACATCACCGAGCCGCGTCGCAATGACGACACGGGCGTCGAGAAGTTCGAACTGACGCTTCTCATCAAGCCGGAACATGCTTGCGTCAAGACGTACGCAGCCGAATGCCTCAAGCTCGCGACTGAGAAGTTCGGTGGTGAGCAGAAGGCCCGCGCCGTTCTCCAGGCTCGCCCGATCTTCAAGCGTGGCGACGAACGAGATAACCCGCCTGATGGTTATGCCGGCAACTACTACCTGACGCTTCGCTCCAAGACGATGCCCGATTTCTACTCCTCCGACCGCAAGCGCCTCACGCTCGCTCAGGCGAAGGAACTCTTCTATGCCGGTTGCATGGTCAACGTTCTCAGCTCCCCGTGGGCATACGACGCCAAGGGCAATCGAGGCGTCAGTCATGAACTTCTGTCGATCCAGTTTGCCGGTCACGGTGACGCCTTCAGCGGCCGTCCGTCCACCAGCGCAGATGACTTCCCTGACCTCTCCGCCGGCGGCAACGATTCGTTCGGCGAAAGCATGGACGACATCCTCTAACACATAAACAGCACCCACACGAACCATGACCAGACTCTTTCTTGATATCGAAACCTACTGCGAAACGCCGATCAAGGCGGGGACGCATCGCTACGCGGAAGGCGTTGAGATCATTCTCTTCGCGTACGCCTTCGACGAAGAGCCTGCCGCCGTGATCGACATGACCGCGCAGGACAGCCTTCCCCAGCGCGTTCTGGATGCTTTCAATGATCCGACGGTCGAGCTGTGGGCGCACAACTCACACTTCGACCGCACGATGCTCAAGCGCTTCTATCCAGAAGTCGCGGATCCGCGTCGCTGGCGTGACACGATGATTCTTGCGTATGCGCACAGTCTCCCCGGCTCTCTCGGAGAGTTGTGCGAAATCCTCGGGCTTCCGACGGACAAGGCGAAAGACAAAGACGGGCGCAGACTCGTACAGCTCTTTTGCTCGCCCCGTCCCGAGTACTCGCAGATTCATCGTGCCACTGCCGAAACGCATCCCGACGATTGGGAGCACTTCTGCGATTACTGTCGGTTGGACGTCGAAGCTATGCGCGAAGTCTGGCATCGGCTGCCGAAGTGGAATTCGGAGAACTACGGCCTCTGGCCCGAATGGTCGATCGACCAGGACATCAATGATCGCGGAATGGCGATCGATCTTCAGCTTGTCGATGAAGCCATTAAGGCCGCCGACGCCGACAAGGCCCGTGCGAATGATCTCGTATACGAAGCGACAGACGGTGCAGTCTCCACCATCTGCCAGCGCGATGAGTTCTTGAAGCACATCCTGTCGACCTATGGCGTCAGCCTGCCGGACATGCAAAAGTCGACGCTCGAGCGCCGCCTCAATGACGAAAGCCTGCCGATTCAGGTCCGCGATTTGATCGCACTGCGCCTCGAGACCGGCAAGACTTCCGTCCAGAAGTACAAGGCGCTTCAGAACTGCACGTCGTCCGACGGACGCCTTCGCGGTTGTCTCCAGTTCATGGGCGCAATCCGCACGGGCCGTTGGACGGGTCGACTCTTTCAGCCGCAGAACCTTCCGCGAGGATCGCTCAAGCCCGCTGAAGTCGAAGCCGCCATCGAGGCTATCAAGGCAGGCGTCGTCGATCTCATGTACGAGAACGTGACCTCCACAGTCTCGAGCTGTATCCGCGGCGCGATCGTCGCACCGAAGGGCAAGAAGCTTGTCGTCGCCGACCTCTCGAACATTGAAGGCCGCGTGCTCGCCTGGACGGCGGGTGAAGAGTGGAAGCTCGAAGCTTTCCGTGCCTTCGACCGTGGCGAAGGTCCTGACCTCTACAAGGCGACGTATGCCAGAACCTTCGGCATCAAGCCCGAAGAAGTCACGAAGCCTCAGCGCCAGATCGGCAAGGTGCTCGAACTCTCGCTCGGCTATCAGGGAGGCGTGCCTGCTTTCTTGAACTTCGCGAGCATCTACGGGCTTGACCTTGATGAGCTTGCAGTTCACACGCGTGAAGCGATTGAGCCGAAGTTTTGGCACGAAGCCGCAGACGCTTATGAATGGTTCAAGAGCAAGGGCCTGACCGCCGGCTTGAAGCCCGACACGTTCATTGCCTGTGAAGCGATCAAACGTGCGTGGCGCTCGGCGCATCCCGCCATCGTCAACCTCTGGTCGAAGTGTGACGAAGGCTCGAGGTCAATGGCCGCCCACGGCAAGGGCTGCGTCCGTGCAGGAAAGGTCCTTCTCGGCCGCAAGTCCGCGGGTTATGGCGCACTGCTTCTCCCTTCGGGTAGATACGTCTGCTACCCCGGCGCACGAGAAGCGAAGCCCGACGAAAGAGCGACATTCGTCTACTACGGCATCAACCAGTACACGCGCAAGTGGAGCGAGATTCGCTCGTATGGCGGGAAAGTGGTTGAAAACGCATGTCAGGCGATCGCTCGAGACGTGCTCGCGTCGACCATGCCGGCCATCGAGGCCGCCGGCTACAAGGTGGTGCTTTCGGTCCACGACGAACTGATCACCGAGTGTCCAGACACGCCCGAGTACTCGGCGGAGCACCTTTCACGGCTTATGTCGACTGCGCCCGCATGGGCTTCTGACCTGCCTCTCGCCGCCGCCGGCTTTGAGGCTTACCGATACAAGAAGGATTAATCAAATGGCAATTCAAGACATAGCAGAAGGCGATCCGCTGAGTCAGCGAGAAGTCGAGCTTTTGTCCTTGCTGGCGAAAGGGATGACTCAAAAGGACGCATGCGAGGTTTTGGAAATCTCGCACCGCACGCTATCAGCTCACATGAAGTCGATCTACAAAAGGCTGGGCGTTCACAACCTCGCTGAAGCGATTTACGAAGCATTTCAAATCGGCATTTTCAAGGTAATCACCGGAGACAAGAAATGACACGCGAAGAACTCATCCATGACGAACTCGGCACGATGATCAGCTTTTACACGCCCATTCGAGTCTTGGCCCGTCTCAAGGGCATCAAGAAGATGCTCGAGCGAGGCGACTGGAAGGCCGCGCAGCTTGCCGCAATCGATCTCGAAAATGATCTCGAAAGCACCCGCGCCGACGTGAACGACTTGATCACCAGCATCGAAACGAACGACGACTTCGGAAAGGAAGAAAACGAATGACAGACAACATCAACCACCCTCAGCACTACGAAGCGGCAGGGTATCTGGTTCAACCGATCGACGTGACGGAGGGCCTGCCCTTCTGTCTCGGCAATGCCGTGAAGTACCTTGCCCGTGCCGGCAAGAAGGACGGCTCGCCCGAACTCGAGGACCTGAAAAAGGCTCTCTGGTACATCCGACGTCAGCAGAAGAAGTGGAAAACCGCCGCTGACCCGTACATCTTCCTTGACCGAGACGCTTCCGCGGCACTCCACGTTCTCTACGGCAAGGGCAAAAAGGACTACTTGTGCTTTGACCTCGATGAAGAGACCGGGCTGTACATGAGCGACGGAGGGGTTCTTATGGTCGCGGAGTCGATCCTGAAAAGGCGCATCACCGATCTGGAACACGACCTCAAGCCCGGGAAGACCGAAAAGGAATCCCAATGAAGATTTTCCTGTACGTGGTTTTGTTTCTTTGTCTGAGCGGCTGCTTCGTCGTGCTGTTGCCAATCCTGCTGTCTAGCTCAGACATCATCGCAATCCTTCTTGGACTCACCCTTTTCTTTTGCCTTGTCGGCTCAATCATCTATCAGCTTTGGGAGAAATTTAATGTTTAAAGAAACTACTGCCATTGGACTCTGCGCGGCGGCCGCTGTCGCAATCGTTGGTGGCGTCTACCTCGCCTGCAACATCAACACGGTTCAAGCCGGCTACGTCGGCGTCCGCGTTAACCTCTACGCGGACAAGGGCGTCCAGAATGAAGTTGTCGGCACCGGCCGCTACTTCATCGGCATCAACGAGAAGCTGTACCTGTTCCCGACGTTCAACCAGCTCAAGAACTACGAGTTTCCGTTCACTTTCCAGACCTCTGACGCAATGGACGTTCGGGCAAATGTCGGCGTCGAATACAACATCGACCCGGCAAAGGTTGCCACGGTTTTCACGACGTACCGCAAGGGCATCGACGAGATTACCGACGTCAATCTTCGCCAGTACATCTCCGACGCGCTCATCAAGAATGCCGTGAGCATGGACATCAACCAGCTGACGCAGGGCGGCAAAACAAAGCTTCTCGAAAGCGTGACTGCCGACATCCGCAAGAAGCTTGATCCGGTCGGCGTCCGCATTGTGAAGTTGTCCTGGATGACGGACCTTCGCTATCCCGAACAGGTTCGCCAGTCGATCAACGCGAAGATCGAGGCGACGCAACGCGCACTCCTTCGTGAAAACGAAGTCGCTCAGTCGAAGGCCGAAGCCGAGAAGGTTCGTGTGGCCGCTCAGGGTGAAGCCGACGCCCGTCTGACCCGCGCACGTGCAGAAGCCGAAGCCATCGCTATCAAGGCCAAGGCGCTTCGAGACAACCCAGGCATTCTTCAGCTCAATGCCATCGACAAGTGGAATGGCGTCCTTCCTGTCTACATGACTGACAGCGCGACGGTTCCGTTTGTTCCCGTCAAGTGAGGATCGAAAGATGAAAACGATCCCTTACGGCGAAAAGGTCCGCGAGATCGCCGAGCACTACGGCCCGATGCACCAGCTCGCGAAGGCGAACGAAGAACTCGGCGAAGCGATTGCCGCGATCACCCGCTACACGCTTCAGCCCACGAAAGTGAATTTCAAGGCAATGGCCGAAGAGCTGGCAGACGTCACGATCATGATCGATCAGCTGAAGATTCTCGTGCCGGAACTGCATGGCGAAGTCGCACGAGCACAAATGAAGAAGGTCGATCGACAGCTCGATCGGATTGCCGAAGAGCCGATCCTCGAGGCATGGAGGAAGAAATGAACTTTACAGTCAATGCATCAACGGCATATCTCGGCGTAGCGGCCGCGACATGTCTGGCACGAACGGTTGATGAATTCGGCAACGAGATCGTGACGTGGGAAATGATGTACCCGCGATATGTGCACCCTGAGCTGATGACGCATCGCATGTTCTCTCGCAACGCGTCCAGCAGCCGAGCGACGCCGCTCCACGTGACGCTCGAGGAAGTGCGAAAGAACCCCATGTTTTTCAACTCCGTCGGCAAGAACCGCTCCGGAATGGTCGCGGGCGATGAAGTTTCTTTCGGCGAGAAGATGAGCTTCTTCGAAGACTGGAAGGACCTCGCGAACGAAGTGGCCGACCGCGTGGAAGGCATGAGTGCCGCATACGGCATTCATAAGCAGGTGCTGAATCGTGCGCTCGAGCCTTTCCTTCCGATTCGAACGATTGTGACCGCCACGGAGCTGGACAACTTCTTCAAGCTCCGACTTGCCAAAGACGCTCAGCCGGAAATGCGCGCACTGGCTCTCGCGATGAAGATGTCGATGCTCGCAACGAAGGTCGACGAATCGACGACGCACATGCCCTATGCGGAATTCTTTCCCGATGACAACGACTTCTGGGCGCTTCTGGTCCGATGCACTGCGGCCTGCTGCCGCGTCTGTGTCGGCAAGCAGGAAGGACGAAAGTCGACGCTTGAAGAGGACAAGGCCCTTGTGAAGATGTTACTCGAGAAAGGACACATGACGCCGCTCGAGCACTGCGCCCGTGCTGAGGGAACGCCTTATGCAATGTACGCAAACTTCCGCGGCTGGAAGTCGCTTCGCTACCTTCGCGAAAAGGAAGGCGAAAAGGTATTCGGAGGCTTGATCGATTGACGCCGGAAGGGAGGCTTGTCGCCTACATCAAACAACAGGTCAAGTCTCTCGGCGGTTTAACTCGAAAGTGCGAATGGTCAAATCATGCAGGCGCGCCGGACATATTCGTCATGCTTGCCGGCAAGCACTTTTGGGTTGAACTCAAGAAGGAGGGAGAGCACCCGCGGCCCATCCAGCTACGCGAACACAAGCTGATGAGAAACGCCGGGTGCGAAGTTTACGTGCTCGATTCAAAAGAAAAAATAAACGAGCTTTTGAATTCAAAAACAGTTAAATAAATAGGAGGCAAAAGATGATGGTTATAAATGTGGCAATTATATTTTTAATTCTTATTATTGCCTTTATCGTCGCTTACCTCGTAGGGCTTGCAGGACAAATCGCCGCGATGCGCGAGCACCTTGTATCGACTGCCGCCCGTGCCGATGCCGTTCTCGCGAGTTCGCCCGACGTGCATCAGCGTTTGACATCTCTCGAGCGCAAGTACACGGGCATGGCTCGATACCTGCGAGAAATTCAGAAGCGCCCGAGCCGCCAGAACCACGACAGAAAGAACGCGGAGCACATGTGATGACGCACTTCACTCCTAGACCGTATCAGCTGATCATCATGAATCACATGATTTCGAAACCGCGGTCAATGGTCTGGTCAGGTATGGGCACTGGGAAAACCGCTTCGACGCTTTTCGCGCTTGACACCTTGAAGCGCCTCGGCGATGAGTGCTTTCCCGCGCTCATCCTTGCGCCGCTCCGAGTAGCTCAGTCGACGTGGCCGGATGAAGTTGAGAAATGGAAGTCTGATCTTTTGCTGTCGATTGTTCCGATTGTCGGCTCACAGTCTGCACGTCGTGCCGCGCTGAGAAAGCCTGCGGACATCTACACGATCAACTACGAAAATTTGCCGTGGCTTGAGAAAGAACTCGGCGATGCCTGGCCCTTCAAGACGGTTATCGCCGATGAGTCGACGAAGCTCAAGGGCTTTCGCCTCGGCGGAGGCGGCGGACTTCGCGCCCGTGCCTTATCTCGAGTCGCCTTCAAGTACGTGAAGCGTTTTGCAGGTTTGTCCGGCACTCCTGCACCGAACGGGCTTGAAGATTTGTGGGGTCAATTCTTCTTCGTCGATCGAGGCGAACGACTGGGAAGGTCCTTCGGCGCTTTTCATGATCGATGGTTTCACCCGAAGCGTGTCGGAGCCGATCCGCATGCCGTCCAGTGGGAGCCGTTCGAGCATTCGCAAAAGCAAATTCAGGATGCCGTGCGAGACGTGACAGTCAGCCTCGATGCAGCCGATTACTTCGACATCGAGAAGCCGATCGAAAACGTGATCTATGTCGACCTGCCGGCGCAGGCCCGTGCGATGTATGACACGCTGAATCGCGACATGATCGCGGAGCTTCAAAGCGGCGCAGAGATTACAGCGGTCAATGCGGCTTCTCTCACGACGAAGTGCTTGCAGTGCGCATCCGGCGCTATTTACACGGATGACGCAGGCTCGTGGGAAAAGGTCCACGACGAAAAGATCGAAGCGCTTAAGTCTGTGGTCGAAGAAGCAGCAGGCATGCCCGTTCTCGTGTCGTATCACTTTAAGTCTGATCTTGAACGACTGCTTCGGGCGTTCCCGCACGGTCGACATCTGGATAAGGATCCGAGAACAATTCGAGACTGGAACGCGGGAAAAATACCCGTGCTCTTCGCGCACCCCGCATCGGCCGGACACGGCTTGAACCTTCAAGACGGCGGAAACATTCTCGTGTTCTTCTCGCACTGGTGGGACCTCGAGCAGTTTCAGCAGATATGCGAACGCATCGGGCCGACGCGACAAGTTCAAGCCGGGCACCCGCGGCCTGTTTTCATTCACTACATCATTGCGCGAGATACCGTCGATGAGCTGGTGATGATGAGGCGAAAGCGAAAAGCAACGATTCAGGAAATCCTTTTGGAAAGCGTAAAGGGGAAGAAATGCCAGTAAGCAGAAAGCCGCGAAAGAAGGGACGCCGCGGACATGAAATAGACGCCCGAAAGAAGCTGATCAACGGGAAGTTCAAGAATCTGGACGATGCGCGAAAGGCGATCAAGGAAGTGGAAAGCAGCCGAAAGCGTCGACGTCAGCAATGCACTCAGCTCGGCTACATGCTCTGCTTTACGGAAAAGGAAGCGTTGATCGACGCCTTCACGATGAGCCTTTTCGCAGTCGATCGGCTACCGACAACACCCGATTATGAGGACTTCAATCACATATCCAGTAGCTTGATGCTCGGCGCTCTATGTCACAAGGCAATGGGAGTGCAGGAGCAGGACTTGCTCGAGGACATTCAGCATGCCTGCTACATGATGGTGGTGTGCGCCAGACTGCGAAACCACCGTAAGACGATCCCCGCAGCCAACCTCGAGCCGATTCGCCACGGCATCATCGTCTCGCAAGAGCTGATGGAGTATGCATACGAAAACGAGCGTCAGGCTTTGATCAACGTCTTGAAGCACAACACGCATGAAAACCTCGACGCCACCCCCGGCTTAAGAGAAGCGCACGAACGCTTCATCCTCGGCAAGCACTATGAGCAGGTGCAACGATGGGAGATCGAGGACGACGGGATTTTGAGCAACTTACAGGAGACGGGACAATTCCCGGAAGTCGAAGGAGAAAGAGCATGACGACGACAGCTGTATCCCCGACCCTTACAATGACGGAAGACATGCAGAAGGAAATCGTAAAGAAGGCTGCAGATTTGATCGCTCGCGTCAGCGCGTCGAAGGGCCTTCTTTCCATCCACGACTTGAGCGCGATCACCGGCTTCGCACGAAACGGCCGCGCACTGTACGAGATGACGACGGATCCCACTTTTCCGAAACCCGTGTACATCGGCACACGCGACAAGCGCTGGTTTTCCGGCGAGGTTTTCCGTTGGATTGAACGCCGTCGCTGATTTTGGTACACTCCGACGCAATGTTTTACGACGGAGTAAAACAGTTTGCTTGCGAGAGAGGGGAATTACCGCGTTATCGAGTCCGATCTCCCGCACCAAGGATTAAGAAAGAAAAGGGAGACGCCTCCGAGTGTCTCCCTTTTCTTCATTCAGCCCGCCGCAGGGCAAATGGGGCGCGGCCGTGCGCACCCCTTCACAAGTCAGTGCTTGTGACCGCAACCGCAGCCGCAGGCGCCTTCCTCGTGATGATGGTGATGATGCTCTTCACCGTCATGATGATGGTGGTGCTCGCCGCAACCGCACTCATCTTCATGGTGGTGATGATGTTCGCCACAGCCGCAACCACACGCTTCCTCGTGGTGATGGTCATGACCGCCGCAACCGCAGCCGCATTCCTCTTCGGCATGATGGTGGTGATGGCCGCCACAGCCGCAGCCGCACTCTTCCTCGTCGTGGTGGTGCCCGCCGCAGCCACAGCCGCATTCCTCTTCGCCGTGATGGTGATGATGACCGCCGCAGCCGCAACCGCCGCCACAGCCGCAGCCGCCTGCATGACGCTCGATGCGGACGGGTTCGAAGACCTCTTCGACCTCGGTGACCTCGAGACCGATCATGCCGAGCATCTTGGCGATGTTCGGGAGCGGCCGAACGGCGAAGCCCTCGGGAGCTTCGGCCACTTCGACGCCGCGGTTGATGAGGGCGCCGACGGCCTCCTGCATCGTGCGCAGGTCGCCCGTCACGTGAAGAACCTTTTCAACGGCGGGACGCACGACCCAGAACTGACCTGCGTCGTCAACGAAAACGTCGTTGACGAAGAGCGGGCGCTTTTCCTCAACGGAGACGGCGATCACGCCTTCGGGCGTTTCAAAGGAGTCCTCCCAGGCCATGCGCTGGGCGGACGTGAGAACGAGCTGCTTGGCGCGGGCGAGAATGGGCTGGGCAGGGGCCGCTTCGGGCGGCAGGAGCTTGGTAAAAGTCGTCATTTTGAATTCCTGTGAGGCCGGCGCCTCGCGAAGCGACAGGCTTCGCCCTCAGGCGCCGACAAGTGTCTACCCATTTTAAGCAAAGAGAATCATTCGCGTGTAAGAAAACTTTGCGCCCGGCAAAGGCTATTCGACAGCGGCCGCCAGCGCATCGGAAAGACGGTCGACGGCAATGACCTCGAGGCCCTCGACGGGCGTTCTCGGCGCATTGGCGCGCGGAATCACGGCCTTTGCGAAGCCAAGCTTCGCCGCCTCACGAAGCCTTTCCTGACCTCTGGGCGCAGGCCTGATTTCTCCGGCGAGGCCCACTTCGCCGAAGACAACGAGACCGCGGCGCAGGGGCTTGTTTCGAATGCTCGAATAGATGGCGCACAAAAGCGCGAGGTCGACCGCTGGCTCCGAGATCTTCACGCCGCCCACGGCGTTGACGAAGACGTCCTGATCAAAGCAGCCCACGCCCGCGTGGCGGTGCAGGACCGCAAGAAGCATGGCAAGGCGCTGCGAGTCCACGCCGAGGGCAAGCCTCCTCGGCGCAGGCAGGTGCGTGGCGTCGACGAGCGCCTGAATCTCAACGAGAAGCGGGCGAGTGCCCTCCTGCGTCACCAGCACGCTCGACCCGGGAATGTCGGACTTGTATTCGGAGAGGAAGATGGCCGACGGGTTCGTTACGCCGCGAAGACCGTGATCCGTCATGGCGAAGACGCCGAGCTCGTTCACGGCGCCGAAGCGGTTCTTGAAGGCGCGCACGAGACGGAAGTTCGAGTGCTGGTCGCCCTCGAAATAGAGCACCGTATCGACGATGTGCTCGAGAATTCGAGGACCGGCAAGAGAGCCATCCTTGGTGACGTGACCGACGAAGATGAGGGTCGTACCCACGGTCTTGGCCATGCGCGTGAGTCTTGCGGCGCACTCGCGCACCTGGGAAACGGAACCCGGCGCGCTGTCAAGCTGGCTTGAGAAGATGGTCTGGATCGAGTCGATCACGACGTACTCGGGCTTGCGGCTAGAAATCACGCTCTCGATATGCTCGAGCTCGATTTCACTCATGAGGGTGAGGCCGCGGGGCTCGAGCTGAAGGCGCTGCGCCCTGAGCGCGATCTGCGTGGGGCTTTCCTCGCCCGAAACGTAAAGCGCCGAATGGCCGAGCTCGACGAGTCTGGCCATGACCTGCAGCAGAAGCGTCGACTTGCCGATGCCGGGGTCGCCGCCGATCAGGGCGACGCATCCCTTCACAAGCCCGCCTCCCATGACTCGGTCGAATTCGCCGAGTCCCGTCACGGTGCGGGGGATCTCCTCGATCGCCACGTCGGAGAGGTCCTGCAGGGAGCCCGTCGTGTCGACGAAGCCGCCTGCGGAGCGCGGGGAGCCCGCACCGTAGCGGGCGGCGATGCCCTGCGCCACCTTGAACTCCTGGAGCGTGTTCCAGGCCTTGCAGTGCGGGCACTGTCCCTGCCACTTGGCAGTCGTGCCGCCGCACTCATTGCAGACGAATTCGGTTCTGGTCTTGGTCGTGCGAGGTGCCATCGGTTGCCGTATGTCGGTTGTCAGTGCTTGATTTGAAGCGGAACGCGGCGTGCAAGCGCGCAGATGAGCTCATAGCCGATCGTGCCTGCAGCGGCCGCCACTCGGTTGACGGGCAGGTGCCTGCCCCAGAGCTCCACGCGGCTGCCGAGGCCTGCGGACGGGATGTCGGTGATGTCGATCTCGAGCATGTCCATCGAGACGGCGCCCACGAGCGGCGCGATGGCGCCCTCGACCCACGTGGGAGAGCCGTCGGGCATCGAACGTGGATAACCGTCCGCGTAGCCGCAGGCAACGATGCCCACGCGCGTGGGACGCTTGGCGATCCAGCGCGAGCCGTAGCCCACGGCCTCGCCCGGCGCAATCTCCTGAACGGCGATGATCTTCGCCGAGAGCGTCATGGCGGGAATGAGGCCGAGCTCCTCGGAGGAAATGTGGGAGTCAGGGCTCACGCCGTAAAGCGCAACGCCCGCACGCACGCCGTCACCTCCCACTTCGGGATGCCAGAGGATGGCAGCGGAGTTGGCCATGCAGGCCGCCGTGGCGGAATGCGCGAGCCTGCCCATGCGGGTGAGCTGTCGGGAGACCGATGCGGGCGCATCGCCGAGATAGCTCGGCTCGGCGTTGGCAAAGTGCGTGACGACGCCCATCACCTTCACGCCCGGAATGGACGTGAGGAGGTCGTAGATCGTGCCCACCTCGACGGGCAGGAAGCCCAGACGGTTCATGCCCGAGTTCACCTTGATGTGAACCTTCACCTCACGCAGCTGGAGACGCTTGAGAATGTCGATCTGCCACATGGAGTGGACGACCGTCTCGACGTCAAGGTCCTGAAGCGGCTCGATGTCCGTTTCATCGAAGAAGCCCTCCAGAAGCAGCACGCGCTTGTGCCAGCCCGCGCGGCGCGCGCGTTCGGCGTCGCACAGGTCGATGGTCGCAAAGCCGTCCGCATCGGCGAAGGCCTCGACGGCATTCTCAAGACCGTGGCCGTAGGCATTGGCCTTGACGACCGCCCAGAGGGTGCGATCGCCGACACTCTCACGAAGGCGGGCAAGATTGTGCTTCAGCGCCTGAATATCAATTTCAGCGTATATGGGACGGGGCACTCGAATACTCTTCTTTCATAAGTCAAGGGAACCCGCACGGGGCGTCTCGTGCAGAAACCCGTTAATGTTACTCGCCTGCGCCGCGATTCGTTCGAATTTCACAATTTGAAAGTGACTCGGCCCACCTCCCGCCTCTCCCCGTTCTCGGAAGGAATTTGCACCGAATGTTTACGTACGCCCTCAGGCAAGGTAGACTTAATGGATTGACCTCCAAGGTAGACTTAACGGATTGACCTCCAACCATTCAGGCTCATTCACAGGCTTTTATGAACCGCGGCTTCTATACCATCATGTGCGCGCAGTTCCTGTCGTCTCTGGCCGACAACGCACTGCTCATCGCTGCCATCGCCCTTCTGACGAGCATCAACGCTCCTGACTGGATGACGCCGCTCCTCAAGCTCTTTTTCGTGGTGAGCTACGTGTGCCTCGCCGCCTGGGTGGGCATCTTCGCAGACTCGATGCCCAAGGGCCGCGTCATGTTCCTGACGAACTTCGTCAAGGCGGTCGGCTGCCTGCTGATGCTCTTCGGCGGCCACCCACTTCTCGCCTACGCGATCGTGGGCGTGGGCGCTGCGGCCTACTCGCCCGCGAAGTACGGCATTCTCACCGAGCTTCTCCCGCCGCAGAAGCTCGTTGTCGCCAACGGCTGGATCGAGGGCCTCACGGTTGGTTCCATCATTCTCGGCGTTGTGCTCGGCGGTGTTCTCATCAAGCCTGAGATCGCACAGTCCATCCTCGATTTGTTCCATCTTGATGCTCTCGGCCTGTCGAGCTTTGCCGAGGCCGCCATCTTCGCAATCGCCTTCGTCTACCTCGCCGCCTCGGCCGTCAACCTCGCCATTCCCGACACGGGCGTGCGCTATCCCCCGCAGAAGTTCGACCCCGTCGACTCCATCAAGGGCTTCGTCAAGAGCTGCCGTCTTCTCTGGAGCGACCGTCTCGGTCAGATCTCCCTCTCCGTCACGACGCTCTTCTGGGGCGCAGGCGCAGTGCTTCAGTTCCTCGTTCTCAAATGGTGCGACCACGCGCTCGGCATGGATCTCTCTCAGGGTGCCGTCATGCAGGCCGTCGTGAGCCTCGGCATCGCCGTCGGCGCCTTCCTCGCCGCCGCCAAGGTTCCTCTCAAGAAGTCCCTCAACGTTCTGCCCATGGGCATCTGCATGGGCGTGCTCGTCGTGGGCGCCTCCTACTTCACGCGCGACATTGCGCCCGCAGGCGGCCTCTCGCTCTTCGGCTTCGAGCTTTCCTGGGCCGTCATGATCGCCGGCCTCATCATGATCCTCGTGGGCATCTGCGCGGGCTTCTTCGTCGTTCCGATGAACGCGCTCCTGCAGCACCGCGGCCATGTCCTCATGAGCGCGGGACGCTCCATCGCCGTGCAGAACTTCAATGAGAACTCCTCCATCCTCGTGATGCTCGGCGTCTACTCCCTGCTCATCAAGGCCGACCTCTCGGTTCCCGCCACGATGATGATCTTCGGCGTCTTCGTGAGCATCTCCATGCTGCTCGTCATCCTCAAGCACCGCCGCAATCAGGCCGAGTACGACAGCACCCACCTGATCGGCGAAGGCACCCGCCACGTGACTGAAGAGCACTGATCAGCATCACCAAGGCACCCTCCCGAACGGGCCCTGCACGACAGCACGGGCACGTTTCCGTTCATGGCTCCCAGCCATGAAGCGCAAAAAGCCAAACGCCCTCTCCTCGCCAGCAAACAACACAGCAACCACCTGCCCCCCATCGAAAGCCCCCTCAAAGCCTTAGGAAACGCGAGTACAAGAAAAAGCGGACCGCCTCCACGTCGGGAGAACGGTCCGCCTGAAGACGTCAGGAGAAAGTCCCTGTCTTATACGGCGGCGGGAACTGCCTCGTCATCCTTTTCATCCTTGCCGAGATCATGGTTCACCATGGCTGCGACCGTGGAGTCGGACCAGACGTTGAGCGTCGTTTCGATCATATCGATGACGGCGTAGAAGGGCAGGATCACGCCCATGAGCATGATGGGCACGTTCATGCTTGCGAGAAGACTCGCCGAAAGGAAGAAGCAACCCATCGGAACGCCTGCGTTGCCCACGGCCGCGAGGGTCGAGATCAGGATCCAGGCGGCGAGCATCGGCAGCGTCACCTCGGCACCCGCATTCTGCATCAGGTAGACGACCGTAACGAGGATGAAGGCGGCGCAGCCGTTCATGTTGATCGTCGTGCAGATCGGTAGCACGAAGCGGGAGACGGGGCGAGCGACGCCCACGTTGTTTTCCGCGCAGGACATCGTGACGGGCAGCGTGCCGGCGGAGGACTTCGAGAAGAAGGCGACGGCAAGCGCAGGCGCCATGCCCTTGGCGACGCGGATCGGATTGACGCCGCGGGCAAGCATGAGAAGCGGAAGCACGACGAGCATCTGGACGAAGTTGGCGGCGAGAATGACGCCGAAGTAGGTGCCGAGACCGCCGATCTCAACGCCCTTGTTCATCTCGACGACAAGTGCAGAGATGAAGCCGAAGATGCCGATCGGAAGCACGCGGATGAGCCACTTCACGAGAATGAAGAGGACCTCCTGAGCGCCCGTGAAGAAGGCAAGCAGCACCTCCTGCGAGCGGCTGTCGCGCGGCAGGCGGGAGATTGCGATGCCGATGGCGGCGGAGACGAGCAGGACAGAGAGCACGTTCGCGGAGAGGAACGGCGCCAGGAAGTTGTCCGGAATCACGGACTGGATGTACTCGAGATAGGAGTGCTCCGCCACCTGCGGCGCGATGGCGCCCGCCGTCATGGCGACGTTGGCGGGAGACATGGCGACGTAGAGGACGGCGGCGAGCGTGGCCGCCAGAATCGTCGTGAAGAGCGTGTAGAAGATCGTGTGGCGGAAGATGCGACCAGACTCGCTCGAACGGGAGATCGAGGCGAGCGTCGCAATGATCGACACGGCGATGATCGGAATGCTGATGAACTTGAAGAGGCGAATGAAGATCGAGCTCACGAAGTCCGCGAATGCATGGATAGTCTCGCCGCCCCAGAGGCCGCTGCAGACGCCGAGCACGATCGCAACGAGATAGGCGGCCGCCATGGCGGTCTGGGAACCCTTGACGCGGGGCCTGGCTTCGTCGGGGGATTGAGTCATCTGGGAGTTTCCTTTTTGTTTTTGAAAAACTGCAGTGCTGCGGATCCGCAACAGTCTTTTCGAAGTGTATACCCGAGTAACTCGCTCAGGTATATCCGCACATCCTCATTTTGCGTCAACAAAAATCAGGCATGCTTTCCCGGCCTGCAGCAGTAGCGAACCGATCCATCTAAGCACAACTGCCTAGTTCGACTCACCGTAATCCAAAGGCGTCTGCCCCGCAGGGTAACGCCGCCTTCTGACGACAACAGACGAAAAAGAGGCGGAAGACCGTGAGACCAGTCCTCCGCCTGTCAAAAGGCCTTCCGGAGAAAAAGGAAAAACCGGAAGGCATTCCAAGACAACTTGTTCCGTCTTCGCCCTTTTTCTCTCAGAGCTCAATGAGGCGCTCGGGATGGGAGTAGACGTTGGCGCGGCTGCGACGGCAGAAGGCCGCAAGCGTGATCCCGCACTCTCGTGCAAGTTCGACGGCGAGCGCCGTCGGTGCGGAGACGGCGAAGATGATCTCGACGCCGCACATGGCCGCCTTCTGAACCATTTCGTAGGAGGCTCTGGAGCTGATGACAAGCGCGCCGTCACGCCAGCCCCTGCGGGCACGAAGACCGAGCAGCTTGTCAAGCGCGACATGCCTGCCGACGTCTTCGGCGCCGCCCGCAAAGCTTCCGTCGGGACGAACCCAGACGGCGGCGTGGGTGCAGCCCGTGATGCCGCCGAGGCGCTCGACACGCTCCAGATAGCCGAGGGCGTCGGCATAGGCCGCCATCGGGAAGGTCTGCTCGTGCGGCACGACCCGCTTTTCGCGCACGGCCTCTCCAAGACTTTCGACGCCGCAGATGCCGCAACCCGTGCGGCCCGTCATCGAGCGGCGGCGGTCCTTGAGCTTCCAGAAGCATTCGGACGAAATCGTGAGGTCCACCTCGATGCCGCCGCGGCAGGCCTCGCGCACCTCGCAGGCATAGAGATGCGAGGCGTCGGGAATGATGCCCTCGGCAAGCGAGAAGCCGAGCGCGAATTCTTCGAGCATCGAGGGAGAGGCCATCATGACGGCGTGCGAGATGCCGTTGTAGACAAGCGCAACGGGAACCTCCTCTGCCACCCAGTCGAGCGCAGGCTCGTCTGCATTCATGCGAAAGACCTCGACCTCGCGGGCCCCCAGACGCTCGACGCCGCCCATGGAGACGGGCATGCAGGTCCCCGCCTCAATGGCGGTCGCAAGCGCGTGTTCGGCCTTGTTCAAATAAGCGCATCCCATGTTCGTCTCCCGTGCGTTTCGTGCCAGCGGCGTCTCGTTGCGGAAATATTGATCCTCAGGCTTCCTTGCCCTCAACGGCGTTCTGATAGAAGAGCTCAAGCCCCGTCATGACGATCTGCTCGACGTCGGCGCAGAAGTTGAGCTCCTCTCCCGCGAAGATCGTCGGGAAGGCGGCATGACAGCCGGCGCAGACGTGCAGGCGGCGCGTTTCGTCGGTCTCGTCATGGATGTAGGAGAGGTCCGACACGGCCTGATCGCCGCAGACGGCGCAGCGGATGCGCTCGAAGACCCAGTGTGCGCCGCAGCACGTGCACCAGAGCTGCTTGATGTGCCCGTTGAGCGGCGTGTCGGTCACGCTCGCGACGGCGGCGTCGGAGCCGCAGACGGGGCAGTGAAGCGGACGGTTGTGATGCGTCGTGTCGGTGCCCGTTCTGGCGATGCGGCGGCTGCCTTCGTCGGCCGCCTCGTCAAGGAAGACGCGAAGCGCGAGGCCGAGCACGGGAAGAAGGAAGATGTCAAGAAGGGCGTCCTCGCCCGCGTGCACCTCGACGGCATGGAGATACCCCATCAGATCGCGACCTGCGCTCTCAAGGAGCTCAGCCGACGCAAAGCGCGTCCAGTCGATGGCTCGGCAGGCTTCGAGCATGTCGCCCTCGATCTCGTCGTTGTCGAGAAGGGCCGCCGCGATGGCGTCGACCGTCTGCAGGAAGCGCTCCGAGTCAATCGTGACGGGACGGAGCGAGAGAAGCGTCTCCTTGCCCAGACGGGCGGCCTCGATCTCTTCGTCAGTCCACTCGGGAGCTTCAGCGGCAAGCTGTGCGCGCAGATCCGCCGCCTTGAGCAGCGCGGGCGCAAAGAGCGCGAGACGCGCGACGACGCTTTCGTCCTGGTGACCGGCGGCACGGGCAAGGGCCCTTTCGATCGACTTGCGGTTGAGCATGTGACTTTCCTTTTTTTCAAGGCACTCCGTGCCGTAAGCCCGGAATGCGCGTTTTCTGATTGTGGATTCGGCGCCTCTTCGGGCGTCCGGAAAGAGGTCTCCAAGTCTCTAGAGGCCTCTTTCCGGACGAGCCCCCTGCGGGGCCCGTCCGGGGGTCGTCGGCGTCGCAGAAGCACCGGCGGCTCTTTCGGAGAGTTCGGAAAAGCTTCCCCTTACTTTTCCTTGCCGTCCTTTTCAACGGTCACGTTCTTGCCAAGGGCGATTTCCTCATTCGCCCAGTAGCCCCAGTGGTAGACCGCGTCGGACTCGCTCACCTTGCCGTCGCCGAACATGATGCGGGCGGTGCCGCGATACGGCTGGAAGATGCCGGCGCCGAGATAGATGTGGGCGATGCCGACAAAGACGGTGAGGAAGAAGAACACGTCATGCACGAGGTGTGCAAGAAGCAGCGTTTCAGGGGCGAAGTCGACCTTGAGGCCGGAGCCGGTCGGGAACCCCGTGTTGAGCCAGAGCACGATGCCCGAGAGCGCGAGCATGATGCAGAAGAACAGCAGGGCGCCGTCGGCGAGACGCTGGGCGGACTTCACGTGGTGCTGCGGGGGCATGTGAACCTTGCCCGGCGCAAACAGATAGAACGGGAATTTCATGGCCCAGGTCACGTCGTCCTTGTCCCACTTGCCGAAGATGTCCTCCTTGAAGAGGTGCACGAAGCCGGCGGGCGACTTCAGCACGGCGAAGAGCGGAACGAGGATGAACGGAACCGCGAGGACGCGATGGAGCATGCGCATGGTCTGGGTGAACTCACCGCCCATAATGCCGCCGCCGAGGCTCGGAACGAACACGAACACGCCGGTGACCGCGAGCAGGATGCAGGCGACGGCGGCAACGCCGTGAGTCACGCGGGTGAGCAGAGAGTGACGCTGAATGTATCTGGTCATTCTGAGTCTCCTATTACTTGCCGGAGGCTTCTTTTTCAAGAAGCTCCTTGACTTCACGATCGGCGGTGGCGCGCTGTTCAGGCGTCCAGTGCTTCTTGGCTTCCTCGACGGTCACCTTTTCGCGGCGGTAGCCGGTGGCGGCGACGAAGGAAACGGCGAGGCCGGCGAGCACCGCAGCGGTGCCGACACCGGTCACCGTGCGCATGGCGTTCATCATTCCGATCATCTTGTTGGGCTTGGGATCGGTCGGGAGGCCATAGGCTTCGTGACCGAACTGGCAGACCTGCAGCACGTGCAGACCGCCCATCTCGTTGACGCCGTAGAGCTCGGCCTTGTCAAAGCCCTTCTTCTTGAGGAACTCGACTCGCTTCTGACCGAGCGCGATCATTTCGTCGCGCGGGCCGAACTTGAGCGCCTCAGGCTGGCAGGTCTTGACGCAGGCCGGGATGCCGCCCTCTTCGAGACGGTCGATGCAGAGCGTGCACTTGTCCACGCAGCCGTCCATCGGACGGAAGCGGGGCACGTCGAACGGGCAGGCGGACTGGCAGTACGTGCAGCCGTTGCACTTGTCCGTGTCGTACGCGACGACGCCGTTCTCCTTCTTGTAGAGGGCGCCGGACGAGCAGATCGCAACGCAGGCGGCGTCCGTGCAGTGGTAGCACGAGCGGCGGCCGATTGCGAAGTTGATCGGCTGGTACTTGTTGCCGGACTCCTTCTCGTCGAACGTCATCACGAGACGCGTGTCGCCGTTGAGGTCAGGCGGGTTCTGATACGTGCCCGAGAACTTGTTCTCGTTGAGGCCGAGCTTCGAGGGAAGCATGTTCCACTGCTTGCACGCAACCTGGCAGCCCTTGCAGCCGGTGCAGTGCGAAGAGTCGAACAGCATGGCGACTTCTTTAGTGTTTGCCATCATTCATCTCCATTGGCACGCCGTCAGGCTGCCTTCTCAAGGTTGACAAGGAACGCCTTGTATTCCGGAATGTACGAGTTCGGGTCACCGACGTTGGGAGTGAGGTCGTTCACGTTGTCGCCGGTGGCGAGCTTCGTCGCCCAGGAGAAGTGGTGCGGCATGCCGACCACGTGCGTGAGCTTGCCGTCGATCATCATCGGCTTCATGCGGATGGTGATCATGGCGTCGACCACGACGGAGCCTCGGTTGTTCCAGACTCGGACCTTGTCGCCCGGACGAATGCCCTTTTCCTTCGCAAGCTCTTCGGAAAGCTCGATGAAGTTGCTCGGGATGAGTTCGTTGAGCCACGGGATGTTGCGGGTCTGCGTGCCGGACTGCCAGTGCTCGACGACGGAGTAGGTCGTGACCACGTACGGGTAGTCCTTGATGCTGCCGCGGCGGACCGACGGGTCCTCCGTGAAGCGAGCGCACGGGTTGCCGCCTGCACCGTTGAGGAGGTTCTTCACCGGAGCCTCATGCGGTTCGAAGTGCTCGGGCAGCGGACCGTCGGCCATCGAGTAGGCGAAGAGACGGGCGTTCTGCTCCCAGGTCATGAAGAAGGCGTTGTCGTCGGGGGCCTTGGCCGTGACGAAGTCGCCCACGTCGTTCTGGAGCCACTTCTTGCCGTCCCATTCGACGAGCACGCGCTTCGGATCCCAGGGCTTGCCCTTCGGGTCGGCGGAGCAGCGGTTGTAGAGGATGCGGCGGTTGGCGGGCCAGGCGAAGGACCAGCCGGGGAAGAGACCGAGACCGGTCGGGTCTTCCTTCGAGCGGTTTGTCATCGGCTGCTTCATCGGGTCGAGCTTCTGGGACTCGTTGTTGTAGTAGCCCGAGAAGATCCACATGCCGCAAGCGGTCGTGCCGTCAGCCTGAAGCTGGCCGTAGCCCTTGAGGAGCTTGCCGTCGCCGACCGTGTAGCCGTTGAGGGCCCAGCAGAGGGCGCGCAGATCGGGCTTGCCGTCGATCGTGTAGTCGAAGTTCGTCTTCAGGATCTGATCCGGGCAGGCGCCGCCTTCCTTCTTGTAGAGCTCGACGATGTTCTTCCAGAGAAGCATCATCATCTCGAAGTCGGAACGGCATTCTCCCGGCGGCTCGATGGCCTTTTCACGCCACTGGATCCACCGACCGGAGTTGTTGATGGAGCCGATTTTTTCATAGATGAGCGCGGCGGGAAGGAAGTAGACCTCGGTCTTGACGTCCTCGGGCTTCATGTCCGGAGCTTCCCAGAAGGTCGAGGTCTCCGTCTGGAACCAGTCGGCGACGACGAGCCAGTCGAGGTTGGCCATCGAGTGGCGGGCGTGCTTGCCGTTCGGGGTGGAATGCATCGGATTCATGCCCCAGCAGAAGTAGCCCTTGATCTTGTTGTCGCGCATGTCGTTGAACGACATGATCGTGGAGTAGTCGCCGTAGTCGAGCTTCGGGCTGATCTTCGGCAGCAGGTCGTAGCAGTAGTCGTTCTCGACCGTGGCGTTGGCGCCGAACCATTCGCGAAGCTGGGAGATCCAGAACTTCGGCTTGTTGGCATAGTAGCCCGCGGCGTACGTTTCCTTCGAAAGATAGTCGGCGAGCTTCGGGTGAGCCTTGCCGGTCGGCCAGGAGAGATAGGCGGGAGCCTGATGCGAGCTTGCGCCGACGTCGGTCGAACCCTGAACGTTCGGTTCGCCGCGAAGGGCGTTGATGCCGCCGCCCGCTATGCCGATGTTGCCGAGCAGAAGCTGGATGACGCACATGGCGCGGCAGTTCTGGGAGCCGTAGGTGTGCTGCGTCTGACCGAGGGCGTAGAGGATGGAGCCCGCCTTGTCGGGACGGCCGGTGGAGGCGAAGACCTCCCAGACCTTCTTCATGACGTCGGGATCCATGCCGGTGACGCGCGTGACGAGCTCGGGCGTGTAGCGGGCATAGTGACGCTTCATGACGTTGAGGACGCAGTTCGGATCCTGAAGGGTCATGTCGCGCTTGAGGACCTTGAGGTCAGGCGTCTTGAACTTCGGCGTGCCCGGACGGTTGACCCAGGCGAAGGCGGAGCCTTCGGAAGTGTCCCAGACGGCCTTGTGTTCGACGTCGTAGCCCCAGGTTTCATTGTCGTAGCGCTTCGTTTCCGGATCCCAGCCGGAAAAGAGGCCGTGATCGACGTCGAACTTGAAGTCGGGACGCAGCAGGCAGGCGGCGTTCGTGTAGTGCAGGACGTATTCCTTCTGGAAAAGGTCGTTCTGCAGGATGTAGTTGATCAGGCCGCCGTAGAAGGCAAGGTCGGAGCCCGGACGGATACGGGCGTAGATGTCGGCGCGGGCGGCCGAACGGGAGTAGCGCGGATCGACCACGATCCACGTGGCGCCCTTGTCTTGGGCGCGCTCGACCCAGCGGGAGGAGAGCGGATGGTTTTCGACGTTGTTCGAACCGATCGACATGATGACGTCGGAGTTGGCGAAGTCGCACCAGTGGCTCGTCATGGAGCCGCGGCCGAACGACGGCGCAAGACCGGAAACGGTCGAAGAGTGACAGACGCGGGTCTGGTTGTCGATGGCGAGGACGCCGAGGCTGCGCGCGAACTTCTGCACGAGCCAGCCTTCCTCGTTGTTAAGCTGGGCGGCGCCTAGGCTGGCGATGCCGTCGCAGCGATTGACCGTCACGTCGCCTTCCTTCTCGACGAAGGTGGCGTCGCGAGTCTTCTTGACGTGCCTGGCAATTTCAAGAGCGGCCTGATCCCAGGAAAGACGCTCCCAGGTCTTGCTGCCCGGACGGCGAACCATCGGATAGAGCACGCGGTCCGGATGAAGCTGGGCGCGGCGATCCTTCGTCACGATGTTGCGAAGGCCCCACATGGCGGCGCCCTTCGGGCACAGGCCGCCAAGGTTGACCGGATGATCCGGGTCGCCTTCAAGATTGATGAGTTCGCCGTTTCGCGTCGAGCAGATCGTGCCGCAGCCGCCTGAGCAGTAGCAGCAGATGTTCGTCGTTTCATTCACGCTGGTGAGCTTGTAGGGCTTCTTGGAGCCGCCGGCCGCATGGGCAGCCGCGCCGGCAAGACCGGACGCAGCACCGCCGCCGAGAAGCAAACCACGCTTGAGAAAACTTCTGCGAGATACTTCCATGGGGGATCCTTCTTGGAAAGTTGTTGTTCTTGCCGTCGCATGAGCGATGCACCGAATCAGGGGCGGCGCATCGCGGCGGTGATTTTCGTCATGACAGAGGGGGACTCCGTCGACACAGAGAGTCTGCCCTCATGTCGAATTCATGACAACCCTACTCTCGCAGTAGTTTTCAACCAAAAGCCCCCTCCCTTAGCTTTAATACACCTACCACCTGAGAGGTCCTTCTGACGAAGGGTCTTCAACGGGAAACTCATTTCTGCAGGAGAGCCCCGCTATTCACAATGAAAATAGCGAGTTGTCCAAAGATCACATGGCCGGCATACCGCATTCACGGTATTCTCAGGTTTTCAAGTCCGCCTGCCCGAAGCGTTTGCGGAAAACGCCACTGCGCCCTTCTCTTTTTTTTGCTATTCTTTTGCCTACGGGTTTACCCGAGACCTGCAAAGGGCGAACGACGCCCAACCTTCAAAGACTGTCTTCAGCTCGAAACCACACCATGCTCAACAGCGGACACGGTCATCAGACCCTCGGCAAACTTCTTTCGCGCTGCCTTCGCGGCGCGGCGGGCATTGCCGCCGGCATCGGCCTTGCAGCGGCAGCCACATCGGCCCTTGCCGCCGACGCGCACTGCGACGTGGTCGTGATCGGTGCGGGCGGCTCAGGTCTCACGTCGGCGCTCTCCGCAGCCGAAGCGGGCGCGAAGGTAATCGTCGTCGAGAAGATGCCCTTCATTGGAGGCAACACCGTTCTTGCCACGGGCTTCATGCTCGGCGTCCCGAAGGGCGAACCCCGCGAGCTCGAGCTGCTCGAGAGCGACATGATCCGCAAGGGCGGCCGCACGACCGATCAGGCCCTTCTCACACGCATCGTCTCCGGCTCGGGCGAAGCCGTTGAATGGCTTCGCAGCTACGGCGCCGAACTCGAGCCCCTCTGCATCACCCGCGACGACAGCCTTCAGACGGCCTGCAACCTCAATGAGGACGGCACGGTTTCCAAGCGCGGCATCCAGCCCAAGCGCGGCCTCATCGGGCCCGAAATCATCAACGCCCTTCTGCACGGGATCGAATCCCACGGTGTGCCCATCCGCACCCGCACCGCCGTCAAGAGAATCACAACCGACGCCGAGGGCCGCGTCAACGGCGTCGTCGTCCTCAACACGAAGGGCAGGGAGTACAGGATTGATGCGCCCGCCGTGGTCATCGCAACGGGCGGCTTCAGCGCAAACGAGGCGATGGTCTCCCGTTTCGCACGCCACACGCAGGGCCTGCAGTCCACCAACTCCCCCGCCGCCACGGGCGACGGCATCCTTCTTGCCGAGAACATGGGGGCCCGAACAGTCGACATGCACGCCGTGACGGTTCATCCGACCACGCTTCCTTTTTCCGGTCTCATCCTGCCTCATCAGGTGCGCGTCAACGGCGCGATCCTCGTCAACGACAAGGGCGAACGCTTCGCCGACGAGCTTTCCGAAAAACTGGCGGAGCAGATCCGCGACAAGAACAGCGGCCGCGCCTGGCTCATCTTCGATCAGGCGATGATCGACGACATGCCAGTTCTCAAGAGCTACGCCCGCTCGGGCTACTTCATTCGCGGCACGTCCGACCTTGAACTCGCCCGAGGCATCCGCGTGCCTCCCGAAAAGTTCCACGAAACCCTCGTGCGCTACCGTAGCATGGTCGACCGTCAGGAGGACACGGACTTCGGCCGTCCCCAGCTCCTGAGCCGCCTCGACAGCTCCCCGCTCTACGCCGTGAGCGTGCGCCCCGGCATTCACACGACACTCGGCGGCCTCAAGATCGACCCGCGCGCCCGCGTCCTGAGCGACAAGGGCCCCATTGCCGGGCTCTATGCTGCGGGCGAAGTGACGGGCGGCGTCCTCGGCGCCAGACGCCTTGAGGGCGCAGGTCTTACCGCAGCCATCGTCTACGGCCGCATCGCGGGCACCGAAGCCGCAGACTGGGCAAAGCTGCGCGCGAAGACGAAGCCTACGGCTGGAACGGGCGGCTGAGGGCCACTCCGTCGCCAGACGACGCAACCTGACGCGGCTTCCGTCATAATGGTTCCACAGAACCCACGGAGGCCCTTCCTTTGCCAAAGCTTCGCATCTTTCACTCGGCCGACTGGCACATCGGCAAGGGACTCGGAACGATCGACCGCACGGACGACTTCCGGGTCTTCATCCGCGACTTTCTCGAACTCGTCGAGAAGCGCAGGCCCGATGTCATTCTTCTAGCGGGCGACATCTTCGACACGTCCATGCCCGCAAACAGTGCCCAGCGCCTCTATTACGACATGATCCGCGCCCTCTCGGGCACGTCGGTCATGGCCACCGTCATCACGGCGGGCAACCACGACTCACAGCGCTTTCTCGAAGCCCCCAGGGCACTTCTCGAAACGATGAACTGCTTTGTCGCGGGCGAGTCGCCCGAAAGTCAGGCGTTCGTTCTCCGAGACGATGCGGGCGAGCCCCTCCTTGCCGTCGCGGCCGTTCCCTTCCTGCGCGAGGGCGACGTAAGAGGCGGCTCAATCGACGACACGGACGCCACGAGGGCCGCCAGATTCGAGTCGGGCGTCAGGAAGCACTACGATACCGTTAACGGCTTTCTGGACGAGGCGCTCGACGGCGCACGAGTACCCCGAATCGCCATGGGGCACCTGTTCGTGACGGGATCGCGCCTGCGACCCGACGACGACCCGACGACACCGAACGAGAGTGCCTACGTGGGCTCTCTTCGCAACGTCACGGCCGACGCCTTCGGCACGGACTGGGACTACGTCGCCCTCGGACACATTCACAACAGCCAGACGGTCAAGGCACAGATTCCCATGCGCTACAGCGGCTCTCCCGTCTCGCTTTCCTACTCGCACATCCCGTACCGCCATCACATCGTCGAGCTCACCTTCGATGAAACGGGCGGCATGACCTTCGAGGAACTTCCCGTCAGGCAGCCCCGTGAATTCGTTCGTGTCAGCGGCACGTTCGAGGAGCTTCGCGCAGACATTGCCGAGGCCGGCGCAACACATGAAAAGCCCTTCGTCGAAGCGACGCTCACGTCGGACGAATGCGTGCCCGACCTTGCGGGCGAACTCACCGCCTGGGGCGAGGCGCACGGCGTCATCGTCACCGCCGTACGCAACCAGCAGGCCGCACGCAAATACGAAGAGGACGAGCTCAATGCGCCGTCCCTCGACGACCTGACGCCCGAATCCGTCTTCAAGTCCTTTCTTGAGGAGCGCTTTGAAACGCGCGAAGGCGCAGACGACGCCTATCGCAAGCTCATGCCGCTTCTCGACGAAGCGGTCCAGGAGGTGCGCATCGAGACGCGCCCCGCCATCGAAAGCGCCGACACACCCAACCAAGAGAAGAACACCGCCGAGGAGGTTCCGGCATGAGGCTCCTGCAACTCCGGTTCACGAACATCAACTCACTTGCGGGCACCTGGGAGATCGACTTCACGAACGCCGACTTCAGGCGCAGTCCGCTTTTTGCCATCATCGGCCCGACGGGCAGCGGCAAGTCGACGATTCTCGACGCCGTCTCGCTCGCGCTTTATGCCACGACGCCCCGCATGACGGACACACACGTCAAGTTCGAGGGACCCGACGCCTGCCCCGTCATGACGAAGGGGGAAGGCGCGGCCAGCGCCGCCGTTCGATTCGAGGCGGACGGCCGCGAGTACCTGTCGCGATGGAGCCGGCGCACGAAGCGTACGGGCAGGCTTTCCGAAGACGAAGTCGAGCTTGTGGCCTTCGCAAGCCCCGAAGACAGGACGGGACGCGTCATCGCCAGTCAGAAGCGCCTGTGGGAAAGCGAGATCCAGCGCATCACGCGCATGTCCTTCCCGATCTTCACCCGCTCGGTGCTGCTTGCGCAGGGCGCCTTCTCCAACTTCCTCAAGGCTGCCGACGACGAGCGTGCAAATCTCCTCGAAAAGATCACGGGGACGGATCTTTATTCGGCCGTCAGCATGAAGATCTTCGAGAAAAACCGAAGCGCCCGCGACAGTCTTGACATGGCCGTCGCCAGACTCGAGGGCATGCAGATTCTCTCCGACGAGGATCGTCGGGCGCTGGAACAAACGGTGACCGAGCTCTCGCTCAAGGTGCCCGCCATGGAAAAAGCCTCGAAAGAGCTGGACGAAGCACTGCGCTGGCGCAGGGGACTCGACAGACTGACCTGCGACCTTGCAGACCGCGTCAGGGTCGAAGCCGCCGCAAAGGCGGCCGAGGCTGCCTTCGAGCCCGAGCTCAGGAAGGCCGAACGCGCCGAGCAGGCCACAAAGCCTGTCGAGCGCCATGAAGAGCTTCTCAAGACCGAGGTTCTGTTCACACGCAACAAGTCCGAACTGGCCGAAGCGGAATCTCAGCTTGAAGCGGTACGCACTGCCCTCCCTGATCTGGAAGCTACCCTGAAGACCGCCGCGACGGCGGAGCGAGGAGCCGCAGCCACCAGAGACGGCTTCATGCCCGAATACCGCCGCATGCTCGAGGCTGACGAAGGCATCAGACGACTCTCTCATCAGGCGTCAACCGCACAAAAGACTGCCGAAGCAGCCTTCGAGGCTGAGAAGACCGCATGCGCGGACCTCGAAACAGCAGCCGCCCGACAAAAGAAGGCCGCCGATGAGTCCGCCCGCCTGCAGGAACGCATGACCACCACTTCTGCCGATGCACAGCTCGAGACTCCGCTTGCGCTTCTGAAGCAGTCTGCCGCTGCGATTGAAGCGCTCTCCACCCGCCTGCGGCAGGAGGAGCAGAATGCCGACACCCTCGTGGGACGTCTTGAGCTCGGCCGCGTCAAGACGGCGTCATTCGAAGCAGAGGCGAAGGCCGCCGTCGAAGCCCATGCCGCGTGTCAGACCACTCTGGAACAGGCTCGCAAGACCCTTGCCGCCATGCAGGCAAAGAGCTCCTACGAAGCCACACTGCTTCGCATGAAGACTCTGACCGAAGAGATGGCACTCGCACGCCACGTCGAGACGCTCCTTCAGCAGAAGGCCACGATTGAGGCTAGCACGGCACGCATGGCCGCATCGGCCGACCCCATCTGGTGGGAGGCCTCGGGTGCTCCCGAAATGCAGGGGCTTCTGCACCGTCTCGAAGAGCGCCTTGATGCCATCGAGAAGCGCCATCCGGGACTTTGCACCGTGCTGTCGACACCTGACAACACGCACCTCAAGTCTCTCAGTGAAGAACGAAACGCACTGGACAAGTGGACGAGCGATCTTGCAGAAGGCGAGCGCGCCTGCCGTGCCGCAGAGCTCAAGGAGCGCGAGGCGCTAGAAAACAAAAGCCTGTCCGCAGAAAGGTTCCGGAAGGCGCAGGCTCTTCTCGAAAAGCTTGAGGGAGAGCTCAGGCATACCCGCGAGAACCGTGACGCCGCTTCCAAGGCTTTGGAGGCTGAAAAGACGCATGCTCAGGAACTTCGCTCACAGCTTCCTGACAGCGACGCCGAACTCGATCTCCCCGCGCTCTGCACCGCGCTCGAAGCCCGCGTTGCAAACCGAAGGAAGCTCGAAGCTCAGGCAAGCCAGGCTGCCGACGCACTCACCCGCGCCGACCGTACGCTTGCCGTTTGTCAGTCCGATGCCGCCAGGGCAACACAAGCGAAGAACACCGCGGAGGCAGCGTGCGGCGCAGCGAAGAAGGCATGCACCGACGCTGTCGCTCTGAGAGCGGAAGCCTTCGGAGAACGCAATCCCGAAGCAGAGCTCACCGCTCACGATCGGGCCCTCAACGAGGCCCGCGCCCGCCTGCACGTCGCGCAAGACACTCTCTCAAAGGCGCAGGCAAACGAAAGGGAAGGCACTGCCCGTGCCGAAACGCTCAGAAAAACCTCGGCGGATCTGGACGCCCAGATCACAGAGAAGCGCACTGCTCTTGCCAAGGCACTTGAGGATGCAGATTTTGAAACGATCGACGAAGCCAGAGGCGCCGCTCTGCCGGCTGAGACGATCAGAGCTTGCAGAACGCAAATGCAAAAGCTCGTCGAAGAGCGCGTGCGTCTTTCCGGCGAGGTCGCGCAGCTTGATAGACAGGTGAAGGAAGAATCCGCCAAGTCTCTGACAACAGAGACGGCCGAAGCGCTTGCGCCCAAGGCGGCGAATGCCGCCACCAAGCTCCTTGCAGGCAGGGATGAACTGAGCGCAGCGAAAAAGTCGATGGCCGAGGATGACCGTCGTAGACTTGAAGCCGACGACGCACGCAGGAAAATCGAACGGCTTCGTGAACTTGCCGGTCAGTGGGAGCAGCTCAACATGCTGCTCGGCAGCCATGACGGCAAGAAGTTCAGGGCGGCCGCCCAGAAGATCACGTTCCGCATCCTCCTCAAGCTCGCCAACGAGGCTATGAAGACCATGTCGCCCCGCTACCAGCTCAGGACGGGCGGGCCGTCGGGACTTTCTCTCGACGTCATCGACCACGAGATGGGAAGTCAGGTGCGCACCTCCCAGAACCTCTCCGGTGGCGAAAGCTTCATGGTGAGTCTGGCGCTTGCCCTCGGGCTCTCACGCATGGGCGGCCGAAATCTGAGGGTCGACACACTGTTCCTCGACGAAGGCTTCGGCACTCTCGACGAGGACACGCTCAACAAGGCGCTCTACGCCCTCGAGACTCTTCAAAAGTCGAGCGGCAAGCTCATCGGCATCATCTCCCATGTCAAGAGCATTCGTGAACGCATTGATGCGCAGATCGTCGTGACGAAGCGTCCCGGAAGCGGCAGAAGCACGCTGTCAGGACCTGGCGTTGCTAAAATTGACGCACAGTAAAACTTTTACGTCTATAAGGACACCAATGAGAATCTTGCTTTTAAATACTTATCGAGTCGTGAATGCCAAAGGCGGAACAGAAAAAGTTTTTTGCGACATGGCTAATGCCATGGCAGAAAAAGGTCATGAGGTTTTTGCCGTATGTCTCGATGAAAATCAAGGACTCCCAGGGTTCCAACTAGACGAACGCGTTATCTTTCTTAATGCACACCAAAGAAATCTTCCGCTCTCTTTACAACCACTATCCATAAAGTTAAGATCCCTCCGATTAACTCACAAAGAAAGAACAGAAGCAAGGGACTACCTTTTTGATCTAGCAACCTCACACAAAATACGCAAAACTCTTCCTCCTGCTCCTCCAGACATTGCAGTAGCCTTTCAACCAGAAAGCTGTCAATTACTAAGAATAATATACCGAAGGGAAATACCCATCGCAACAATGTTGCACAATGCTCCCAACATCTTTTTCCACTCAAGAACCCCCAAAAAGCTGATCACATCTACAGAATCTAGTGATGCAATTCAAGTTTTGCAACCCGAATACAAGGAAGAACTGACAAAAATATTCCCTAACACAAGAATAATATACATCCCAAACGCAGTCACACAAAACAATGAAACATCTGAAGCAAATAACTTTAAAATAGTAAACATTGGAAGAGCTTGCAGCCAAAAACAACAAGATCTACTCATCAAAGCATTCTCTCTATTAAAGACCGAATTTCCAGAATGGGAAATTGAAATATGGGGAGAAACCCACACCGACCTTGAATTTACAAACCAACTCAAAGCCCAAATAGCAGCTCTTGGTTTAGACGATAGAATTTCTCTCTGCGGAGTAACAAACGATGTCAAAGAGAAGCTTTTAACGGCCTCCATTTTTGCCTTCCCCTCTAAGTTCGAAGGCTTTCCACTAGCGCTTACCGAAGCCATGTCCTACGGTTTGCCATCCGTCGGATGCAAGGAGTGCCCTGGTGTGAATACCCTCATTAGAGACGGAGAAAACGGCTTTTTGTGCGACGGCACCCCCGAAAGTCTGGCCGAAGCACTGAGAAAGCTCATGCGCGATCAGGATCTTCGCCTTCGTCTCGGAGCACAAGCCAAAGAGGACATGAAGGAATTCACTCCCGAGCGCGTTTGGGATCAATGGGAAGACCTTCTCACCGAACTGGTTGAAAAACATCGGGAGCGCTGACTTCCAGTAATGACGAAGCCCTGCGGAGCGATCCGACAGGGCTTCAACATTTCAACCGTGGTAGTTTTCAACGTTGGAAGTCAACGTCCTTCACCAATTCGGACACTCCCAAGTATTCGGCAAGCGCCCTGACGTCAGGGCAAAGCACGGCAGGCTTCGAGGCGATGAGGTCCTGAAGCGTCGATGCGCCGTAAGTCATGGCCGCAGCATCGCAGCCGTAGCGGTGCGCCATGATCACGTCGTGGGTCGTATCGCCGATCATGACCGTTCGTTCGGCAGGAACATCAAGCTCAATGCCGATCTTCTCGAGCATCTCGGCATTGGGCTTGGGAAGACATTCGGACGCCGTCTGCGTCGTCATGAAGAAGCCTTCCAATCCCGTACGCTCGAATACGCGCCGAAGGCCTTCACGACTCTTGCCCGTTGCAACCGCCGTCCTGAGGCCTCTTGCATGAAGTCCAACGATCAACTCGCGCATGCCGGGGAAGAGGATCACGTCCGCCTCGTGCGGGATGTACCACGCGCGGTAGATTTCACCGAACCTCATGTGCTCGGTCTCGGGACAGTCAGGCACGACCTTGAGGATGGCGCTTCGCCAGTCGAGGCCGATCACGCCACAGGCGTCCTGAAAGGACGGCACGGGATAGCCCATTTCGCGCGCGGCATGCTGGATGCCCTTCGCGATGAGAGCCGTCGTGTCCATGACGGTGCCGTCCCAGTCAAAGACAAAAAGATCGTACTTGGGTGCAAAGCCCGTCATGTCAGCGGCCTCCCTTCTCATCAAGAACCTTTAGAAGCGCAGCACAGTCCTCAGGCATCGGCGCCTGAATGTCGAGCTGCTCGCCCGTCACGGGATGCGTGAAGCGCAGGCGGGCGGCGTGCAGAAACATGCGCTTGAGAGGCGCACCGAGCAGGCCTCGCGACACCTCCCTGTTGAAGTCAAAGTCCCCGTACTTGTCGTCACCCACGAGCGGGAAGCCCTGGGAGAGCGCATGGACGCGAATCTGGTGCGTGCGCCCCGTCTTGAGCTCCGCATCAAGATAGCTGACGGAGCCGTAGCGCTTCAGAAGCGTGAAGATCGTGTGGGCGGGAACTCCCTCGACCTGATCGACGCGCACGCGACGCTCGCCCGAGGGCAACAGATAGCGCACGAGCGGAAGCTTCACGTGCTGGCGGTCGTTGACCCAGTCGCCCTTGACGAGCAGGCGGTAGTGCTTCTCAATGCCGCCGCTCTCCTTCATCATGTCGTGAAGGCGCACGAGTGCCTTGCGGCTTCGACAGACGATGATGGCGCCGGAGGTCTCGCGGTCGAGCCTGTGGGCAAGCTCAAGAAAGGGTTCGTCGGGACGCGAGGCGCGCAGGCGCTCGATGAGACCGTGCGAAATGCCCGAGCCGCCGTGGGCGGCAATGCCCGAAGGCTTGTTGACGATGAGAAGATGTCTGTCCTCGTACAGGACGGGAACCGTCCCTTCAGCAAGGGGCACGGCCGCAGGCCTGCCTGCGGGCTTCTGAGAAATCCTGATCGGAGGCACGCGCAGCAGGTCGCCCTCGTCGAGCTTCGTCTCCGCCTTGACGCGCGCCTTGTTGACGCGCACCTCACCAGCCCTGATGATGCGGTAGATGTGGCTTTTGGGCACGCCCTTGGCAACGCGTGCAAGATAGTTGTCGACACGCTGGCCGTCCGCATCCGGGCCGACCGCAATCCAGTTGACGCCGTCAGTACGCAAAGACGTGATCCCGGACGAAGGCAGGATGGAAATTTCCGCTTTGTTTTCTCCACTCATCGTTTATACTTGTCGGCTATGATCGTTTGAACCACCGTCCGCTCGACGGCTTCAGGCGGTCAGGTTTCAGACGTGACGAGGCTTGAAAGCGCCCCGTCAGGCATTGATGCGGCCCGAAGCCGCGTCATGACGCGCATTCTCTCACGTTTTCATCGATTTTTGTGTCCGCCGCCCCACTGGCAAAGCGTCGGACTAAAACCCATTTTGTTCAACAGGCGTCCCGGTACCCGGCGTACCGAGCCCTCGCCAAGGCGTCCGCGCCGTCCGACAGGACCTCCGCGATGCGCCGCACCGTTCTCGAAACGGCTCCCCGACATTAGGCTCGCAGCCCCGGCAAAGCCGTGAGGCCAGCTTGAGCGCTTGTCCGCCCCCTTTGCGGCGGTCGTGTCCGGAACCGAAGCGAGACGAGCGGAGAAGCATCGCGACCGGTCCGCCGGCCGAGCAGCCCGCGCCTGCGACGGCTCCTGCCGAGAGAGGGATGCAGGCGGCATCAGGGCGACAATCCCCGATGCCGTTGCCTTTGAAGCTGAAATTCACTTGTCTGCCGCTCCGGGCTGTCAGCCCGGCCTGAGCGGACCCCGGACCGGGAAATTCGAGGGAGGTCCCTCTTTCCCGCCGCGCAGCACGCACTGGCGCAGCTCCCCCGTCTTCCCTTCGGGTGTTGAGCGCGCCGCGTAGAGTCTCTGCGCCCGAAGCCTCCGACGGGTCTGAAAAATGCTCCGGCCGCGCTTATCAGCGTATGCACCGGCGGGCTTTTCCTCGTGCTCCGCACGATGGAGAAGGCTCGGAATGCTGTGAGGGATTGAGCCCGTTCGAACGCTCCCGCGTCCGCTCGTGAAGACTCTCCCCAGTTGCCCCGATCGGGGCAGACACAGCGCCGTTGACGCACCCGACAGCAACCAGGATGGCCGGCCGCAGGGCTCCAAAAGGTGCGTCACACGCACCATGGGAGCACGCGTGCCGTCGGCGCCGAAACGCGCGGAAGACGCCACCCGTGCCGACCTCAACGAGGTCCGGCATGACGGGCCTGCGTCCTTCGATGCGGCTGAGGCGCGCTTGCCGTTGCCCGCAGCGAATGCAGGGACAGGCGCCGTTTCACTTCAAGGCACGCCAAAGTCCGCCCGCGTCAGTGGCGGCCGGAGTGCAATGCCATGAAGCGCATGCTTTTCAATGCCACGCACGCGGAAGAAACCCGCGTCGGCATCGTCGATGGACAGAAGCTCATCGACATCGACATCGAGACCGTGGGCCGCGAAGCCCGCAAGTCCAACATCTACAAGGGCGTCGTGACCCGCATCGAGCCCAGCCTCGAAGCCTGCTTCGTCAACTACGGCGAAGAGCGCCACGGCTTCCTTCCCTTCAAGGAAATCTCCCGCGCCTACTTCAAGGAAGGCGTCGACGTCCGTTCGGCCTCCATCCGCGAAGCCATCACGGAAGGTCAGGAACTGATCGTTCAGGTCGAAAAGGAAGAGCGCGGCAACAAGGGCGCCGCCCTCACGACCTTCATCAGCCTTGCCGGCCGCTATCTCGTCCTCATGCCGAACAATCCGCGCGGTGGCGGCGTCTCCCGCCGCATTGAAGGCGAGGAACGTCAGGAACTGCGCGAGGCCATGGAAAAGCTCGACCTGCCTGGCGGCATGTCCACCATCGCCCGCACGGCCGGCATCGGCCGTACGACCGAAGAGCTCCAGTGGGACCTCAACTACCTCCTCAAGCTCTGGGAGGCCATCTCCGAAGCCGCTGCGCCGCAGTATGAGCTCGTGCGCGAGGAAAACGGCCGCCGCACCACGCAGCTCGTCAAGACGAGCGTCGTCGAAGGCCGCCCGCTTCGCCGCGCCAATCCTCCGCCCTTCCTGATCGTTGAGGAATCCAACCTCGTCGTGCGCGCCATCCGCGACTACTTCCAGCCCGACATCGGCGAAGTGCTCGTCGACACGGACGAGATCTATGAACAGGCCCGCCAGTTCATGTCGCACGTCATGCCCGACATGGTCGGCCGCGTCAAGCGCTACCGTGAGGACATTCCGCTCTTCACGCGCTTCCAGATCGAACACCAGATCGAAACAGCCTACTCCCGCACGGTCCCGCTGCCCTCCGGCGGCGCGATCGTGATCGACCATACGGAAGCCCTCGTCGCCGTCGACGTCAACTCCGCACGCGCCACGCGCGGCGCCGACATCGAGGAGACGGCCTTCCGCACCAACTGCGAGGCTGCCGACGAAGTGGCCCGCCAGATGCGCCTGCGCGACCTTGGCGGCCTCATCGTGATCGACTTTATCGACATGGCCGACACGAAGAACCAACGCGCCGTCGAGCAGCGTCTCAAGGACGCCCTCAAGTACGACCGCGCCCGCGTCCAGATGGCCAAGATCAGCCGCTTCGGCCTGATGGAGCTCTCCCGCCAACGCCTGCGTCCTGCCCTTTCCGAAGGCAGCCACGTCACCTGCCCGCGCTGCAACGGCGTCGGCGTGATCCGCGACACGGAAAGCTGCGCCCTGCAGGTCCTGCGCATCCTTCAGGAAGAGGCCATGAAGGAAGGCACGGGCGCCGTGCACGCGCAGGTTCCCGTCGACGTCGCCACCTTCCTCCTCAACGAGAAGCGCAACGACATCACGAAGCTTGAGGCACGCCACCGCGTGCCCATCGTGCTCATCCCGAACACCAAGCTCGAGACGCCGCACTACCACATCGAGCGCCTGCGTCAGGACGACGAGCGCCTCGAAGACACGACGCCGAGTTTCAACCGCGCCGAGGACGTCGCCCAGGTGGCCGACGATCCGTACGCCCTGAAGAGCCAGGAGGACAAGCCCCAGCGTCCGAAGCAGGTTCCCGTCATCAAGAACGTACTCCCGCGCGATCCCGCTCCCGTGCATCCGCAAAAGGCCGAGGAAGCCAAGGCCGAGGCCGGCAAGTCCGCCCAGCTCCAGCCCGTCACACAGGAAAAGGGCCTCTTCTCTCGCATCATGAGCTTCCTCTTCGGCAGCAAGGATGAAAAGAAGGAAGAGGAAAAGAAGGTCGAGGAAAACAAGACCGAAGGCAAGGAAAAGTCCAAGGACGCCGGCCGCGAAGACCGCCGTCGTCGCGGTGGCCGCCGCGACTCCCGTCGTGACGCCTC
>OGZM01000342.1_pt1 | contig 62991 bp, 62 predicted proteins | sample 1576821 | NCBI WGS metagenome assembly OGZM01 (sample SAMEA3541491, study PRJEB24748) | human gut metagenome | biome: human gut; feature: human-associated habitat; material: faeces | place: China | collected 2012
AAAAATCAAAATTAAATTTTTTTAAAATTTATCTTGACTTTTCATAGTTGGTCTCCTTTTTTTAAATTGATATTAATATTGTAACATATTATTTTCTTAAATTATCATAGAAATATAAAAAAAAGAAATAAAAGATGTATTTATAAAAAAATATAGTATAATCTATAATAAGTGGAGAGATTTTAAAATGTTTATGAGGTGAAGTGTATGAAAAAAATTTTAATAATTGGAGGGGTAGCTGGAGGAGCTTCAACAGCTGCAAGATTGAGAAGACATAGTGAAGAGGATAGAATAATTATGTTTGAGAAAGGACCTCATGTATCTTTTTCAAATTGTGGACTTCCTTATCATTTAAGTGGAATGATTTCAGAGGCTGAGAAACTTGTTTTAATGTCACCACAAAAATTTTTAGCTCAATACAATATAGAAGCAAGAGTAAATAATGAAGTAATAGAGATAGATAGAGAAAACAAAGAGGTAGTAGTAAAAGATGTAGTTACTAAAAAAACTTATAGAGAGAGCTATGATAAACTTGTACTTTCAATGGGAGCTAAGCCTATTGTTCCAAAATTTGAAGGGCTTGACAGTGTAAATGTTTTCACAATAAGAAATGTTGTTGATATCAATAGATTAAATCTTTTTGTAAAAGAGAGAAAAGATAAGAAGATAACAGTTATAGGCGGAGGATTTATCGGTATTGAAGCAGCTGAAAACTTGAGAGAGGCTGGATATGAGGTTACTTTAATAGAGGCTGCAGATCAAATATTGAAGATTTTTGACTATGATATGGTTCAAAGATTACAAAAAGAGATGTATGATAAAGGTGTTGAACTAATTGTAGGAGATAAAGTAGAGAGATTTAAAAAGAATTGTGTAGTTTTAGAATCTGGAAAAGTGATAATATCAGAAGTTGTAGTTTTAGCTATTGGAGTTGCTCCAGATACAGAGTTAGCAGTTAAAGCTGGAATTGAACTTGGAAAAACAGGGGCAGTAAAAACAGACAATAACTATATGACAAATGATAGGGATATCTATGCAGTTGGAGATATGATAGAGGTTTATAGTCCACTATTTAATGATTATTTTAAACTTTCACTTGCAGGACCAGCACAAAAACAAGCTAGAGCAGTAGCTGACCATATCAATGGAAGAGTAGTAGATAATAGAGGGTATATAGGTTCATCAGTAATAAAAGTTTTTGATTTTAATGGAGCATCAACAGGGCTAACAGAGTCACTTATAAAAGCTAGAGGAATGTCACTAAACTATGAAACAATAGAGATTATTCCTTCAGATAAAGTGGGATTGATGCCTAATGCAAATCCTATGTATTTTAAAATGATATTTGAAGTGCCTACTGGAAGAGTTTTAGGAGCTCAAGCAATAGGAAAAGGAAATGTAGATAAGAGAATAGATGTTATAGCCTCTGTAATTAAATTTGGAGGAACAATAGAGGATCTAAAAGATCTAGAGCTATGTTATGCTCCACCATTTGGAACTGCTAAAGATGTAGTTAATTTTGGTGGATATGTAGCATCTAATGTTTTAGAGAGAAGATTTAAACAGGAGCATTTCTCTAAAGTTAGAGAGTTGTTAGAAGCTGGAGAGTGTATTATAGATATAAGAGAGAAAAATGAGTATGCAGAGGGACACTTAAAAGGAGTGCCAAATATTCCATTAAGTGAGTTAAGAGAGAGAGTTAACGAGATTCCAAAGGATAGAACAGTTTATCTACAATGTAGAAGTGGACAAAGAAGCTACAATGCTTGCCTTTTACTTCAAAACTTAGGTTATACAAATGTAGTCAATGTAACTGGAGGAATTTTAGGAATATCAATGTATGAGTATTTTAATGATAAAACTCAAAATAGAGAACCTATTGTAACAAAATATTTCTTCTAATTTTTATTAAAAAACAATTGACAAGATAAAGAAAATATGATAATATAAGTCTTGTCTGCGGGAATAGCTCAGTTGGTAGAGCGTCAGCCTTCCAAGCTGAATGTCGCGAGTTCGAACCTCGTTTCCCGCTCCAGACAAATAATGGGGATATAGCTCAGTTTGGGAGAGCGACGCACTTGCACTGCGTAGGTCAGCGGTTCGATCCCGCTTATCTCCACCAAAAGCCTAGATAGCTCAGTTGGCTAGAGCATACGGTTCATACCCGTACGGTCGAAGGTTCGAATCCTTTTCTAGGCACCAAATGATAACAACACTTCTTAGAAATGGGAAGTGTTTTTTTATTTTTTTGTATTCTAGGTTTAAAGAATATTATAAGAAAATTATTTTTTAAAAATTAAAAAAATAAAAAAATTTTAATTTTTGCTATTGACAAATTAAAGTTTATGGGGTAATTATATATCAAGAAAGAGATACAACAGTCTAGACAATAAATTGTATCTGAAGGAGGAGATACCAGTGAAATCTTAGTGAGAACAACTTAAAAAGAGCAGTCAAATATTTAATATATCAAAAATATAACCCAAGTATTTGAGATATAAAAAGTTAAGTGTTTGAAAACTATTCCTTATCAAAAAGTATAAAATATAAAAATATAATTGTAAGGTATTTTATAGAAATAAGCTTTTAGTTTAAATCTTTATAAGGAAATGGAAAGAGTAAAGGCAATTTAGAGTAAAAGATATTTTATAAAACTTAGATTATATAAAAATTTCTAAAAAATTAAAGTTATAATTTTAAAAAGAGTAAAACGTTATAATAAAATTATTTAATCTTAAATATTTGAAAAATGTTAGAGAACATTGCTAATTATAGAGAAATAATTAAAAAATAATGGTTAAAACTCTTAAAGAAAAAGTATAAAGTTAATTGATTATCATATATTATGAAGTAAATTAAATATATCAAAATATTTAAAATACTTATAAGATGATAAAATTAATAGAAAGAATAATTTATAGTATAGATATTGGGGTATAAGAGATCTTTAACATTAAGAAAATAAAAGTTCTTTTAAAAGATGTGCAGATGATTTCTTTAAAAATCAAAAAAAGATAAGGAAGATAGGAAAAATTATATAGATAGGAGGCATTTGTTGAATATTGAGGAAATAAGTTAGAGGGCTGTTTGGTAATCAAATATCAGACAGCCCTTTTTCAATTATAAAAATATAAAAGGAAAACACAAAGATATTTCATAAACTATAATAAGTAGAAATAAAACTGGCAAATAGTTTTTAAAAGTTTTTTCATATGAAAAAAACTAAAAGAATATAGAAGGTATGGTGATCATATGGAAGATAAGTTTATTATTTTTAATGGGGTTCTTTGTAGTAAATATTTAACACGAATGAAGGGATATGCTGAACGAGATTTAGAGGATGAGTTGAAAAAAAGAAAGATAAGTTTTTCAGAGTTTTTAAAACTTACTGAAAAAATCTATAATCAAAATAAGATAGAGAGTTTAAAATTTAGATATAGTGAACTTGATAAGATAATAGAGGGGAGTGATTTAATTTTTTCTCTTCCTTTCTCAGGGTGTGATGAGCTATTGAATGTCTATCCAAACTCTTTGAAAGTGATTAAACTTCCAATTTTAAAGAAAGAGGAGGAGATTCTTTTTAGTTTAAAAAGAGGTGAAAAGAGTATAAAAGTGAAAAATGATTTAAAAAATATTTTAATAAAAATAAATGAGATAAGTTTAATCTTAAAAAGGGAAGTAGAAAACTATAATAATGATCTGAAAATAATGTTAAAGAAAAAAGAGGAAGAGTTATATTCATAAAAAAATGCACACACTATTTTAAAATAATGTGTGCATTAAATATTATCTCATATTTTCTTTATTGAATTTTTTAACCACTTCTAAAATCTCTTCTGATGTGTTAAGTTTCATAATCTCTTCAACTAGATCTTCACATTTCTTTTTGTCTAGTGACATTAGATTTTTCTTTATTTTTGGAACTGATATTGCTGACATTGAGAAAGCATCTAATCCCATTCCAAATAGTATAGCTGTTGCATTTTCATCTCCTGCAAACTCTCCACACATTGAAATTGTTATTCCAGCTTCATGTGCTCCTTTAATTGCAAGTCTAATAGCTTCTAAAACACATGGATTGTATGTGTTGTATAATCTTGAAATATTTTCATTTCCTCTATCAACAGCAAGTGTATATTGAGTTAAATCGTTTGTTCCTATTGAGAAGAAGTCTACCTCTTCAGCAAAGTTTCTTGCTCTAAAAGCTACTGCTGGAGTTTCAACCATAATTCCAAGAGCTATGTTTTCATCAAATTTAGCTCCTTCAGTTTGTAACTCTGCTTTACACTCTTCAAGAATAGCTCTTGCTCTTCTGATCTCTGTTATATCCATGATCATAGGTAACATTATTTTTATATATCCAAAAGCAGATGCTCTTAATAGAGCTCTGAATTGTGTTCTTAGTATTTCTGTTCTGTCAAGACAAACTCTTATAGCTCTCCAACCTAAGAATGGATTTTCCTCTTTTGGAAGTTGCATATAAGGAAGAGATTTGTCTCCACCAATATCCATAGTTCTTATTGTAACAGGTTTTCCTTCCATTTTTTCAGCAACAGTTTTATAAGCTTCAAATTGCTCATCTTCAGTAGGGAATCTGTCGTTGTTCATAAATAAGAACTCTGTTCTATATAGTCCAATACCTGTAGCACCATTTCTTAAAACTCCTTCTACATCTTTTGGAGATCCAATATTTGCCCAAGTACCAACTTTAGTTCCATCTAATGATATAGCTTCTTTATCTTTTAATTGTTTTAAAAGTTCTTTTTCAGCAAAGAAATTACTTCTTTTTTCTTCATATTTTCCTATCTCTTCTTCAGTTGGATCAATTATAATATCTCCTTTTAAAGCATCAACTATAACAGTATCTCCACTTTTTACAAGAGAGCAGATATTTCCAGTTCCTACTACTGCAGGAAGTTCAAGAGATCTAGCCATAATAGAAGAGTGTGCAGTTTTTCCTCCAACTTCAGTAACAAATGCTACAACATTGTTTAGATCAATTTGAGCAGTATCAGAAGGAGTTAAATCTTTTGCTGCAATAATTGTATTTGCAGGAAGTGAGCTTAAATCAATTATCTCAATTCCAGCAGTATTATAAAGCCATCTTTTTCCAATATCTTTAAGGTCTGCTGCTCTCTCTCTTAGATATTCATCTTCAAGATTAGCTAGCATTTCACAATAATCATCAATTCCTCTTTGAAGAGCTGCTTCAGCACATATATTTTCATCTTCAATAATTTCAGTAACTTCATCAAAAAGATCTTCATCTTCAAGAAGAGTGATATGTCCATCAAATATAGCAGCTTTGTCTTCACCTAATTTTTCAGCAGTTTTTTCTCTAATCTTTAAAAGTTGCTCTTTAGATTTTTCTCTACCTTGAAGTAGTCTTTCTTTTTCATTATCAGTGTTTCCAATTTTTTCAGTTTTAATTACAAGTTCTTGCTCTTGGTATAAAAATATTTTTCCAATAGCAATACCTGGTGATGCTTCAATACCCTTAATTTTTCTACTCATTTTACTTACCATTTCCCTTTCTTATTTTTTTATAACTGCAGTTGACTAAAAAAATAGAAGGTACTATTTAAGTACCTTCTATTAAAAATTAAATCTAGTCTTTTAAATTTTCAAGAAGGTGAGCTAATTGTTCTACAGCTGTATCAGCGTCGTCTCCTTCAGCATATACAGTTATTTTAGTACCTTTTTTTACTCCTAGAGAAAGTAGTTTTAAAAGAGAAGTCCCTTTTACTCTTTTTCCAGCTTCGTTTTCAACTTCAATTTGAGAATTAAAAGTTTTTGCTAGACTAACAAATTCATTTCCTGGTCTTGTGTGAAGTCCAGTTTCATTTTTGATTTCAACAGTTTTACTTGCCATGTTTCTTTCCACCCTCTTATCTAAAATAATTATATTAAATTATGTTTATGTTATCAATAGCGTACTTTATTTTAGAGCTTTTGTCAATATCTTTTTCTTAATAAAAATCAAAATATTTTTTAGTTTTAGTAGTAATTGACAATATCTAACAAATAGTAGTAATATAAAAGAAAGATAGAAAATTAAGAATTACAAGGGGGTTTTAAGATGGATATAAAAGAAGTAAAAGATAATGCGAGAGAAAAAATGAAAGGTTTTTGTAATGTATGCAAAATTTGTGATGGAATCTTTTGTTCCGGAAAAGTGCCTGGTATGGGTGGAACTGGTACAGGAGAATCATTTAAAATATCATATTTAAAATTAAAAAATATAAAGGTAGTTATGAGAACACTTCATAATGTAACTGAGCCTAAAATGAACATTGAACTTTTTGGAAAAGAGTTATCATTTCCATGTTTAGGTGCTCCTATAACAGGAACTAAATTTAATATGGGTGGTGGAGTTACTGAGGAAGAATATTGCCATGATGTTATAAAAGGTGCTGTTGATGCAGGAACAATAGGGATGATAGGAGATACAGGAGACCCTACTTGTTATGAGTTTGGGCTAAAAGCTATTAAAGAAAATAATGGAATGGGTATTGCTATAATAAAACCAAGAAGCAATGAAGAGATTATTAAGAGAATAAGAATGGCAGAGGAAGCTGGAGCAATAGCAGTAGGAGTAGATGTAGATGGTGCTGGACTTGTAACAATGAAACTTTTTGGACAACCAGTAGGACCTAAATCTTTTGAGGATTTAAAAGAACTTGTAAATTCTACTAAGCTTCCATTTATAATAAAAGGAATTTTAAGTGTAGATGAAGCAAAACTTTGTGCAGAAGCTGGAGTTAATACAATAGTAGTTTCTAATCATGGTGGAAGAGTTCTTGCTGAAACTTTAGCTCCTTGTGATGTGTTAGAAGAGATTGTAGAAGCAGTTGAAGATAAAATTAATGTATTAGTAGATGGTTCAGTAAGAGAGGGTGTAGATATCCTTAAATATTTAGCTTTAGGAGCAAAGGGAGTATTGGTAGGTAGACCTCTTATCTGGGGATCTATTGGTGGAAGAGAAGAGGGAGTAAAAACTATTTTTGATACTCTTAAAAGTCAATTAAATCAAGCTATGATACTTACAGGAACAGCTGATGTTAATAATGTAGAAAAGAAAACAATAGTTAAATAAGGAAAGGAAGACTTTATGAAAATAATTTTAGGTTCTGAAAAAAACGTAGAAGATTTTATAAAGTTAAGAATGGAACTTTTTAAAGAACTTGGAGAGATAAAAGAGAGGGATAATATAGAGGAGCTGATATGGGAAACTAAACAATATTACCTTCAACATATAAAAAAAGATCTCTATTGTTGGTTTATAGAGATTGAGGAAAAAATAGTTGCAGTAGCTTCAATGTGTACTTTTTGTAGAATACCCTACTATGAAAATCCAGTTGGAATAGAGGGGTATATATTGAATGTTTATACTAGTTTAAATAGCAGAAAAAAAGGGTTGGCAACAAAACTTGTAAAGGAGATTATAGAGTTTTCAAAAAATAACTCTATAAAGAGATTGTGGTTAAACTCTAGTGAAGCAGGGAAAAATATATATAAATCTCTGGGATTTATTGAAAAAGATAATGAGATGGAGTATTTTATTTAAAAAATAGTTTCAAATAAAAAAGTTAAAAATATACTGCACCCAGAATCGTAGTTATCTAAGATTTTGGGTGCAATTTTTTTGATTAGTATACTCTATAACTTAAAAAAGTTAATAATTAAGATTTGCAAGGTAAATTTATTTTAAATTTTGTGCCATGACACCAACTAATTTATGAGGAAGATATGGTTCTTCAAGATATTTTATTTCTTCCTCAGTAAGTATAGCATTAACACTTTTTACCATTCCATCAATTTGAGCTGTTTTTGTAGCTCCTACAATAGGAATAGCTCCTTTTTTTATAAGCCATGCAAGTGAAACTTCTGTCATAGAGATATTTTTTTTATCAGCAATTTCTATTACTCTATCAATTATTGTTTTATCCTGTTTCTCTGTTAAATCATATTTTAGCTTTGCATATTTATCTTCAGTAAGACGTCTTGATGATTCTCCATAATGTTTTGAAAGCCTTCCACCTGCAAGGGAACTGTAAGGTGTAATAGCTATATTTTTTTCTTTGCAGTAAGGAATCATTTCTCTCTCTTCCTCTCTAAAAATAAGATTATAATGTCCCTGTATAGAAATAAATTTTGCAAATCCATATTTTTCAGCAAGGGCATTTGCTTCTGCAAGCTGCCAGGCAAAACAATTTGAAATTCCTAGATATTTTATTTTTCCAGCTTTTATCATATTATTAAGCCCTTCCATAATATCATAAAGAGGAGTGTTGTAATTCCACATATGATAAATATATAGATCTACATATTCCATTCCTAAATTTTCAAGGCTTTTATTTAGCATTGTTTCAATATGCTGTTGACCACTTATTCCTTTTTCTATCTCATCTTCTGTTCGTGGAAGAAATTTTGTAGCAATGACAACTTTTTCTCTTTCAATATATTTTTTTAATATTCTTCCCAAGTATTGTTCACTTGTTCCACTTTGATAAGCTATAGCTGTATCAAAAAAATTTATTCCTTTTTCAAGAGCATATTTTATAATTTCTTCAGAATTTTCTTCATTAAGAGTCCACGAATGCTGACCTTTTGCACTATCTCCAAATCCCATACATCCTAAGCAGATATTTGAAACTATTAAATCAGAATTTCCAAGTTTTTTATATTTCATATTTCCTCCAATTTTATTTTAACTTTCTTTTAACTAAATTATATGATTAAAAAATAAATATGTCTAATACTTATATTGTATCTTTTTTAATGCTTTTTAAGCATTATTTTTGACAGAGAATTTTTTTAATGATTTTTTTGGAAAAAAGGAGAATGGATATGGAACTTAGAGTATTAAAATATTTTCTTACAGTGGCACAAGAAAAAAATATAACTAAAGCAGCAGAATTTTTGCATATTACACAGCCAACTTTAAGTAGACAGCTCATGGAACTTGAAGAGGAACTTAATGTCAAACTATTTATAAGGGGAAAAAGAAACATTACTCTTACAAACAACGGATTATTTTTAAAAGAGAGAGCAGAAGAGATATTGGAACTATCTGAAAAAACAAAAAATGATTTTTTAAATAATGGAAATATGATAAAAGGAATTATTTCCATTGGGTGTGTTGAAGCAGAATGTATGAATGATTTTGTTAATATAATAAAAATTTTTCAAAATAAGTATCCAAATGTACAGTTTGATTTATATAATGGATATGGAGATGATATAAAAGAGAGAATTGATAAAGGAATTGTAGATATAGGAGTTGTTCTTGAACCAATTGAGATTTCAAAATATGATTTTATAAAACTCTCTCAAAAGGAAATATGGGGGCTTTTAGTAAATAAAAGAAATCCTCTTGTAGAGAAAGAAAAAATTTCTTTAAATGAATTTTATTCATATCCTATTATTCTTCCAAAAAGAGGAGTTGTTCAAAATGAGATACTGAACTGGTTCAGTGAAAAAATGATAAATCCAGAGATTATAGCTTTTTATAATCTTCTTTCAAATGGAATACTTTTTGTTGAAGAAGATTTAGGGTGTGCAGTTTGTATGAAAGGAGCTTTAGGTATCAAAAATAATAAAAATATAAAATTTATTCCCTTACTCCTGAAAAAACTACAAATGCTGTTATAATATGGAGAAAGAATAAAATTTTAAGTTCTTGTGTTTCAATTTTTATAGATGAAATTAAAAATGCTTATAAAGCATAATTAATAATAAAATCTAAGTATTGGACATAATAAAAAATTAGAGTTATCATTCTATTAAGAAGTTTTTATTATGTTATAAAAAGCAGATGGATAAAAATTTCATCTGCTTTTTTGTTGGAGGTTTAATTATGAGTGAATTTGAAAAAATGATGAGTGGAAAAGAGTATAATCCCACTGATGAAGAGCTCAGAAAAAAAAGCAGTAAAGCTAAAAATTTAATAAGAGAATATAATAATATTCCTGCTGAAAATACAAATTTAAGAAATGAATATTTAAAAAAAATACTGGGAAAATGTGAAAAAAATGTAAGAATAAACCAACCTTTTTTTGTAGATTATGGTTCTAATATAGAAATTGGAAAAAATAGTATTATCAATATGAATTGCACCTTTTTAGACACTAATAGAATTATAATTGGAGAAAATGCAGTAATTGCCCCAGATGTAAAAATTTATACAGCTTTTCATCCAATAAAAGTTAGTGAAAGATTTAAGAAAGGGGAAAATGGAAAAGAGTATCTTGTTACAGCAGCTCTTCCTGTAACAATAGGTGATAATGTATGGATAGGAGGAGGAACAATTATTCTTCCAGGAGTAAAAGTAGGAAACAATTGTGTAATAGGAGCAGGAAGTGTTGTTACAAAATCTATTCCTGATAATTCAGTAGCTTTTGGAAATCCATGCAAAGTTGTAAGAAAAAACTGTTAAAACTTTCTTGCTTTAGAGTTAGCTCTAAGTGATATATTATAAACATTAAAATCAAATTTTTAAAAGGTGAGCAAAATGGAAAAATATGAAAATCTTACTCTTGATGAAGAAAGAGCCTTATATGGTATCAAAAATGCAGAAATAATTAACTGTAAATTTGACGGACCTGCTGATGGAGAATCAGCTTTAAAGGAAACTAGTTCAATTTATGTGAAAAGTTGTTTTTTTAACCTAAGATATCCGTTGTGGCATACCACTGCTGGAAGTATGGAAAATATTATTATGACAGAAAACTGCCGTGCAGCTTTATGGTATGATAAAAATTTAAAAATTATAAATTCTAAGTTAAAAGGAATAAAAGCTGTTCGTGAATGTGAAAATATTGAAATAAAAAATAGTGAGATAGATTCAGCTGAATTTGGCTGGTTTAGTAATAATTTAAAAATATCAGATACTGATCTTATTTCAGAATATCCCTTTTTGAATTCTAAAGATATAGAAATTGAAAATTTAAATATGAAGGGAAAATATTCTTTCCAATACACAGAAAACTGTATTATAAAAAATTCATATCTTGATACTAAAGATGCTTTTTGGCATAGTAAAAATGTTACAGTAATTAATAGTGTTATAAAAGGAGAATATCTAGCTTGGTATTCTGAAAATTTAAAATTAATTAATTGTAAAATAATTGGAACACAACCTTTATGTTATGCAAGAGGTCTTGTTCTTGAAAATTGTGAAATGGTTGACTGTGATCTGACTTTTGAAAAGAGTGAAGTTGCAGCCACAATAAAAGGAAATATAAAAAGCATAAAAAACCCTAAAGATGGCTTTATAAAAGCTGATTCTATTGGAGAAATTATTTTAGATTCAGAAACTAAATGTAAAATTACAATAAGATAAATATAAAAAGAGGGACTATTACAAACATGCAGAAATAAATTTATTTTTACAATTTAGAAAATGTAACAGTCCCTATTTTATTATAATATCTTAATTATTTATTATCATCTATTATTTGTGTTACAAGGGAAGCAGTAATACTATTACCCCAGAAAATTCCATCTATCGTGTATTCCATTATATTATCATTAATTGTAACTAAACCTTTAGCTTCATACTCTTTTATAAGTTTAAAAATATTTTCATAAGATTTTCCAGAATACTCTTTTATTTTTTCTAGTTCAACTTCTTTATATTGAAGAATACCTGAAAGTTTTTTTACATTCAATTTCAATTCATTATCAAAAGCATAGAAAGTAACGATCTTATTTAGATGGAAAAGTTCATAATCTTTAACTCTTCCACCAGCTCCTACCCCTATTGGAATCAAGTCAGAAAAAGAATTTACATTTTTTATATATTTATACTTATCAGTCCCTTTAGTAATCTTTGTATGCTCAAGTATTGAATATCCATTTGAAAGAGTAATATCTAAAAACTTATGATGCAGTTCTCTGTCTCTTTCTAAATTGTATTTAAAAACAACTTTATTTTCTGCTCTATCCTTTGAAATTTGAGATCCATCTTGAATCATAAGAGAATAAAAACTTATACTATCCACTCCAAGTTCACAAGCAATTTTTGCATCTTCAGCAATCTCTTCATCTGTTTGTCCAGGATAATTATAGATAATATCTATGCAAATAAGTCCTTTAAATCTATTTCTTATCTCTCTTAATTTTTCTGTAATAAATTCCTTTGTATATGTTCTATTTAAAATCTTTCTTCCTCTATCAGAAAAAGTTTGAATACCTACACTTATTCTATTTACTCCATATTTTTCCATAATTTCAAGTTTTTCCCAAGTTAGATTATGAAGAGTAGTTTCAAAAGTAAATTCACAATCATCAGCAATATTAAAGTTTTTTCTTAGAGAAGAGAGAATTTGTTCAAGCTGATTTGCTTTATATATTGTGGGAGTTCCCCCACCAAAAAAGATAACAGAGATCTTTTTTTCTTTTATATACTCCTTTTTTCCATATTTTTCAAACTCTTTGCAAAGATATTCAGTATAATCACTAAGATCATTGTCTACCTGTTTTCTATTCATATTACAAAAAGAGCAGATTTTATCACAATAAGGGGTATGAACATATATTCCCCCATCTGAATAGATAGGTTTTTCCTTTAAAACTCTATTAAAAGTAAAAGGAGTGACTATTTTCCTTTTCATTTTTTTTTCAATAATATTTTTTACATCATGATGTGATTTATATCTTATATCAAACATTTTTAATTCTCCTTATAATTTAATTATTTTTATTTAAAATATTTTGTATAATATTTTTGATAACTGCTATTAAAATAGATTTTTAAACTTTGAATTATTTTAAAGTTAGCTGTTTTAAAATGTGAAAACTCACACAAATAAAAATAACACCTAAAAATATCTCCATATGAGTATTTTGTGTTTTATATATAGACCAACCAATCCCTAAAGATAAAAAGATAATGGTGTTCACTTTATTCTTTAGAGTTATTCCTTTTTTTTCATAATAATCTTTTATATATTTTCCAAATACCCTATTATTCATTAGGAATTTATAATATTTTTCTGAAGATTTTCCAAAAAAATAGGCACTTAATAGATAAAATGGTGTAGTTGGAAGAAGGGGGATCACTATTCCAATAGTTCCCAATATTAAAAAGATTATTCCAAATAATATAAAAAAATTTTTTTTCACTATAATCTCTCCTTTACTATTTTACAAAAATAATAATACTATAACTAAAGATCTATGTCAACAACAAAAAATTTTATTAAAAAATAATTTGACAAACAAAATTAAATTATGATATAAAGTTAATGTTTTTAAAACAAAAGAATTTATATAGGAGAAAGGGAAAAAATTTATGAAAAAAATTTTATTATTAGCTTTTATTATAAGTGCTGTTACTTATGCAGAAAATGTAGCAGAAGTAACTCTTGGGAAAACATATGTAGAATCTATAAATGGATTTGAGGAAAATTTACAGAATACACCTAAAAATATTCAAGTTATAACTCAAAATGAGATAGAAGAAAAAAATTATAAAGATGTATATGAAATTTTAGAAAATTCACCTCTTATTACAATTAAAAATGACGCAATAGGACAATCTATTGAAATGAGAGGAAGTGGACTTAACTCAAAGGGAACTGTTCAAGTTATGGTTGATGGAATGAGTTTAAATCCTATTGATATTAATCATGGAGTCTTGCCTTTAAATAGTATACCTGTTTCAAATATTGAAAAGATAGAGGTTCTTCCAGGGGGAAATGGAGTACTTTTTGGAGATGGTGCTAATGGGGGAGTTATCAATATTGTAACAAAGGATTCAGTTGAAAAAAATGAATCATATATTGGTGCAAGATACGGAAGTAATAATGAAAAGATATTTAAAGCAGGAACTGCTACAAAAGTAAATGATAGAGTTTCATTTCTTGTAAACTATCAAGCTGAAAATAGCAAAACAAATAGAGATGATGAAACAAATAAAAACTATAATATTGATGCAACTGGATTAATAAAAATAGATGACAAATCAAATTTATCAATAAGATATGCACATTATGAGAAAGAAGCTAAAACTGCTGATCTTTTAACAAGAGATGAGTGGAAAGCTGATAATAAACAATCTGGAGTTGATTTTACTGGAGAAAAATTAAGTTCTGGAAGTTTTGAATATGGAGGAAGAACAATTAAATATGAGCCTTCTTCTGACTCTTATGATATTTTATCAAAAAGTGAAATAAAAAGAGATGATATATCTGCAAATTATAAAAGAAAACTTACTGATAATCTTGACTTTAATTTGAGTGCAAGTTGGCAAAAAACAACAAATGATATAAAACAAAAAGAAGAGACATATGCAAACTTTTCTACTGGAATGAATGATAATTTTGGAATGAAATATCTTTCATATTATGCTGATTATATTGGAACTTTTACAGAGGAAAAATTTAAGATTAATCCATCTTTAAAATATAATTATGGTGAAAAAAGTTATTTCATTTTAGGATATGATTATAAACTTCAAAAATCTCAAAGAGATTTTGATAATTTCTTAGATATGTATAAAGTGTATAATCTTGATAGTGAGAAAGAGAGCCATGGAGCGTATGTTTTCAACAAAACAACTGTTGGACAATTTGAATTTATGCAAGGAGTAAGAAGAGAGTGGACAAGCTTTGATACAACAAAAAATACTCATTATTACCATAGAGTACTTCCTGCTTTTGTAAATAATGGTTATGTAGATCAAGGATTAAAAACAAATAAAATTAAAAAATCAATGATAAATGATAGCTATGAAGCTGCTGTAAACTATATCTATTCTGATACAGGAAATGTTTATGTAAGAGCTGAACAAAGCTTTAGAACTCCTGCTCCTACTGAATTTCAAAATAAATCTACAGGAACAGGATACACTATAAATGATCTAGATGCTGAAACAAATCAAACTTTTGAAATTGGTATGAAAGATTATCTTTTTGGTTCTGTAATTCAGTTAAACGCCTTTATTGGAAGAACAAAGGGAGAGATTTATTATGATGAAATTTCTCACGGAAATGATTGGGCTTACTATAACCTTGATGAAACACAAAGAAAAGGTATTGAACTTAATTTAAGCCAAGATTATGGAAAACTTTTCTTTTTTGAAGGAGTTTCATATATTGATGCAGAGATTACTGAGAATGGTCAAGATACTTCTATTGAGGGAAATCAAGTTCCTTATACTTCAAAATTAAATGCTAATATAGGAGCTGGAGTGAGATGGACAGATAAACTAAATTCTATCTTAACATTTAACTACAAAGATGGTTATTACCTTGATAGAGCAAATAAATATAAAGCAAGAAGTCACATCACTCTTGATTTAACAACAAATTACACTATGGATAATGGGTTAAAACTTTATGGTGGAATAAACAATCTTCTTAACAGACAAAACTTTGATCAAGAAGCTTTAGAAAATGGTGTTCAAGTATATGATCCTGCTTCTGAAAGATCTTTCTATGTAGGATTTGAATATAAATTCTAAAAAATATAAAGTACTAAAAAAACTCCCCTTTTCATCTCTAGTGATAAAGGGGAGCTTCTTTTTTTAGAAAGCTTCTTTTAAAATTACTAAAATCTCATCAGCAGTTAATTTTTTATATCCACCTTCCATAATTACAGTAGAATTTGCAATCAATGGTAGCATCTCTTCTGTAGCTCCAATTTCTCTTAATGTTGTAGGAATTTCCATCTCTTTTATAAAGTCAGAAAGTTTTTCAATTCCTGCAAGAGCAATCTCATCTTTAGTCATATTTTTTCCATCAACTTTCCAAATTTTTTCAGCAAATCTTACAAATTTATCTAAACCATATTTATAGATATATTTATAATAAGGAATAGATACAATAGCAAGCCCTATTCCATGAGGGCAATCAGTATAGGCACCAACTTGATGTTCTATCATATGTACTTCCCAATCTTGTGTTTTTGATAGCCCTGTAACTGTATTTAAACCAAGTGTTGCACACCACATAATATTACTTCTAGCTTCATAATCTTTTGGATTTTTAATAGCTACTCTAGCACTATCAATTAACGACTCCATAATTCCTTCAATCAGATAATCAGTAGTATTGTTATCATCTCCTGAAAAATATTGTTCCATTAGATGAGAAAGAGTATCAAATATTCCACTAACCATTTGATTTTTAGGAACTGTATAAGTATACTCAGGATTTAAAATAGAAAATTTTGGATAAACTTCAGCTGGGAAAACTCTTCCATTTTTTAACATTTTTTCTTCATGAGTAATAACAGAACCTCCATTCATTTCAGAACCAGTACCAACCATTGTAAGTATACTTCCAACAGGGACAATTTTATTATTTACTTTTTTAAAGTTAATCCAATATTTTTCCCAAGGTTCTTCATTACAGTAAGCTGATACAGAAATAGCTTTAGAACAGTCTATAACAGAACCTCCTCCAACTGCTAAAATCAAATCAACACTATTTTCTCTAACAAGCTTTGCTCCTTCCATCATCTGTTTATATGTTGGATTAGATTTTATTCCAGCTAATTCAACAACTTTTTTATTAGCAGATTTTAAAATCTCTATAACTTTATCATAAAGTCCATTTTTCTTAATAGAATTTTTTCCATAAACTAAAAGTACTGTTTCTCCATAATTTTTTAACTCTTTTTCTAAATTATTAAGGGAATCTTTTCCAAAATAAATTTTAGTTGGGTTGTAATAATTAAAATCAAATTTCATATTGTTTCCTCCTTAAACCTTATAAATTATTATATTCCTCATCAGTTACAGGCTCGCACCATTCATTTGAAGTATTTTCTCCTGGAACTTCTATAGCTATATGACTAAACCAAGAATCTTTTTTTGCTCCATGCCAATGTTTTACATTTGGAGGTATAACAATTACCATTCCAGATTTAAGAGTGATAGCTTTTTTTCCCTCTTCTTGATACCAACCTTCTCCTGCTATACAGACTAATATTTGTCCTCCACCTTTATCAGCATGATGAATATGCCAGTTATTACGACAGCAAGGTTCAAAAGTTACATTTGCTAAAAAAACAGAAGAAGCCCCAAATTCAGTAAGAGGATTTAAAAAAGAATCTCCTATAAAATATTTTGCATAATCTACATTTGCTTTTCCAGTTCCAAAAATATTAACTTTTTCAAATTCATCTTTATTTATTATTTTCATAAAAGTTCCTCTTTTCAAAATAATTATATACTTTAAAACAAATTATAAAGCTTCAATACTGCTTTTTATTCCTATATTTTCTTTAATCCAATTTGAAATAATATCTTCTGTTTGAGAATCTCCCTGCTCATAAACTCCTAGTTCTTTTAGAAGTTGTAAATGAGGACATAATTTTTTTATATCTTTTACAATATGTCCTCCTCCACCTCCTCCATGAGTATAAAAAGGAATTATTTTTTTCCCTGTAAGATCATATTTTTCAAGGAAGGTTTTCACAGGAGGAGCCATTGTACTCCACCAATTTGGAGTTCCTATAAAAATTATATCATAGTTTTCAAGGTTGGGTACATCGCTTTTTAACTCAGGAGAAAATCCCTTTGCAATTTCAAGTTTAGCTTGAGCTACAACTAATACATAACTTGTAGGATATTTCTTTTCAGGTTCTAATTTTAAAATATCTCCTCCTGTTTTTTTCTGTATTAGTTCAGCTATTTTTTCTGTGTTTCCAGAATGTGTATAATAAACAATTAATACTCTATTTTTCATAATATTAACCTCTTATAATATATTTTTAATCTTTTTTTATTTAAATCAATTTAAATTTTTTAAAATATCTTCAACTATTAGCTCTTTTGTAAGATGGTTTCTTGTATAAACTTCTTCAGGAGTAAGTCTATCTGTAAACTCTTTTTTAGCTCCAAAGTTTAAAACTTTCATATTTGAACTACTATAGAATCTTGTAATTTTTTCTCCAAATCCTCCATCAAGAACACCATTTTCAAGAGTTATTACAAGGCTGTGGTTTTCTTTTAAAGATTCTAATAATTCTTTATCTAATCCTGTAATAAAACGAGGGTTTATTAAAGTAGCATCTATATTATATTTTTCTCTTAATTCCTTTTTTATCTCTTTACCTAGTTCGAAGAAATCTCCAAGAGCAACAATAGCTAGTTTTTCTCCTTTTTCTTCAACAGAATATTTATTTATATCACTAAAATCAATATCTATTTTCTTATTAGAGCTTATAATTCCAAGTGATGGAACTCTTATTGCCATTGGATAATCAGTTTGTTTTAGACCATAATCAAGCATTGCAAAATACTCTTCTTTTGTTGTAGGTGCAAGATAAACCATATTTGGAATATTTGATACAACAGGGATATCAAAATATCCTAGATGTGTGACATCATTTAAAAAAGTAAGTCCTCCACCAAAAATAAGAATTAAAGCAGGATTTTTATTTATACATAAATCTTGAGATAGCTGGTCATAAGTTCTTTGAATAAAAGTACTATAAACTCCATAGACAGGTTTTATTCCTTGAGAAGCTAGAGCTGATGAGAAAGCAACAGCATGTTCCTCAGCTATTCCAACATCTATAAATTGTTTTCCTGCTTTTTTTCTTAAAGGTTCAACAAATCCAAAAACAGCAGGTGTTCCTGAAGTAACAGCAACTATTTTTTCGTCTTCTTTCATTTCCTCTAGAAGATATTCTGCTGTTAAGCTATCATATTGAGGAGAAAAGCTTACTTTTGATTTTCCTGTTTCCATATCAAAAGGCATATTATAATGCCAAGTTTCTTTATCTTTCTCAGCAGGAGCATATCCTTTTCCTTTTATAGTTTTAATATGAACAACAATAGGGTGAGAGATATCTTTAATTTTTTCAAATTCATTTATAAAAGTAGGAATATCATGACCATTTTCAATGTAAATATAATCAAGTCCTAAAGATTTAAAAAAGTTACAAGATGCTTTTCCTTGAGTTTCTCTTAAAAGTTTTAAGTTTTTATAAAGTCCACCATGGTTTTCAGCTATAGACATATCATTATCATTTACAATAACAATCATATTTGAATTTAATTCTGCAATATTATTAAGTCCTTCATAAGCTTCTCCACCACTTAAAGAACCATCTCCAATAACAGCAATGATATTTTCTTTTGTATTTTTTATATCTCTAGCTTTTGCTAAACCACATCCAAGACTTAGAGATGTTGAAGTGTGTCCTATTGTAAAAAAGTCATGTTCACTTTCCTTTTGATTAGTATATCCTGTTACACAATGGTAATTTTTTGGATCTAGGAAAGCATTTTTTCTTCCTGTAAGAATTTTGTGGACATATGATTGGTGAGAAACATCATAAATAATTTTATCAATAGGTGAATTAAAAACATAATGAAGGGCTATAGTAACTTCTACCATTCCTAAATTTGGAGCTACATGCCCTCCTGTTGTACTTAATTTTTGTAAAAGAACTGTTCTAATTTCACTACTTAATTGAGAAAGTTCTTGATAATTTAGAATTTTTAAATCCTTTGGGGAATTTATATTTTCCAATAACATAAGTTATTCCTCCTTATTTTTATAAAATATCTGTTTTTATAAGTATTTTAAATTTTTTAATCTTACTATTTTTTTAATCTTTCTTCATATTCTAAAATATTTTTGTCATAACTTTCTATTTTGAATTTCAATCTCTCTTGAACTTCTTGTAATTTTTTTATTTTTTCACTTAAAATTTCATACTCTTCAACTAAGATTTGTTTTCTTGCTTTAATTGTATAATCTCCCTCTTGGAATAATTTTACATAATCAATCAAACTTTCAACAGAGATTCCTGCTCCTCTCATACATTTGATAAATTCTACCCAATTACAATCAACCTCTGTAAACTCTCTATTCCCACTTCTATTTTTTCCAACTTTTGGTATCAGTCCTATTCTTTCATAATATCTTAATGTATCTGTAGAAATTCCATACTTTTTACTAACTTCAGATATTGTCATTTGTCCTCCTATGCTTTTCTTCCCATTTCATAAGCTTCTAAATATGCTGGTGTTTTTTCTACCTCTCCTTTTTCTGCACTTCCACTTCCTAAAATAACTCCCTTTTCTATTGTTCCTTCCATACAATCTCTTGTAAGCCCTCTTATAGCTTCCACAGTTGAGTTTAAATTTGATTTTTCAGAATCCCAAGCAGTAACTATTATATATACCTCTTTATTTAAAAGTTTTGTATATATTGGAACTAATCTATCTATAAAAACTTTCATCTGACCACACATAGAGTAAAAATAAACAGGTGTAGCAAAAACAATAACATCAGCTTTTAACATTTTTTCGTATAATTTTTCCATTCCATCTTTTTGAACACATTCACCTGTTGTATTGCAAACTCCACATCCTTTGCAATAATTTATCTTCATATCAGAAATATAAATTTTCTCTGTATTATGACCACTTTCCTTTGCTCCCTTTATAAATTGTTCACATAAAATATCTGAATTTCCATTTTTTCTTGGACTTGATGATAAAATTAAAATATTTTTCATAATTGCCCCCTTGTATTGTGAATTTAATTTCCTAATAATTTTACTATATCACTTAGAGTTAACTCTAAGTCAATATTTTTGTATAAAAAAGGCTGAAGAAATTAATGAGTAAAATCATCAATTTGCAACAGCCTTATTTTCTATTCAAAATCAATTCCTATAATCTTTCCATCTCTATATTTACCACTCATTAAGAGAGAACCATCTCTTTCAAAAGCTTCCCACTCACCATTTCTAATTCCATTCTCATAGTTTACAGTATATAACAATCTACCTTTACTATCAAAATACTCCCATTTACCTTGACGAAGTTGATCAACTACACTACCTCTACATAAAAGTACAGAGTTTTTTTGATAGATAGCTACACTTATAAGATTTTCTCCATCAAGAAAGATATTTTGTACCTCTAGGTTGCCTTTATCATCATATTTTTCCCAAAAACCACTTCTAATACCATTTTCATAGTAACCTTTTACTTTAAGTTTTCCATTTTCGTGATAATAAAATTGCTCTCCCTGTAAAACTCCCAATACATAATTTTCTATGCTATCAATTTTTCCAGTTTTTTCATTGTAAAAAGTCCATTTTTTATCTCTTTTATCGTCAGTAAATGTCCCTTTAACAGCTAGCTTACCATTAGGGAAATAGTTTATTATTTTACCAGATTTTTTTCCATCTTTATATTGAATTTTAGATTCTATCTTTCCATTATTATAATATGTCTTTTTTATAGTGCCATTACTACATCCCATAATGAAAATAGAGAAAAGTAATATAAGAATTTTCATGTATAACCTCCATATCAACTAGAACGTTAACTATATTTTACAATAAATCTAACATCTATACAACAAATATATTTAGTGTAATCTATAAAAGAGATTATTCTAATATTTTGCAAGGAAGAGAATAAATAGATAGATGTACAAATGTATTATAACTAATGTTCTTATTGACTTTTTATGAAAAAAAAATTATACTTTATGTAAGTATTAAAAAATATTTGAGTTTTTTAATGTGATGGAAAACGGAATTTAAGGAGGAAACTAAGTGGATAGATTAAAAGGAAAAATAGCATTAGTTACAGGAAGTGCAAGAGGAATAGGAAGAGCTGTTGTTGAGAAATTTGCTGCTGAAGGAGCAGAAATGGTAATCTCTTGTGACATGGGTGAAGCTGAATACACTCAACCAAATGTAAGACATGAAATTTTAAATGTAACAGATAGACCAGCTATAAAAGAGTTTATAGCTAAAATAGTAGCAGAATATGGAAGAATAGATATTCTTATTAATAATGCTGGAATTACAAAAGATGCTCTATTACAAAGAATGACTGAAGAGCAATGGGATGCAGTTATAGATGTAAACTTAAAAGGTGTATTTAACATGACTCAAGCAGTTGCTCCAGTTATGTCAAAAAATAAAAAAGGGTCAATAGTAACTCTTTCTTCAGTAGTAGGAATCTATGGAAACCTTGCTCAAACAAACTACTCAGCAACAAAAGGTGGAGTAATTTCTATGACTAAAACTTGGTCAAAAGAACTTGCTAGAAGAGGAGCTATAAGAGCTAACTGTGTAGCACCTGGATTTATTGAAAGTCCAATGACAGCTGTACTTTCTGAAAGTGTAGTTGCTGGAATGATGGAAAGAACACCTCTAAAAAGATTTGGAACTGCTGAAGATGTAGCAAATGCAATACTATTCTTAGCTAGTGATGAAGCATCTTACATTACAGGACAAGTTCTTGAAGTTGGTGGAGGATTAGTAATCTAATAATATTGAATTTAACTGTGCTGATATCTTATTTTAGGATATTGGTACAGTTTTTTTATTGAGGAGAAGATTTTTATATGGTATACTTAAATTACAAATGAGGTGATAGAGATGAAAAAGAAAATATTTGTTTTATTTATAATATTAAGTATCTCAAATTTTGCAAAAAGTGAAGATAAAACTTCTGCTCAAAAGAGGATAGAAAATTATAATCAATATAAAAATCTTGTTATGGCTAATAGAGAAAAAGAGATAAAAGCAAATGCTCCATCAAAAGAGGAGATAGAGTTACAGCTAGCTAGAGAAAAATTTGAATTTGATAAAAAATTAGCTATTGAAAAGGAGAAGAGAGAAAGATATAGAGATAATCTTCTTAATACTGTAATTATAGGTGGTATTGGTTATGGTGGATATAGAATAGGTAGACATCATCATTGGTGGTAAGAAAAAAAGGATTGATATCTAGTACAAACTAGGTTTTCAATCCTTTTTCTTTGAGGGGGTATTAGATATTTTCTTTACAAATAATATATCTTTTTATATAAATCAACATTTTAATAAAAATTGTTGAGATTATAACAAATGCTAGTGTTGAAGATATTATACCAGTATATCTCCAAAATTCTGCATAAGAGTTACCAATGTTATATAGATGGTTAGAATATTTTAGAAGAGCAGTAGATCCAATAGCTAGAGGGAATGTTAATGAAGCATATGAAGGATTAAAACTGATCTTTAATATTCTAAAGAATGATAAATAAACAAGTAGTGTCATAAATACTGCTAATGGTAGAAGTATACCGATAATAATCTCTGAAGGAGTATTAAATACTGTTAAATATCCAGCAAGGCATAAACTAGGTGGGGCTGCCATTATAGCAAATGTTGGAAGTCTACTTTCATCAATAGGCTGAACAAACATAACTCTATATAACATAAATGGTAACATTATTAAGTATAAAGCAAATCCTATATAAAATATTAAGTGTGTAAATGATGAAACTCCCATATTTGCCCCAGCTACACAAGCAACTACAATTCCCACAGGTGGAACAAACCAACTAGGAACAATATGATGCATTTGAAAATCTTTAATTCTATGGTAGAAGAATATTGAACAGAATATAACATGAGCTAATATAGCTAAAAACCAAATTGCTCTTCCAATAATAAGAGAATAGCTGCTTATAAAACCACCAAGAATCATAACTGTCATATCTAGAGTAGGAATAAAGCTTCCAAGAGTTGGATGGCTTAACTCCTCTTTTAAAACATTAAAATGAAAAATATTTTTTATAAATATAACAGTAACTAAGAATAATGATATCAAATCTCCAACAATCACAGGGAATTGCCCTAAAAAGTTACTTAAAGCTCCTGATACACCAGCTATACCTAAAGCAAGTCCAGTTAGTGCCACAGGCATTTCACGAAGTTTATTTATTGCCTCTTTCATTTGAAACTCCTTTTATTAATTTAATTTTAACCAATTAGAAATAACAATCTTTTGAATTTCTGAAGTTCCCTCATATATTTCAGTTACCTTAGCATCTCTCATCATTCTTTCAACTGGGAATTTTTTAGAGTATCCATTTCCTCCCAATAGTTGAACAGCTTTAGTTGTAACTTCCATAGCAACTTCAGAAGCAAAAAGTTTAGCCATAGATGCCATATATCCATAATCTTCTTTTAAGTCTTTCATATTTGCTGCTCTATAAGTCATAAGTCTTGCAGCATCAATTTTAGTTTGTAATCCAGCAATTACAAATTGAGTATTTTGGAATTTAGTTAATTTTTTTCCACCTTGAACTCTATTTTTTGTATATTCAATAGCAAAATCTAAAGCTCCTTGAGCAATTCCAACAGCTTGAGCAGCAACTCCAATTCTTCCACCATTTAAAGTAGCCATAGCTATTTTTAAACCTTCTCCCTCTGCTCCAAGTAGGTTTTCTTGTGGAATTACACAATTTTCAAATATTAATTCAGAAGTTGAAGAACCTCTAACTCCCATTTTTTCTTCAGCTTCTCCAACTGTAAATCCTTTAGTTCCCTTTTCAACAATAAATGCAGAAACTCCTTTTTCAGCTTTAGCAAATACTAAGAAGATAGATGCCTCATGAGAGTTTGTTATAAATACTTTTTTACCATTGATAACATAGTTGTCACCTTGTTTATCAGCAGTAACTTTTACTCCAGCTTCACTCTCTGTCCAACCAAATGCACCTAATTTCTCTCCTTTAGCTAGAGGGATAAGATATTTTTCTCTTTGAGCCTCATTTCCATATTCAAATATTGGAGCTGTACAAAGAGAAGTGTGAGCAGAAAGAATAACTCCAGTAGATGCACAATCTTTAGAAATTTCCTCTACTGCTGCAATGTATGATAGGTTATCAAGTCCAGCACCACCAAATTTTTTATCAAATGGGATTCCCATTAAATTGTTTTTAGCAAGATTTTCAATAGCTTCTTTAGGGAAAGCAGCATCTCTATCAGTTTCCATTGCTATTGGTGCAACATATTTTTTAGAAACCTCTTTTACCATTTGAATAAATTTTACTTGTTCATCATTAAATTTAAAGTTCATATTTGTTCCTCCTTAAAATTTTTTATATATTATTTGCTTTCTTTACTTTACAGGTTGATTTTAGCATAAAATAGATATAAAATAAAATTATATATTATTATATAATTATAAATTTTTCTTATAATTAAAAGGGGGAAAAATGCTTGATTTTAGAGTATATACATTTTTAGAACTGTGTAAAACATTGAACTACACAAAGACAGCAGAGAATCTTTTTATCACTCAACCAGCAGTAACTCAGCATATAAAGTATCTTGAAGAATTTTATAACTGTAAACTATTTAATTATTCCAATAGAGTTTTAACTTTAACAGAGCAAGGAAACTATCTATTTAAGTACTTTTTAACTATGAATTCAGATGAAATTAAAATAAAAGAGGATGTTTTAGAGATAGATTCAGCAGAGAAAAATCTTCATTTTGGAGCTACTTTGACTATTGGAGAATATATAATTCCAGATATGCTTTTAAAATTGGGAAAGCTTTATCCTAATATAAATGTAAAGGTGATAATAAAGGATACTAAAGAGCTTTTAAAAGAGTTGCAAAATGGAAATATTGAGTTTGCTTTGGTAGAGGGATTTTTTGAGAAAACAGAGTATGAGTCAATAATATATTCTAAAGAGAGTTTTATAGGGGTGTGTTCTCCTAAAAATAATCTGGCTAAAAAGAATATTGGTTTTGAAGATCTACTAAATGAAAGGATAATTATAAGAGAAGAGGGATCTGGAAGTAGAGATATTTTTGAGAAGATACTTTATGATAACAATCTCTCTCTTAAAAACTTTGATAAAAAATATGAATTAGCTAATATAAAAGCTATAAAAGAGTTAGTTAAAGAGGATAGAGGGATAACTTTTATCTATGAAAGAGCAGTGAAAAAAGAGCTAGAAAATAAGGAACTAGTAAAAATAGGGTTGAAAAGTTTTAAAGCAAAAAGAGAGTTTAATTTTATTTTTATGAAGAATAGTATTCATAGAGATGAATATAAAAAGTGGTTTGAGATTTTAAAGTAAATTATAATTTCCAAAAGTAGAGGAGTGCAAACGACTACTACTTTTGAGACACAGAAACGGAGTTTCTGTGATCCTTAATTTTCTTTTTAAGTTCAGTTATCTAGTACATCACTAAGTTTTGACAAAGTACCTTTGCATTAGCGATTATTAGTCAAGTTCAGTTATCTAAATTTCTTTTTTTAACATCAATTTGACTCCATGTCAGTGAATAAAGAATCCCTATGGCTTATTCCGTTGAAAATGCAAAACTCGCTCTGCAAGCTCCGCTCAAACACGTTGCATTTTCTTAACTGCATTTCGCTGAGGGCTTCTAATATTCACTTCCGAATTACGTCAACTTGATGTTAGGGAGAATATATTTTTCTTAAATGATCAACAAGATAATTTGATAGTTTATTTAGTAAAAAAAGAGTTTAAGCAAGGTTACTTGCAAAAACTCTTTTTGAAAAATTATTTAGAAAGTTTTATTATCCCTCTATCAATATATTTTTGAATTTCAGGCATAACAAATTCATTGAAAACTTGTGGAGTGTACTCAATAACAGGAGCAAGTCTTTTTAAAACCATCTCTTTTGTAGCACTGAATTTCTTCCAAGTGTGTCCATCAGAAGTTAAATTTTGTATAAATCCTTGGAATCTATCAAAAGTATTGGCAAATCTTGCTTCTCTAGTCTCCATATTTTCAAACTCAAGCCAAAGCTTCATAAAATCTTTTCCTTGCTCTTCAGGAAGCATTCCAAAAATTTTCTCTGCACTTTCAAGTTCAGCATTCCATTTAGCCTCTTTATCATAGTTAGAGAAAGCAGGTACATCTCCAGCATAGATCTCAACTATATCGTGAATAAGAATAAGTTTGAAAACTTTTTCCATGTCAACTTCTCCAAGTGTAAAATACTCTTTAAGAGTCATTGCACAAAGAGCCATATGCCAACTGTGTTCAGCATCGTTTTCTCTTCTATTTAAATCTCCTAAAACGATAGATTGTCTTAAAATCCCTTTTACCTTATCTATCTCAATTAAAAATTGTGTTTGTTGTTTTAATCTTTCCATTTAAATCTCCTAGTATTATTTTTTATTGAAAATTAAAGTTTCTCCTCTTTCATTAGTAAGGATAAGAGAGTCATTTTTTATCTCAATAGTTTTTGCACTTTTTAAAATAGTAAGATATTGATCCTCTATAATCATTCTGTCTTGTGGACCAGCCATTTTAGTAGTAGCTAAAGGCTCAACTACAATAGCTCCATTATTTATATCAGCTTTTCCAAAATATCTATTGATACCAGAGAAACCAAAAATTCTTCCCTCATTATCAAATCCAAGAGTTAAATTTGCTTCTGGAAAGATATTAGTTAAAACATATTCTCCCTCAGAAACAGCTTGTATAGAAGCTACTGGAGTTGGTATATTTGATCTTTTAGGAGTTGAAGTACAACCTGCTAAAAAAACAACAGCTGTTAAAAATATAAAAATTTTTTTCATAAAAATCACCTCAATTATTAATATTAAAATTATATAATAAAACCTTTTTTATGTATAGTAAAATAGCTAGATAAGTTATTTTATTAATGGTAAAACTTTTTTCATAGTAGAAGCAAAATTATCATTGATAACTAAAGAAGCTTTGCTATCATATTGAGTTGCATCATTGTTAATAATAACAAGATTTTTACCTTTGAAATATGTTATATAGTAAGCAGCAGGATATACAGTTAAGCTTGTACCTATAATAATAAGAGTATCAGCATTTGCTATCTCATTTATAGCTTCTCTTGTTACATCCTCATTTAACATCTCACCATAGAGGGTAACTTGAGGACGAACAATGCCACCACAACTACACTTAAATCTTTTTACATCTTTTTTTCCACATTTTAGACAATACCATTTTTTTAGAGTTCCATGAAGTTCAAGAACATTTTTACTTCCTGCCATTTGGTGAAGATCATCAATATTTTGAGTAATTACTGATTTTACCTTTCCCATCTCTTCTAATTTAGCAAGAGCCTTATGTCCAGCATTAGGTTGAATTCCATTTATATTAAGTTTTTCATCAAGATATTTGTCAAAAATATCTCCATGAGCAAAGAAAAAATCATGGCTTAATATCTCTTCAGGTTCATATCCCATAAAAGTTCTGCTATATAGTCCATCTTTACTTCTAAAATCTTTTAATCCAGAATCAGTAGAAGCTCCTGCACCAGTAAAGGCAACTATATAATTACTTGAGTTGATTATTTCAGCTAATTTTTCTATTTTCTCCATAAAAATATCACCTCTCTTAAATTAGTCAATAATATTATACTATAAATTTTTTATTTTAAATAGAAGGAGAAGAGGAAAAAAGATATAAAATAATTTGTTATCTCTAAAAAAATAAGTTATAATTAAGAAAAAATAGTTGTTGGGGGTAAAAATGAAATATAACTTTGATGAAATTATAGATAGAAGCAAAACTAATTCAAGAAAATGGAATCCAGAATTATATAAAGATACTTATAATGGAAAAAAAGATCTATTACCACTTTGGGTAGCTGATATGGATTTTAGAGTAGCTCCACCGATTTTAAGAAGTATGAACAATATAATAGAACATGGAATTTTAGGTTATAGTGTTCCAGAAGATGAGTATTATAACTCAATTATAGATTGGAATGCTAAGAGAAAAAATTGTAGAATAGAGAAAGATTGGATAATTTTTGCCAATGGAGTAGTTCCAGCTTTAAACTATATGATACAAACTTTCACTAAAGAGGGAGATTCAATTTTAATTCAAACTCCAGTATATAATCCATTTAGAGTTTCAACAGAAAATAATGGAAGAAAGATAGTTGAAACTCAATTAATAGATACTAATGGATATTATACAGTTGACTATGAAGATTTTGAAAGAAAGATAGTTGAAAATAATATAAAAATATTTATTCTTTGTAACCCTCACAACCCAGTGGGAAGAGTTTGGAAAAGAGAAGAGTTAGAGAAAATGGGTGAGATCTGTTTAAAACATGATGTTTTAATTATTGCAGATGAGATTCACTCTGATTTGATTTTCAAAGAGTATTCTCACTGTTCTTTCTTAACTTTGAGAGAGGAACTAAAAAATATTTGTATTGTATGTTCTGCTCCAAGTAAAACTTTTAATTTAGCAGGGTTACATACATCTTTTATCTTTATAGCTAATCCTGAGTTAAGAGGAAAATATAAAGAGACTATGATGAAGATTAGATTAGAAGCTCCAAATATCTTTGGAATAGCAGCAGTTACAGCAGCTTATACAAAATGTGGAGAGTGGTTAGATAAGTTAATTGAATATCTAGATGGAAATAGAAAATATATTGAAGAGTATTTAAAAGAGAATATTCCAGAGATAAAATATATTAAACCAGAAGGAACTTACTTAGCTTGGTTAGATTTTTCAGAGTTTTTAAAAGCTGGAGATACATTGGAAGATATATTTGAAGAGAGAGCAAAAGTAGCAATAGATTATGGAAATTGGTTTGGAAAGATAGGTGAAAACTATATAAGATTAAACTTTGCTTGTCCAAGATCAGTTTTAAAAGAAGCATTAGATAGAATTAAAAAAGCAGTTAAATAATGAATATTAAATATTGATTATTTGAAAGTTAAAAACAGCTAGAATAATTGACTTTATCATAATAAAATTATATAATTTTAATGATGAAATGAATAAAAATGTCAAATGGTTTCAGTACTAAAAACACTGAATTAAAAGGGAAGCAGGTTAGAGCCCTGCACGGTCCCGCCACTGTAATGATGATGAAAGCACAATGTCACTGAAGAGATTTAGGAAGGTGTGTGAGTAAAGTGATTCTAAGTCAGGAGACCTGCCTTTGATGTGAAATATCAACTTGCGAGGACGAGTGTGGATTTTAGATAAGTATTTTAAAAATTAATTTTTTGATATAAAATATTTTATCCCAAAATTTACTTTGCCGTAAGTTTTGGGATTTTTTATTGTATAAAATTATCTTAGTTGGAGGGGTTTTAAATGTTTACTTTAAGAAGGTTTGAGGTAGTTATAAGTTCAAAAAAACTGTGGCTACTAAAGAATCAAAAGGTTTATGATGGCTCCCTAAAAGAAGTTAATTGGGAATTTTTAACTTTAATATAGCAGTTTAGAGAATGTAAGGGAGGAATAAAGATGAAAAAAAATTATCAAGAAGGATTTGACATTGAAGGATTAGCAAGAGCTATTGAACAAGGGGAACACTTTAAAAATGTAGAGAGAAAAGTTGAGTTTGTACATCTAGGAAAGGGATTACCAGCAGTACAAAAAACAGTTTTATATGTAGTAAATGATGAGTTTATTGAAGCTAATGAAGAGAAACTTTTAAAACTTAATATTATTAAATAAAAGAGGTAAAACAAATGGAGAAAAAGATTACAAGTCTTGATATTTTAGAAAAGATAAATAAAAAAGTTGAAAGAAAAGAAGAAAAAGAGAATATTAAAAAACCAAAAATAGAGAAAACTAATTTGGATATAATAGAGGAGCTAGAGAAAAATAGATAGATGGATATACATGTAATTTTTGTAAATGCTTTGATGCTTATTGCTGTTTTGAACCCTTTTGGAAATGTACCACTGTTTATTGGCATGATTGATGGTATGGAAAAGGAAATTAGAAAAAAACTTTTTAAGGCTATAGCTATAACAGGTTTCTTTATTACTTGGATTTTTAGTCTTATTGGGGAATTTTTAATGACAAATTTCTATAAGATTAATATGAATGAATTGAGAATGGCAGGGGGATTAATTCTAATTTTGATGGCTATTAAAAATTTGATTTTTTCCTCTGCAAGAAAAGGACAACAGGTAAATAAACTTCCACCAGAGGAGCAGATAAAACAAGCAGTAATTCCAATGGCGTTTCCTATGATGGTTGGTCCTGGAAGTTTGACAACAGCTTTAATAGGACGTTCAGAATATGGGCTTATGTCAAATAGTTTATCTATATTTGTAGCTTTTATTATAATATTTTTAGTTTTTATGATAGGAAATTATTTGGAGAGAATATTTGGAAAGTTAGTGTTATATATTCTATCAAAGGTTATGCAGATTTTTATAATGTCTATAGGATTTAGAATATTTTTTGATGGGTTGTTTAAAATGTTGGAGATATTAAAATAAGGAAGCGATTGCTTCCTTATTTTAGTTTAAAAGGGTTTAGAATTTATATTCCATTCCAATATAATAGTTTCTTTCAGGTGCTGAAGAATATTTAATATTGCTTGGTTTAGATGCATTTTCTGAAGTACTAACACTAATGTAGTCACAATATTGTTCATTAAATAAGTTATTAATTCCTCCATAAACAGAAAGACCATTATTGAAATTATATCTAGCTGATAAATTAGTAACCATATAATCATCAGCTTTAGAAGCTCTATTATAGAAATCACCAGAAACATAAGATTTTCCATGGTAGATAGTATCAATATTAAAAATTAAGTTTGAGAAAGGTTCGTAAGTAGCTCCAAAACTATACATTATCTTGCTAACTCCAGGAATTTCATTTCCTTTATATGGACCATCAGTAATTTCATTGTGCATATAAGTAAAATTTTCTCTTAAAGTTAATTTATCAAAATATTGTTCACTTGCTAGTTCTAATCCTATTCTTTCAGTTTTACCATTTAAGTTATAGAAACTATTTCCTTCCATTGGTTTTTCTGAATCATACATAATTTCTTTATCACCAGCTATATAGAAAATACTACCAGCTAAATAGATATTTTCTATTAAAGTTTTTGTTCCTAATTCTAAAGTATCAACTGTTTGAGGGTCTTTTTTAGGAGATTTTTCATCCCACCAACTAGAGAACTCTGTTAAACTAGGACTTCTTTTTACTCTATTATAACTAAAGAAAACAGAAGTATCTTCATCAAATAAATAGTTAGCAGTTAGTTCATAGTTTGTATTTATAGGGGAATCTTTAGTTCTTCCAGTTTCTTTTGAATCTATTTTTCCTTCAGAATCAAAAGCTTTTTTATCTTCATCAAATTCATTTTTTTCAACTCTAATTCCTTGAGTAAATATAAAGTTATTATAAGAGTATTTATTTAAAATATATCCACCGATAGCTTTAAAATCTATATTAGTATTAGAAGCAAAGTATGGAGATTTTTTTCCAATATCATTAGATGAACTTGGTTTTTTTGTAGTTGTAGTACTAAAAGATTTTTCTTTAACTTTAGCTTTAGAATAATCTCCTCCTAAAATTAAGTGACTATTATCAAGATAATTATATTTTAATTGAGAGTTTAAATAGAAAGATTCAGTATTTCTTATTCTTTTTACATAAGCAGGAGTAAAGTAAAGATTATTTTTTTTATCATAAGATATTTCTGAAGGATATTTATATTTATAATCTCTTTCTCTATATTCAACTACTGATGAAAATTCTAAATTATCAGTTAATTTTTTATCAAAAGTTAATATATATTTATCTTGTTCATCAGTTCCCAATCTTCCAGCTTCTTTATTGTATCTTCTGTTTTCTATATATTGTTGTTTTGTTATTCCTTTTATTCTATCATTTCCAACTTTTTTATTATGGCTATATTTAAAACCTAATTTTCCATCATCTAATTTGTAGTTAGTTCCTACTTGGATAAAATCAAGATCTTTCTTTTCACCCTCTCTATACCCCTTTTTATCACTAGTAGAGTAGTTAACTTCAGCATCTAATCTATCAGTTAAATTCATTCCATAGTTTAATTTATATTTTCTATAATCATATGAACCACCTTCAACTCCAACATTACCCCAGTATTTTTTATTTTCATTATCTTTTGTAATAATATTGATAACTCCAGCAGTTGCATTTCCTCCATACATAATAGCTCCACCAGCAGGAACAACCTCTATTTTTTCAACTTGTTCAATAGGGATAAAATCAAGATCGTATTGTCTATTGTCCATTCCATTTTGAGGAACTCCATCAACAAGTACCACTAAAGTTTTATCAGCTATTTTAGGTGTTTGTCCTCTCATAGAAAAAGATCCATCAGTTAAAAATAGCCCAGGAACTACTTTTAAAGCGTCTTCAACATTTCTATAACCTCTTCTTTCGATTTCTTCACTAGTGATAACAGTGATATTTTTTGCTGTTTCAATTACAGGAGTTTCCTCATATCTTTCTGTTGTAATAGTTGATTCATTAAGTCTTACTCCATAATCTTTTTCTTTTGTTGTTTCTTCTGCAAATAAACTTGAACTAATAATTAAAGCTAAAATTCCAATTTTTTTATACATTTTCCCTCCAAATTTTTTATATATTTAGATGGAATAAAAAAACAGCAAATAGAGTTTCTACTTACTGTTAATCAAATAAAAAAGATAAAAATATCTTAATTATGATTTGGTAAGTCTTCTGACTTAGTTTCATCCTACTTTCACGCCTTCCCAGTTTCCCAGTGACATAATTGTGATTTCGTCCACCTTACAGCAGTTTTAACTGTGGGAGATTTTCACTCCTCTTCCTCTATTAAGCTTTTAAAGCACCTAAATATATTATTTTTACAGAAGTTATTTTATAACTTTTATCAGGAAAAGTCAATGATAAAAATATACTTAGATAAGATTATTCATCTATAATCGAGATTAAATGTTTTTATTTTGGATTAAAAAATAAAGAACTCCATATATTAATAAGAGTTCTTTATTAAATAGATTATAATTTGATTTTTACTAAGAGTTAGTTCCTTTTACTATATCCACCTTTGAAATACTTCCAAATTCTTCAATAGTTTTTTCAAAAGCTTTCTTAATACCATCAATATATTTTTTTATGTATTCTTCTCCACTATTGATACAATCAATGGATAGTTTTAAAACAGCATTTTTATCTTTAAAAAAATAAAGGTTTACTGTATCCATCACAGTAAAAATTTCTACCTCTTCCACTTTACAAGGGATGTTGTAACTACTAGCAATCTCTTTAACTTTATTAATTAGTAGTGTAGGTATAACTGAGTGTGTAGGTTCATAATTTACTTTCATTTGTATCACTCCTCATTATTTTTTATATAAAACAGTAGTACTGTTTTTGACTAACTATTAATTATTTAATATTTAACTATTTAACATTAAATCTAAAGTCTTTATAAAAATACATCTTTATATTGTGTCCTTGATAGATAATAGGAGCAAACTCCCATTGTTTAAGAGCTTTTTCAACCTCTTTTCTAAATCCATATGATGTAAAATTATCTAAGAAGATAATCTCTTCTACCTTTCCATTAAGCCCTACTAAAAATTTAGTTTGAATAACTACCTCTTTTTTAAAGTTAGCTTTTTTTGCCATAATAGGATATTGAGGCTCAACTTCTCTTTTTATCTTATAACCTATTCCTTGTCCTCCCCTTTGATCTCCTATATATGTACCAGTTCCATCTTTAACTAAACCAGCTAGGGGATTATAAGGGGCAGTATTTGTATTAGAAGTAGTTTCTTTTTCAACTTCTACTTCACTATGTTTTTCAATAGGCTTAGGCACAGCTTTTTTCACTTTCTTTTTAATTATTTTTTTCTCTGGTTTTTTAATCTCTTTTTTTTCAATTTTCTTTTCTTCAACTTTTTTTATCTCTTTTATAGGCTCTCTATTTAAAGATTGAATTGGAGCAGGTGCAGGAGCTGGAATATCACTTTTCTTATCAGTTAGATATACAACTACATTTTTACTGTCCATTTTAATCTCTTTTACAGGAGCTTTATAAAAGATAAACAGCAACAATAAGTGGCAGAGAAAAGAAAAAATATAAAACTTCATTGTCTCACCTACTTTATGCTATTTATTTCAATTTTTTCAATACCTATATTTTTTAATTTTCCCATAGTTTCAATGACAATTTGATATTTTAGATCTTTGTCAGCACTAACAATAAGTGTCTGCTCTTGACGTCCATTCATAAGCTCTTTTAGCATAATTTCAAATCTATCATTTGGAACTTCAATGGAATTATTCCCATTTTTAAAGAAGAATTTTCCCTCTCTATCAATAACTAATTCCACTCCCTCTTCTAAACTATCAATCTGCTCTACAGATGATTTTGGAAGATTCATATCAAATTTTGTATATTGACTAAATGTTGTTACTAACATAAAAAATATCAAAAGCTGAAAGACTACGTCAATTAAAGGAGTCATATCAGGATTGATAATATTTTTTCCTCTTCTAAACTCTCTCATAAAATCTTACCTCTTTCCTGAATCTTTAATATTAATTAAAGCAGTTGAAGTTTTTTCTATTTCAAGCATAATTTTATCAACTTTTCTATTAAATGTGTTATAAGCAATAATTGCAGGGATTGCAATAAGTAGCCCAGCTGCTGTAGTTATAAGAGCCTCAGAGATTCCATTAGCTACAACATTAGGATCTCCAGCTCCTTGAAGAGCAATAGCTTTAAATGATTTTATCATTCCAAGAACTGTTCCTAATAAACCTGCCATAGGTGAGATATATGAAACGATTCCAAGTATAGATAATCTTCTCTCTAGATTTTCAATTTGCTCCAATGCCTTTTCCTTCATAAGCTTCTCTTTACTCTCATATAGATCATTTTCATTTTTATATGCTAATAATATGCTTTTTACAGTTCTTGAGACAGAGTTATTTGTTTTATTACAAAGCTCAATAGCCTCGTCCTCTTTTCCCTCTCTAACAAGATCTACAATTTCACTTTTAAACTCCTTTGTAATCCCTTGCTCATTTCTTAAAAAATAAGCTGTTCTTTCTAAAATAGTTCCCAAACCAGCTATTGACAAAATAGCTAGTAGCCACATCATACTTCCACCTTCAATAAAATAATTAAACATTTTCCCTCCTAAGTATTAAATTTAAAAATAAAAACTGATAAAAATAACTAAAAAAGCCCCCTAGTTATCTTTACCAGTAAATTACAAAGATATTTTTATTATTATCAGATAAGTCTCCTGACTTGGCTTCATTCTACTTCCAACCTTCCCAGAAAAAATCCAGTGGTATTTAGGTTTCGTCCACCTTACAGTAGCGGGGGCTGTGCAGGATTTTCACCTGCTTCCTTTTTATGCATAAGCATCTGATTAATTATTTATAATTCCTTTTAATTTAAAGTATGGAATATTGTTTTCAATCTCCATAACTGAATCCACTCTATAAACATCTTTAATAAGTTGTGGATTTAAAATTTCCATAGGTTTTCCCTCTTTGAATTTCTTTCCATTTTTCAAAACAATTATCTTATCACTATATTGAGCAGCTTGATTGATATCGTGTAATACCATAATAATAGTGATTCCTAACTCTCTGTTTAACATTTTTACCAATTCCATAATCTCAAATTGGTGACATATATCTAGATATGTAGTAGGCTCATCTAAAAGTAGTATCTCTGTTTTTTGAGCTAATACCATTGATATCCATACTTTTTGCCTCTCTCCACCAGAAAGACTCATAACTTTTCTCTCTCTAAATTTTTCAAGGTGGCAGATTTTAATAGCCCACTCTACAATATTTCTATCCTCTTCATTGTAGATCTCATACCATTTTTTATGTGGTATACGTCCATACATAATAAAATCATAAACTGTTATATCCTCTGGAATCTCATTGTTTTGAGAAACAAAAGCAAGTTTTTTAGCAAAATCCTTGTTTTTTATATCTTGAATTTTACTATTTTCAAGGTATATTTCCCCTTTTTTACAGTTTAAAACCCTTGCAATAGCTTTAAGAAGGGTAGATTTTCCACAACCATTAGTACCTATAATCGAAACTACTTCCCCTTTGTTTATGGAAAAATCAATCTCATCAATTACTATTTTTTCATCATAAGCTAATTGGATATTTTGCCCTTTTAAAATCTCCATATTAGTCACCTACCTTTCTAAGTAGGTATAGGAAGAATGGAACCCCAATTACAGCCATAACTATACCTGCTGGAATCTCTATTGGTGAGAACAGAGTTCTTGAAAGAGTATCAGCTATAACTAAAACAATAGCTCCCATAGTAGCAGCAAAAGGTATTAAGTATGTGTGATCAGATCCAATTATTAATCTGGCAATATGTGGAACAATCAATCCAACAAAGCCTATTAAACCTACATTCGCAACAGATATTCCTGTAAGAAAACAAGCAAAAGCACAAAGTTTTAATCTTTTTTTAGGAATATCAATACCTAAGTTAATAGCAAAGTTATCCCCTAGTTGAAGAATATTAGCATCTCTAATTAAAGTTAGACAAGCTATTAAACCAAAAATTGTATAGGGGAAAAGTCCAATAACGTGTCTCCAGTTTTTACCATTTAAACTTCCATTTAACCAAGATAAAACCCCTTGAATTTCATCACTAAATAGAATAAACATAAGCCCAGTAATACTTCCTAAGATAGCGTTGATAGCTACTCCAGAAAGAATAACTCTAATAGGTTTTAACCCTTTTTTCCAAGCTAGTGTAAACACAATAGCACAAGCTATTGCTCCACCTATGAAAGCTGAAAAGTTCATAAAAAATATAGTTTTTGGAAAGAGTATCATAACAATTAGAGCAGTTACACTTGCCCCTGAAGAAACCCCTGTTAGCCCTGGATCAGCAAGTGGATTTTTCATTACTGCTTGAAGTAAAACACCTGCTAGAGATAGGTTACAACCTACCATAACAGCTATTAAAATACGTGGGATTCTAATATCCCAAAGGATCGCCTTCAATATCTCATCATCATAATTTTTAACAAAGATTCCCTTAAAAATCTCGCTAGTAGAATAATTTACACTACCAAATCTCACAGAGAAGATAACAGAAAAACATAGTAAAACAATAGTAAATAAAATTAAGAATATCTTTTTTTTCTGTTTATCATTATTCATAAACATATCTATATAGTTCCTCCAATGCATCTATGGAATTGACACCAGCACTCATTCTAAAAAGAGTAGGGTCTATATCAAGTATTTTTTTATTTTTATATGCTTTTGTAAGTTTCCAAATTGGATTGGCATTGAAGATCTCTTCAAAACTTTCACCATTTTTAGTCTGACTTGTAGGCAATCTTAAAATTACATCTGGATTAGCCTTTATAAGTTGTTCCATACTAAAAGGAACAGATTTTTTAAGTAGTGCACTATTATCAATTGAAGTGACAATATTTTCACAATCGATTTTGTCCATTAGCCCTTGTAAAAAATGGTTTTTTCCAGTCATAAAGAAACTTTCACCATTACCATAGATAATAGCAATTTTTTTAGGTTCTTTATCCTTTAATTTTTCGTGAAGTATTTCCTCTCTATGCTTAATATCTTTTAATATAGCATTAGCTTTTTCCTCTTTATGAAAAGCTTTTCCAAGAATTTCAATAACCTCCATAGACTCATCATAAGTATCTACTTTTAGATAGAAACTAGGAATGTTTAGATTATCATATTTTGGTTTTAAAGCTGGTTTAGAATATAGTGTTGAAACTACTAAATCAGTTTTTAAAGATTTAACTATTTCTAAATCAGGCATTCCAGATCTTCCAATTCTTTGAACTCCGTTATATTTTTCTGGAATTTTAGTTGTAGAACTGGGAACACCTACTAACTCAATATCTAGAGCAGCTAGAAATCTTGAGATAATAGCAGAATCAGTTACAATTTTTTTAGGAAAATATGAAAGTTCTAACTTTTCATCATTTTGCTCAATTGTAAAGTTTTCTTTTGCTATTAAACTTTGAGTTAAGATTAGACTCAACATTATTAATAAAATAATTTTTATTTTTTTTATCATTGTTAACTCCTTGTTTTAATAAAAAAACCAGCACTTATAACAGAAAGATGCTGGTTAGATAAACTTATCTATAACACCATGACTTTCTTCGGAAGTCTATAGAGCACTATATTTTGAGCAGGTCTTCTGACTTACAGCTCTAGCACTATTTTCACCTTCTCAGAAAATCCAATGGTATTGAAAATAATTTGCTGATTTACAGCGGCCGGACCGTTTGAGATTCTCACTCAATTCCCTTTTAATCTTTGTCAAACTCAAAATATTTTATATAATACATATATTACAATAATTCTATTACTTAATTTTATCTTTGTCAATAAATTTATAGTTAAAAAATAAAATTATTATAACTCTTGACATTTAAAAAAAAACATAGTATATTCATATTGAACAGAATAATTGAATTTAAGGTTCTAATCTTTAGATTAAAAGGGAAGAGAGGTAAAAGCCTACACGGTCCCGCCACTGTGATGCAGACGAGAAATACAAACCACTGAGCTTTTGGGAAGGGTATTTTAAGGATGAAGCTAAGTCAGGAGACCTGCCTTGAACAAGTATTATGTAATATCATTGCGAGGACAAGAGATATTAACTTTAATGTCATAATTAAAAGTTATATCTCCTGCACTAAAGGGGATTTTTTTATTACCCCTTGAATTAAGGAGGAGAGAGCGTTATGGGAAAAATGAGAAAACTTTTAGTAGGAGCATTATTAGTAGCAGCTGGAACTGTAGCTATGGCTCATTCAGATGGAGGGTATGTGGACAACGATTTCTTTAAAGGGATGAAAAAAGGAGATAAGGCAGCAGTATTAATGGTACACTTTGGTACTACTTATGATGATGCTAGAGCATTAAGCATTGATGCAATTAACAACAAAGCTAAAAAAGAATTTAAAGGTGTAGATGTAAAAGAAGCATTTACTTCAAGAATTGTAATGAGAAGATTAAAAGAGAGAGGAATTGAAAAATTAAATCCATCAGAAGTTATCAACCAATTAAAAGCAGATGGATATACTCACCTTCTAGTTCAAGGAACTCATATTATGAATGGAGTAGAATCTACAAACCTTGCTGAAGAATTAAAAAATTATGAAAAAGATTTCAAAGATATCAGAATAGGAAATCCTTTATTAACAGATCATGAAGATTATGAAGCTGTGGCAAAAGCTTTATCAGATAGAATTGGACCATTAAAAGAAGGACAAGGAGTTGTTCTTGTAGGACATGGAACTCACCACTTTGGTGGATCAGCTTATGCTATGATGGACTATGTTCTTACTGATGCAGGATTAAACACTTATGCAGTAGGTACAGTAGAAGGATACCCAGCATTTGACAATGTAGTTAAAAAATTAAAAGCTAATGGAGTAAAAGATGTAATTCTAGTTCCATTTATGTTTGTTGCTGGAGATCATGCAAATAATGATATAGCTGAAGATTGGAACAAAGACCTTCAAAAAGAAGGATTCACAGTATCTAAAGTTATATTAGAAGGATTAGGACAAAATCCTGCAATCCAAAATCTTTATATAAAACATGCAGAATTTGCATCTCATCATAAACCTGAAGATATGCAAGCTAAAAAAGTTCAATATTCTAATGAAAAAGATTAATTAAAAAATTAGTTTATAGTTTGATAAAAAATTCTTTAAAAAATCTAAAAAATATTTAAATTTTCAAAAAAAATCTCTGTGTATTAAAATAAAGGAGAGAGAACTCATACCAGACCCATGAGTTCTCTCTTTTATTTTGCCGAACATTATAGTATACTAAACTATAAGGGAGTGTGGTAATGATGAAAGGGTATGTTCAAGTTTATACAGGAAATGGAAAGGGAAAAACAACAGCAGCTTTAGGACTTGCAGTTAGAGCTTTAGGAAATGGGTTTAGTGTCTATATTGGACAATTTATGAAGGGACAAGAGTACCATGAACTTAAAACCTTTGAAAAATTAGATAATATAGATGTAGAGATGTATGGAACAGACACTTGTCTTATTTCTAGAGAGCATGTGCAACAATGTGATATAGATCATGCAAAGGCAGGAGTAGAAAAGGTAAAAGAGATTTTTAAAAGCAAAAAATATCAAGTTGTAATTTTAGATGAGATATGTGTAGCTAACTTTTTTGGATTGGTAAGTGAAGAGGAGATTTTAGATCTGATGGAAAATAAGCCTGAAGATGTGGAGTTAGTTTTAACAGGAAGATATGCTCCAAAAAGTGTAATAGATAAAGCTGATTTAGTAACAGAGATGAAGGAGATAAAACATTATTATAGTAAGGGGGTTATGTCTAGAGATGGAATTGAAAGATAGAGAGAGTTTAAAATATATAATGAATAGAAAATCTGTACGTGTTTATGAAGATAGGGAAGTATCTGAAGAGATAAAAGAAAAACTATATTCAGCAATATTTCAAGCTCCAACAGCAGGAAATATGATGATGTACTCAATAATTGAGATTGAAGATCAAAAGTTGAAAGACAGATTGATAAAAACTTGTGATAATCAAGCTATGATAGGAAAAGCTCCACTTGTGCTACTTTTCTTAGCGGATTTTCAACGTTGGATGGATTATGTTAAATTTTCAGGAGCAGAGGAATTTAATAGAGAACATAATTTAGAAGAGTATATTCCAGGTGAAGGGGATATGATGTTGGCTATAAATGATGCTCTTATAGCAGCTCAAACAGGAGTTTTAGCAGCAGAGGAATTGGGATTAGGAAGTTGTTATATTGGAGATATAATGGAGAATTTTGAAATTCATAGAGAGATGTTTAATCTTCCTAAATATGCAATTCCAATAACAATGTTATGTATAGGATATCCAACTGAACAACAAAAAAATAGAAAAATGGTAAGAAGATACTTTACTAAAGATATGGTTGTTCATAAAAACTCATATAGAAAAGTTACAGATGAAGAGTTTGAAAATATGGATAGAGAGATAGCTGAAAAAGATAAAACAGTTTTTCTACCTGGATGCCACAATGAAGGGTTACATATGTATAAAAGAAAGATTATTTCAGATTTTATGAAAGAGATGAATCGTTCTGTAAAAGAGATGATTAACTCTTGGAGTAGATAAAATTTATTTGGGTTAAACAGTAAAATATTAAAAAAGTAATTGCTTAAATCAAGTTTATATGTTAAAATGAACAAAGTATATAAGAATTTTAATATTAAGGTTGTAGAGATACAGCCTTTTTTTATGAATCTGTAATGTTTTATACAATTGCTAAAAGCAATTTAAATAACAAAAAGTTTTTAAGGAGGTAAAATGAAAAAGATTGTTAAAAAAGTTTTAAGTTTGGCTTTGTTCTCTCTTACTTTTGCAGTGGCAAGTGCTGAGGAGTTTAAAGGCCAGATTATGTTTAATGGATCATCATCATTAGCTCCAGTTATTTCAAAAATATCTACAGATTTTATAGAGGGATATGTAACTTGGGATAAGGTTAATTCAGAATTTCCAAAGAAAAATATAGCAATATATGTTTCTGCTGGTGGTTCTGGAGCAGGAGTTAAAAGTGTTATCGAGGGTGTAAGTGATTTTGGAATGGTTGCTAGACTTGTTAAAGATAGTGAAAAGGAAAAAATTGCTGATTACAAAGAGTTTGTTGTAGCTTCAGATGCTCTTACAATCTCTGTTAATAAAGAAAACCCTATATTAAAATATCAAAAGGATATTTCTAGTGAGACTCTTAAAAAAATATTCTCTGGAGAGTATAAATATTGGAGCGATGTTGATTCAAGACTTGAGAAAAAAGAGATAGTAGTAGTTACTAGAGATTTTGGTGGAGGAGCACACGAAGTTTTCCAAAAAGCTGTAATGGGAAAAACTGATGTAAAAGCTGATGCTATTCAAGCACCTTCAATGGGAGCTTTAGCAACTAAGATAGTTGAAAACAAATATGCTATTGGATATGCTTCTTTTGGAATGTATAATCAAAATAAAGATAAGATAGAAGCATTCTCAGTTGATGGAGTAGAACCAACTGTTGATAATATTTTATCTAATGCTTATAAGATTCAAAGACCTCTTTTATTTATCAAAAGTGGAGAATTAACACCACAAGAAAAAGCTTTTGTTGATTATATCTTCTCAGAAAAAGGAATGGAAGCAGTAAGTAAAAGTGGATATATTCCTGTAAAATAGAAAAAATTAAGGCTGAGAAATCAGCCTTTTTTTATTAAGATAGGTGAGAAAGTTGAAATGGAAAGAGTTAGATAAAATTTTTAGTTATTTTGTAAGAGGAATCGCTTTTTTTTCCTTTTTTATATTGAGTTTTATTATAATATTTATAGTTAAAGAGAGCCTGCCACTTTTTAAAGAGATGGGAGTTACAGAGTTTATTTTTGGCAAAAGATGGTACCCCTCTTCATATAGCAATCCCTCAATGGGAATATTTAACATAATCGTAGCAACAATCTATATAGCTGTAATAGGTGTTGCACTCTCCTTTCCAATAGGTTTAGGATGTAGTATATTTTTATCCTGTGTATTGGAAGAAAGAATAAAAAATATAGTTAAACCCTATATAGATATTTTAGCTGGGATTCCCTCTGTTATCTATGGTTTTATGGGGCTTCTTTTAGTTGTGAAATTTTTTGAGAAGTTAGGACGTCCATCTGGAGAGAGTGTTTTAGCTGGAGGAATGGTTTTAAGTATAATGATACTTCCCTTTATAGTTGATAATTGTGAGGAGACAATGAGTAAGATAAGAAAAAAATATGAAAACTCCTCTAAAGCATTGGGAGTGTCTAAGTGGTATATGATTAATGAATTAGTTGTACCAGCTTCTAAAAAAAGTATGGTTATAAGCATGATATTGGCTTTAGCTAGAGCTTTAGGAGAAACTATGGCTGTTATGATGGTTATAGGAAATGCACCAATATTTCCTACAATTTTAGGAAAGGCACAGACAATCTCCTCTTTAATAGCTCTTGAAATGGGAATGACAGAGGTAGGAAGCACCCATTATAATGCTCTTTTTGCTTCTGGATTATCTCTTTTAATAATAATACTATCTATTAATTTATTAGTTGAGGCTATTAAAAAAAGATTTTTAGGAGTTGAGTTATGAGAAAAAAAGAGATGTTTTATAAAATATTAGCTTATTTTGGTGGAGCTCTTTCATTTTTTCTTGTAGGGTTTCTATTTGCCTATATTTTTTATAAAGGTTATAAGGTTATAAATTTTAAATTTTTAACAGATGTCCCTCAAGGGATGATATTGGGACAAGAGGGAGGAATAGCTCCAGCTATAATAGGAAGTTTCTTATCAACATTTATAGCTTGTTTAGTTGCAGGGTTTTTTGGAATTTTTACAAGTATCTATTTGGTTTTTTATGAGGAAAATGAAAAGAGAATAGAATTAATTGAAAATATTATTAAATGTATAGGTGGTATACCATCAATAGTTTTTGGGCTATTTGGTTATACACTGTTTACTCTGTATTTTGGTTTAGGAAAATCTATTATTTCTGGAGGATTGACTTTAGGTATTATGATATTTCCAGTTGTAGAGATAAGAATAGAAAAGGCTTTTAGAGAGGTGGAAAAGGAGATTTTAAATGCTTCATATTCAATGGGAATTTCAAAATTTTATACTATTTATAAGATAGTGATTCCCAATTGTTTAAGAGATATAGTTGCAACTATTTTATTAGGATATAACTATGCTATTGGAGCAACTGCTCCTATTATGTTTTGCATGGCTGTAATAAATTCCCCAATCTCTTTTAATATAAGTAAACCTGGGATGTCTCTCTCTTATCACCTCTACACTCTTATGACACAGGGAATATCTATGGAGATGGCATATGGAACAGCCTTTGTTTTAATTAGTTTAATTGTTTTTGTAACTGTTGTTTTTCAATTTTTATTAAGGAAAAAAGGTGAAAATATTGAGTGATAATATTCTTGAAATAAAAGATTTTTCAGTGAATTATGGGAAAAATAGGGTATTAAAAAATATTAATTTAGGTATAGAAAGAAATAGAATAACAGCAATCATAGGACCTTCTGGTTGTGGAAAATCAACTTTTTTAAAGAGTTTAAATCTGATGATAACAGAGGAAAAAAGTAGTGAAATACTAGGAAAGATCTATTTTAATGGAAAAAATATAAAAGATTTTCAAATAGAAAATTTAAGGAAAAAGATTGGATTAGTATTTCAAACTCCTACTCCTTTTCCATTTTCTACCTATAAAAATATGATCTATGCTCCTGTTTACTATGGGATAAAAGATAAAAAAGAGTTGGATAAGATTGTGAAAGAGAAGCTTGCTTTAGCAGGGCTTTATGATGAGATAAAAGATGAGATGAACAAATCAGCTCTCTCTTTAAGTGGAGGACAACAACAAAGACTTTGTATAGCTCGTGAATTAACAGTTGAACCAGAGATACTATTATTAGATGAGCCTTGTTCAGCATTAGATATTCAAAACACTATGAAGATAGAGGAGATGCTAAAAAATCTATCATCAAAATATACCATTGTAATAGTGACACATAATTTGGCACAGGCTAAGAGAATAGCAGATAAGACAGCTTTTTTCTTTGATGGTGAGTTAGTTGAGTATGGAGATACAGAGGATATATTTACAAATCCTAAAGATGAGAAAACTAAAAACTATATAAATGGAATTTTTGGGTAAAATAAAAATATTGGTTAGTTATTACAATTTTCCCTAATATCAGCTAAAATGGAATTTGGAGAAGAATATTAGAGAGAGTTATGAAATCTGACGCTAAAAATTCCGACGTGTTTGAGACGAAGTCGAGTTTCGGAATTTTAGTCAGATGAGTATTACTCTCTCTTTATTCTTTGACATGGAATTTAGCTGATATTTAAAATATAAGTTTTGATAACTTAGCTTGATTAAGAATCGCAAATAACAAAGGCATTTTGTCAAAATTTAGCGATGTGCTAGGTAACTGAGCTTAGTTAGATGTATTAAGTTTTATAAATTAACATTCTCTTTTAAATTTGTTATCTCTTCATTTGTCATAATTCCAGCTATAAGAGAAAAATAATCAGGTAATCTTGTTTCAGTTGCCCATTTTAATTCAAAATTAAGTAATTTACTTGAAACACCACCTACATCAAAACCAAGTGACTCTAAAGAGTATCTCATTAAATCAGGGTGAATACATTTCTCATTTTTCAATTTAGAACAGTTTTCACAAAGGTTGCAACCACCAGCAGAAAGAGAAGTTGAATTAGGATATAGTTTTTCTAACTTCAACATCTCATTCATTATTTTATTTTTCATAAAATGTAAAGTTTCAGTAGTGTAATTTGAAATCTTCTCTTTAGTATTAATAGAAGAAAGTGTATCTTCATCAAAAACTATTTTTACTCCAACTATATAGACATATTTGTATCTATCTACATACTCCTCTATTGAAAAATTATATGGTGGGCATGACCAAAGTTTACCGTAGTTTCTACATTGTTTGCAAAATCCTTCAAACTTTTCTATATCCCAAAAATTATTTTTTAACTCTTCTATTGTTGATGGCTTTATATATATTTCAGTATGATACAATTTTTGCCCTCCTTAAAATAATTTATAACCAAATATTAAAGAAAGTTGTTTTAATTTATCTGAACCTCTGTTGTCACTATCAATTTTAGTTTGTGAGTATAGAAGCTCCACTTGGAATGGATCAGTTTCAATACCAAAACCACCAGCAATATATGCTTTTCCATCAGGAGAAGAACCATTTACATCTTCATCAGTTCTTAAAACAGAACCTCCTTTTAAAACTATATATGGCTCAAAAAATACAGGAAGAAGATTTAATCTTGCAAGTAGATATACAGGTATTGTTGAAATGTCAGAATCTCCAACTTTACCATTATAAGCTATACCAGCACCAAAATCCCCTATTATAAAACCTTGAGTTGCTTCAAATCCAAAAGTAGGAGCATAATCTTCAAAAGTTCCACTTTCATGGTTATAAGAGTTTGTCAATGTAGTTGCCCCAAGTCTTAAGTGTCCTTCAAGAGCCAAAGCATTTACAGAAAAAGCAAGAAAAATAATACATAATAATTTTTTCATAGTAAACCTCCTAATTAAGTTGATTATTATAGTAAAATTATAACTCAAAATGAAAAAAATAGAAAGTTAAAAAATATAAAAGGATATTTGACAAAGTATAAATATAAGTGTATATTAAAATTAGATAAATATTTTACGGGAGCTGAAAAGCTGAGAGGAAATTTATTTCGACCGTCAGACCTGATTGGATAATGCCAGCGTAGGAAAAATCTTTTTGAGTTGTCTTTCGGCAGCTTTTTTTATTGCTTTCAAATGGAGGAAGGTAAATGAAAAAAATTGTTTTATCACTGATGTTTATGGTTTCATTAGTTATTTTTAGTGAAGAGATTGTAGTCTATGGACCAAGCTCTTCTAAATGGATAGGGAAATCTTTTGCACCAATATTTAAGGAGAAAACAGGAGTTGATCTTAAATATGTTTCAATTGATGGACTAGTTTCAAGATTGAAATTAGAGGGAAAAAATCCAAAGGCAGATATAGTAGTTGGATTTACAGCTTTAAATACAGAGATTGCTAAAAGAGAGGGTTTAATAGTTCCTTATATTCCTAAAAATATAAAAAATATCTATTCAGAAAAACTTGTAATGGATAAAGAGGGATATGTAACACCATTTGACTATGGAATGTTAGCAATAAACTATGATACTACTAAAATAGAAAATGTACCTAAAACTTTAGTTGATTTAGGAAAGATAAATAAAAAACTTTTAGTTGAAAATCCATCAACTTCTGCTACTGGAGAAGAGGCATTACTATGGAGTATCGCTCTTTATGGAGAGAATTGGAAAGAGTTTTGGAAAACTTTAAAACCTGCTATATATAATGTAGAACCTGGATGGAGTGAAGCATTTGCTAAATTAACAACTGGGGAAGCTCCTATGATGATAGGTTATGCTACAAGTAATCTTTTCTTTGTTGCTGATGAGGAGCAAAAGAAATTTGATAGTTTCCTATTAGATGATGGAACTTTTATGTATTTAGAAGGGGTTTCACTTGTTAATAAGAAAGAGATAAAAGATGGAGCAAAACTATTTATGGAATATGTATTAAGTGATGAGTTCCAAGATTTAGTACCAACTAAAAACTATATGTTCCCAGTTACAAAGGGAGAGATGCCAGAGGGATTTGAAGTAGTTCCTACTACTGATAAAACTGTAAAACTATCTAAAGAGCAAGTTGAAGATCTTGTAAATAATCTAGATAAGTATAAAAAAGAACTTGTAGATATTTTGAAAAAATAATTGAATTTTTATCTTGAATTTTTTTATAAAATATGATAACATAACCAGGATATAGAAAGATGTTAGGAGGTAAGAATTAATGAAGATATTTAATCAAAAGTTAGATATACTTACTTATAGCTCTTATTTCTTTTATTTTTCTAATTTTCAAAATTTTTTCAATTGTAATTTAAAGGAATGTCAGCCATAGTGTTTATGGCTATCATTCCTTTTTTTATAAATTTTAATTTTAGGAGGATAGATTTATGAAAGATTTTATAGGGATAAAAGATATGACTAAAGAGGAGATTTTAGAAGTATTAGATTTAGCAGAAGAGCTTTCTAAAAATCCTCAACCAGAGTTAATAGATAAGAAGATAGCAGCAACTCTTTTCTTTGAACCATCAACTAGAACAAGACTTTCATTTACATCAGCAGCTATGAGAATAGGGGGAAAAGTACTAGGATTTGATTCACCAGGAGCAACTTCTGTAACTAAAGGGGAATCATTGAGAGATACAGTAAAAATGGTAGAAGCTTATTCAGATGTAATTGTAATGAGACATAATATTGAAGGTGGACCAAAATTTGCTGCTGAGATTTCTAAAAATCCAGTAATCAATGCTGGAGATGGAGCAAATGAACATCCAAGTCAAACTCTATTAGATCTATTTACAATAAGACAAGAGTTAGGAAAGATAGAAGGGGTAAAAATTGCTTTTGTTGGGGATCTGAAATATGGAAGAACAGTTCACTCACTAACTAAAGCTTTAGAAATGTTTAATGGAGAGTTTTACTTTGTAGCCCCAGATCTAATTCAAATTCCAGAATATATTACAAAAGAACTAGATGAAAAGGGAATGAAATACCATCTTTGTTCAGAGTATGAGCCGATTTTAAAAGAGATAGATGTATTATATATGACAAGAATTCAAAAAGAAAGATTTGAAAATCTTGATGACTATGAAAAAGTAAAAGGAGTTTACAATATTTCAAAGGATACAATAGTAGGAAAATGTCAAGATCATATGATAGTACTTCATCCACTTCCAAGAGTTGACGAAATAGATGTTGACTTAGATGATACAAAACATGCACTTTACTTTAAACAAGCAGCAAATGGAGTTCCTGTAAGACAAGCTATGTATGCTTTAGCTCTAGGAGTAAAGGAATCAAAAGCTGTTACTAAAGAAGAAGAAAATGTAGTGGAAAATGAAAAATCAGTTTGTTCAAATCCTAAATGTGTAACAAACTCTGAAGTAACAAAAAATAAGGTAATAGTTAAAGATTATGGAAAATTCTGCTACTACTGTGGAAAAGAGATAAAATAATTTTATATATAAGACACTAGGAGGAAAAATGTTTTTAGAAGATTGTTTAATTTTAGAAAATAAACATATTGCAGGACAAAATTATTTAATGAGATTGAAATCAGAAAAAGCTGTAGAAGCTTCAAAAGCTGGACAATTTTTCATGTTAAAATGTGAAAATAGAATCTATACATTAAGAAGACCTATAAGCTTACACTATGCAGATAAAGAGAAAAAAGAGTTAGAGTTCTACTATGAAGTAAAAGGTGGAGGAACAAAAGAGTTTGCTCAAATGAAAGCTGGGGAAACAATCAATATTCAAGGACCTTTAGGACATGGATTCTCTACTGATATGGAAGGAAAAGAACTTATGGTAGTTGGTGGAGGAATGGGAATGGCTCCAATGAAACTATTAATAAAAGTTCTAAAGAAAAATAACAAAGTTACTTTTATAGCTGGAGGAAGAAATGCTGAAGCTGTAGAGATTCTTTCAAACTTCAATTTAGATGGAGTAGAATTACATGTAACAACAGATGATGGAAGTGCTGGAACAAAGGGAAATGTTATAGTTAAAATGGAAGAGTTAATGCAAAACAAAAAATTTGATATGGTATTTACTTGTGGACCTCATAAGATGATGGAAGCTGTTGCAAAAACTTCAGATAAATACAATACTGAATGTGAAGTTTCACTAGAGGAAAGAATGGCATGTGGAGTAAAAGCTTGTGTAGGATGCTCAATTAAAACTAAAGCTGGAATGAAAAAAGTATGTCATGATGGACCAGTATTTAAAGCTGAAACAATAGTTGATTTAGATCCAGTTGAAAAAACAGAAACTTGTTGTGGTAATTAATTAGAGGATTTTGGAGGAAGAAAATGAATAGATTACAAACTAAATTTTTAGGAGTAGATTTTAAAAATCCAATAGTTACATCTTCAGGGTGCTTTGGATTTGGACTTGAATATAGAGATTATTTTGATCCTAACATATTAGGAGGAATAGGAATAAAAGGGTTAACATTAGAAGCTAGAGATGGAAACTATGGAACAAGAATAGCTGAAACTCCAGCTGGAATGTTAAACTGTGTAGGATTAGAAAACCCAGGAATAGAGTATTTTGAAAGCCATATTTTACCAGAGATGAAAGCTGCTGGAATAACAACAAATATAATAGCTAATATCAATGGAAAAACTGTAGAAGAGTATGTAGAGATAGCTAAAAGAGCTGACAAGATAAAAGAGATAGCTATACTTGAATTAAATATCTCTTGTCCAAATGTAAAAGATGGAGGAATGGCATTTGGGGCTAATCCAGAAGTTGCTGCAAGAGTTACAAGAGAGGTAAGAAAAGTTACTACAAAACCTCTAGTAGTAAAACTTTCTCCAAATGTGACAGATATAGCTGGAATAGCAAAAATAGTTGAAGAAAATGGAGCAGATGCAGTATCACTTATCAATACACTTTTAGGAATGGTAATTGATCTTAAAACTAAAAAACCTCTTTTAGGAAATACATTTGGAGGATTTTCTGGACCAGCTGTAAAACCAGTTGCAGTAAGAATGGTATACCAAGTGTATAAAGCAGTAAATATTCCTATTATTGGAATGGGAGGAATCTCAAGTGTTGAAGATGCTCTTGAGTTTATAATGGCAGGAGCTTCAATGGTATCACTAGGAACTGGAATCTTCTCAAATCCAATGTTACCAGTAGAAGTAGCAGAGGGATTACAAAAATATTGTGAAGAAAATGGAATTGAAAATATTAGTGAACTAGTTGGAATAGCACATAGATAATAATATAGAAAAATTTAGGAGGAAAGAGAAATGATAAATGCAAAAGATAGAATGATAATCGCTTTAGATTTTCCTACAATGGAAGCAGCAAAAGAGTTAGTAGAAAAAATTGGTGATGGAGCTACTTTCTATAAAGTTGGACTAGAACTTTTCCTTAACTCAAAAGGAGAGATGATTGAATATTTAAGAAGTAAAGGTAAAAAAATATTCCTTGATTTAAAATTCCACGACATTCCAAATACAACAGCAATGGCATCAGTTTTTGCAGCTAAACAAGATGTATTTATGTTTAACGTACATGCTAGTGGTGGAAGAAAAATGATGTCTAAAGTAGTTGAAGAAGTTAAAAAAGTAAATCCTAATAACGTAGTAATTGGAGTTACTGTACTTACAAGCTTATCAGCTGCAGATGTAGAAGAAACATTTAAATCTACACTATCACTATCAGATTTAGCTCTAAACTGGGCAAAATTAGGAAAAGAAGCTGGACTTGATGGAGTAGTATGTTCTCCTTGGGAAGCAAAATTAATAAAAGAAGCTTGTGGAGCTAACTTTAAAACTGTATGTCCAGGTGTAAGACCAAGATGGTCAGCAACAAATGACCAAGAAAGAATAATGACTCCAAAAGATGCTATAATGAATGGATGTGACTTCTTAGTAGTAGGAAGACCTATAACTAAAAATGAAGATCCTGCAAATGCAGCTAAATTAGTAGCTCAAGAGATTGAAGAAGGAATGAAAGAGGCAGGATTATGCTAGTTAAAAATTGTAAACTAGTGGTAGAGAATAATCAAGAGATCATAAGAGATATTCTTATAGAAGATGGAGTTATTACAAAAATAGATGAAAATATTCAAGCAGAAGGGCATGATATAGTTGATGCACAATCTAACTATGTTCTTCCTGGAATAATAGATGTTCACACACATATGAGAGATCCTGGGCTTACTCATAAAGAGGACTTTACAAGTGGAAGTAGAGCATGTGCAAGAGGTGGAGTAACTACTTTTATAGATATGCCAAATACTATCCCTGTAACAGTTACAGAGAAAGCTTTAATGGATAAGAAAGCTATGATGGTTGGAAGATCATATGTAGATTATGGATTCCATTTTGGTGGAAGTAAAAAAGATAATAGTGAAGAGATAAAAAAAGTTTTAGATAAAGTTGCTTCAACAAAGATCTTCTTAAATATGTCAACTGGAGATATGCTAATAGAGGATGAAAAAGTTGTTGAAAATATCTTTAGAGAATCAAAAATAATATCTGTTCATGCTGAAGAGGGAATGGTAGAAAAAGCTATTGAATTTTGTAAAAAATATGATAAAGAGCTTTACCTATGTCACCTTTCTAAAGCTAGTGAGATTGAGCTTTTAAAACAAGCAAAAGCTGAAGGAGTAAAGGTTTTTGGAGAGGTAACACCACACCACCTATTCTTAAATGTTGATGATGTAAATGCAACTGAGAGAAGCAAGATGCTTTTAAGAATGAAGCCTGAATTAAAAGAGAGATCAGATAATGAAGCTCTATGGAAAGCGTTAGCAGACGGAACATTAGATAGTATAGGAACAGATCATGCTCCTCACTTAATAGAAGAGAAACTTGCTAAATTAACATATGGAGTTCCAAGTGTAGAAAATTCATTGGAAATGATGTTAAATGGAGTAAAAGAAAATAGAATAACTTTTGAAAGATTGATAGAAGTTATGTGTAAAAATCCAGCTAAAATCTTTAAAATAAAAAATAAAGGGGATATAGCAGTTGGATATGATGGAGACTTAGTTATTGTTGATATAAATGATAACTCTCCAATAAAAGATGATAAGGTTATAACTAAAGCTAATTGGACACCTTTTGAAAATTGCAACAGAGGTGGAAGAGTGCTTACAACTATCCTAAGAGGAGAGATAGTATATAATAAAGGTAATTTTAATGGAATACACGGGAGGGAAGTAAAATATTATGAGTAGAGAGAAAGATATCGCAAAATCATTATTAGGAACAGGAGCAGTTAGATTAAACGTAAAAGAACCATTTACATTTGTATCAGGAATTAAAAGTCCAATATATTGTGACAATAGAAAAATGATAGGATACCCAGCAGAAAGAAAAGTTGTTGTAGATGCTTTTGTTAAAAAACTTTCTGAAAAAGAATTTGATGTAGTAGCAGGAACTGCAACAGCAGGAATCCCTTGGGCTGCATTTATAGCTGCTGAAATGAACAAACCTATGAGTTACATCAGAGGAGAAAAGAAAGATCACGGAGCTGGAAGACAAATTGAAGGAGCAGACTTTACTGGAAAAAGAGTAATCGTTATAGAAGACCTTATTTCAACTGGAGGAAGCTCAATAAAAGCTGTTGAAGCTGCTAGAAATGAGGGAGCTGCATCTGTAGAAGTAGTTTCTATATTCTCTTATGAATTTGACAAAGCATTTAAAAACTTTGCAGCAAACAACATTCCTTGGGAATCTCTATCTAACTTTACTGCATTAATCGAACTTGCAAGAGAGGAAAAATACCTTACTGAAGAGGAAGCTGAAATAGCATCATCTTGGAATAAAAATACAGATACTTGGGGAAGATAAAATTTTTTAATTTTTATTGACAAAAGTTATTTTTTAATATATTATATCAATATATTAAAAGGGAGTAGTTAAAAATTATAGTATCAACATCACGAAGCCACGGGCTCTCTGGTACTATATACCTGAATGGTAACAAGACTTTTGATATAGAGTTTTTATAATCTCTATATCAGAAGTCTTTTTTTTATCTAAATTTAAAAGAAAAGTAAAAACATTTAGAATAATAAATATTATACACAATAGGAGGATTTTATGAAAAATTATTTTGCCATGACAAAAGAGGAGGTACTGAGCAAGTTAAACAGTAAGGAAACTGGATTGACAACTGGTGAAGTAGAGATAGCTATTGAAAAATATGGTTATAACCAGTTAAATGAAGAGAAAAAATTGAGTACAATGCAAGTTTTTATCTCTCAATTTAAAGATTTTCTAGTAATTATACTGATTATTGCATCAATTATCTCTATTATCTCTGGAAATGTGGAAAGTGCAGTTGTAATTTTAGTTGTTATAATTATCAATGCAATATTGGGAACAGTTCAACACTTAAAAGCTGAAGAGTCTATAAGTAGTTTAAAAAATCTATCTGCTCCTAAATCTAAAGTTTTAAGAGATGGAGAAAAGGTAGAGGTTTTATCTAAATATCTAGTACCTGGAGATATTGTTTTTGTTGAAGCTGGAGATGTTGTTCCAGCAGATGGAAGAGTTATAGAGAGTTTCTCACTTCTTATTAATGAAAGCTCACTAACTGGAGAGTCAGAGGGAGTAGAGAAGATAAGTTCAGTAATAGACAAAGATGAGTTAGCTCTTGGAGATCAAAAGAATATGGTGTTCTCAGGAAGTTTAGTTAGCTATGGTAGAGGGGTTATTTTAGTAACTACTACTGGAATGAAAACAGAACTTGGAAAGATAGCAAGTTTATTAGAGGCAACAAAAGAGAAACAAACACCATTACAAGTTTCATTAGATAACTTCGGTAAAAAATTATCAATAGGAATTATTATATTATGTATCCTTGTATTTGGAATAAATATTCTTCATGGAGTAAAACTTCTTGATTCATTGATGTTTGCAGTTGCATTGGCTGTTGCTGCTATCCCTGAAGCTTTAAGTTCAATAGTTACAATAGTTCTAGCTATTGGAACTCAAAAATTGTCAAAGGAAAATGCAATTATTAAAAATCTAAAATCAGTTGAATCATTAGGTTGTGTATCAGTAATATGTTCAGATAAAACAGGAACACTTACACAAAATAAGATGACTGTAAAAAAAGTTTATATCAATAATGAAGTATTTAATGAAAAAGATTTAAATGTTAATGGAATGGGAGAAAATCTATTAATAAAAGAGGCTATCTTATGTAATGATGCAACTAGTGAGATAGGAGACCCAACAGAGATAGCTCTAGTAAATCTTTCAGAAATCCACTATAATCAATCTGGAAAAGAGTTAAAAAATAGATATCCACGTATTTCAGAGATTCCATTTGATTCAGATAGAAAACTTATGAGTACAGTACATAATATAGATGGAAAAGTAATGATGTTTACTAAGGGAGCTTTAGACTCTATACTACCAAAAACTAAAAAGATATTAGTTAATGGAGAGGTAAGAGATATAACTTCTGAAGATATTAAAAATATTGAAAAAGTTAATATGGAGTTTGCTCAAACTGGATTGAGAGTTTTAACTTTTGCTTATCAAGTATTAGAAAGTGAAAAAGAGATAACAAGAGAAGATGAGGATAACTTTATATTTATCGGTTTAACAGCTATGATAGACCCACCAAGAGAGGAATCTAAAGAGGCAGTAGCAAAATGTTTAACTGCTGGAATTAAACCAGTTATGATAACAGGAGACCACAAAATAACAGCTACAGCAATAGCTAAAGAGATTGGAATCTATAAAGATGGAGACAATGTAATGGAAGGTGTAGATGTTGAAAAACTTTCTGATGATGAGTTATTAGAAAAAGTTGCTTCTACTTCTGTATATGCAAGAGTATCTCCAGAGCATAAGATAAGAATAGTAACTGCTTGGCAAAGATTAGGTAAGATCTGTGCAATGACAGGAGATGGAGTAAATGATGCTCCAGCTTTAAAAAGAGCAGATATAGGAATTGCAATGGGAATTACAGGAACAGAGGTATCAAAAGATGCTGCATCTATGATACTTACAGATGATAACTTCTCAACAATAGTAAAAGCTGTGACAACAGGTAGAAATATCTATGCTAATATTAAAAACTCAATTAGATTTTTACTATCAGGAAATACAGCTGGAATCTTAGCAGTATTATACTCTTCATTAGTAGGGCTTCCAGTGATATTTGCACCAGTGCATCTACTATTTATCAATCTATTAACAGATAGTTTACCAGCTATAGCAATAGGAATGGAGCCATCACATGGAGATGTTCTTACAGAGAAACCTCGTAACCCTAAAGAACCTATTTTAACTAAAGAACTTTCAGGAAAAATTCTAATTGAAGGAATTTTAATAGCACTATTTGTTATGATAGGATTCTATATTGGATATAAAGATAATGATGCATTAAAAGCAAGTACAATAGCATTTAGTGTTTTATGTCTAGCAAGATTATTCCATGGATTTAATTGTAGAGGTGGAGCATCAGTATTTGGACTTGGAGTATTTTCAAATAAATTCTCTATAATAGCTTTTGTTATAGGATTTGTTCTATTGAATACAATATTATTAGTACCTGTATTCCATACAATTTTCCAAGTAGTTCCTCTAACAGCAAATGAACTATTTACAATATATGGACTTGCATTTGTTCCAACATTAATAATACAAATATCTAAATTTATAAAATATAGAAGATAATTAAATAATCTAAATAATATAGAGAGGTAGAATTTTATCTATCTCTCTATTTTTTTGAAAAAAATTTTTGAGAAATTTTTAAAATAAAATTGATTTAATTATTTAAATGTGCTATATTCTAAATTAACTATTGTTGACTAAAAAAATAAAAAATTAAAGTGAGGGGTTTAAATGGCAAAATTAAGAGAGAGTTTAATTTTTAAATTACTTCTAGGAGTATTTGTAGGATTAATTTTAGGTTATTCCTTAGATGCTAAAATAGGTGTTAGCCAAGAGACAGCACAAAATATAATTGGAGTAATAAATACTGTAAAATTTGTCTTAGGACAAGTGATAAACTTTACAATTCCACTTATTATTTTAGGATTTATAGCTCCTGCAATAACTAAGATGAAAGCAAATGCAAGTAAAATGTTGGGAACAATGTTGATGATGGCATATCTATCATCTGTTGGAGCAGCTCTGTTATCTATGACAGCAGGGTATATGATTATTCCTAAATTAAATATTGCTGCAAAATCTGATATAGTAAAAAATGTAATTCCAAAATTGATATTTAAAGTGGAGATACCACCTGTTTTTTCAGTAATGACAGCATTGGTTTTAGCACTATTTTTAGGATTAGCAGTTGTATGGACAGAATCAAAAACTTTTGAAAAACTATTAGATGAGTTAAATAATATAATGTTAAAAATAGTTTATAAAATTATAATTCCAATACTGCCATTCTTTATAGCTTCGACATTTACAACATTGGCATATGAAGGGGAGATTATAAAACAATTCCCAGTATTCTTAAAGGTAATTATTATAGTTTTAATAGGACATTTTATCTGGCTAACTGTTTTATATACATTAGGTGGAGCTATTTCAGGAAAGAATCCATTAAAACTATTAAAAAGTTATGGACCTGCATATCTTACAGCAGTAGGAACAATGTCTTCAGCAGCAACACTGCCAGTAGCTTTAAGTTGTGCTAAAAAATCAGGTGCTTTAGATGAGGATATAGCAGATTTTGCAATTCCTTTAGGATCAACTATTCACCTATGTGGATCAGTATTAACAGAAGTTTTCTTTGTTATGACAGTTTCTAAGATCCTATATGGACAAGTACCTTCATTAGGAACAATGATACTATTTATTATTTTACTAGGAGTTTTTGCAGTTGGAGCTCCAGGAGTACCTGGTGGAACAGTAATGGCATCTCTAGGTATAATAATTTCAGTACTTGGATTTAATGAAGAGGGAACAGGATTAATGCTTACAATATTTGCTCTACAAGATAGTTTTGGAACTGCTTGTAACGTAGTTGGAGATGGAGCTTTAGCATTGATGCTTAATGGAATTTTTAAAAAGAAAGATAGATAAAAGTTAGAAAAATGCCCACTATAAAATTAGTGGGTTTTTTATTTAACCTTGGAGGATTGTAAATATATACAATTGACTTTTTATAATAAAAAAGTTATAATTTAAGTGAAAGGTACCTACCCGCATAGGTGGGAGGGGATCTTCTCAGTGTGTTAATTAAGCTTAGAATATCAGCCGTAAATTCGTTTACGGCTTTTATTCTGCCCTTAAGCAAGGTAGATAACACACACTGAGGAGGTCTACTATGACTGTAAACATTCAAACTATCAATTTTAATACTGGAACTTTTATAGTTCTATGTATTTTTATTTGGTGGTGGTTTAACAGAAAATAGTAACCTTCTACCCCTTGCAGGGTCTTTTTTATTTAACCTTGGTATATTATTAATTACTTATTTAGTATTAGTGTATAATTTTTATGGAATTTTTTTGATAGATATGATAAAATGAAAAAAGTTAATAAAATAAGGATAACGGAGGGGATAGAATATGAATATATCAAATAGAGCATTAGAAATGAATTTTTCACCAATAAGAAAGTTGATTCCCCTTGCAGATGAAGCAGCTAAAAAAGGAATTAAAGTATACAAACTAAATATAGGACAACCTAATATAGTTACTCCAGATTCATTTTTTGAAGGTTTGCATAGCTACAAGGAAAAAATAGTAACATATTCAGATTCAAGAGGGATTCCACAACTGATAGAAAGTTTTGTAAAAAGTTACAAATTAAGTGGAATTAATTTAGAGAAAGAGGATATCTTAATAACACAAGGAGGAAGTGAAGCTATCTTATTCACTTTAATGTGTATATGTAATGAAGGGGATGAGGTATTAGTTCCAGAACCTTTCTATTCAAACTACTCTAGTTTTTCTATATTCTCAGGAGCAAAAGTAAAACCTATTCCTACATGTATAGAAAATAATTTTCACTTACCATCTAAAGAGGAATTAGAAAGTTTAATAACTCCAAAAACAAGAGCTATTATGTTTTCTAACCCAGTAAACCCAACAGGAACAGTTTATACTGCTGATGAGATAAAAATGATAGGTGAGTTAGCTATAAAACATGATCTATATATTATAGCAGATGAGGTTTATAGACAGTTTGTATATGATGATATTCCATATACATCTATTATGAATTTTGAAAATTTAAAGGATAGAGTTGTATTGGTAGATAGTATCTCAAAACACTATAGTGCTTGTGGAGCTAGAATAGGTTTAATAGCTAGTAAAAATCATGAACTTATGAACTATATTTTAAAATTCTGTCAAGCTAGATTGTGTGTATCAACAATAGAGCAACATGCAGCAGCAAACTTGATAAACACTATGGAAAACTATATAGAAGATGTAAAGATGAAATATAAAAGTAGAAGGGATCTTCTATATGGATATTTAAAAAGAATACCTGGTGTAGTTTGTTCAAAGCCAGAGGGAGCATTTTATATTTTTGCTAAACTTCCAGTTGATAATGCTGAGAAATTTGCTAAGTGGCTTTTGACTGACTACTCATATGAAGGAAAGACACTTTTAATAGCTCCAGGACCTGGATTCTATCAAACAGAAGGAAAGGGAGAACAAGAGGTTAGGTTCTCTTTCTGTACAAATGTAGATGATATTGAAAATGCGATGATAGTTTTAAGAAGAGCATTGGAAGAATATAATAAGTAAAAATAAAACTGTTGAAATTTTATTATCAATTTCAGCAGTTTTTTTTAACTATAATTTATTTTTTCTTTCCTTTATTTAAAATATAAGTTTTGATAATTTAACTTGACTAGTAATCGCTAAATGCAAAGGGACTTTGTCAAAACCTAGCGACGTGCTAGAGAACTGAGCTTAAAAAGAAAATTAAGGATCGCAGAAACTCTGTTTCTGCGTCTCAAAAGTAGTAGTCGTTTGCACTCCTCTACTTTTGGAATCTTCTTCTTGTTCCAAAAGAAGCATTAAGCACAGCTAAAATAGATACCCCAACATCAGAGAAAATAGCCATCCACATATTAGCAAAACCAAGAACTCCTAAAATCATAACAATAATCTTTATTCCAAGAGCAAATGTTATATTTTGAATAACAACTTTTTTATTTTGTTTTGCTATCTCTAAAAGTTCTACAATCTTAGATGGTTCATCTTTCATTAAAACAACATCAGCAGCTTCAATAGCTATATCACTTCCAACTCCTCCCATAGCAATTCCTATATCAGCTAGAGAAAGAACTGGAGCATCATTTACACCATCTCCAACAAAAGCAACCTTACCATTATTGCTATTTTTAATCTCTTCAAATTTAGTAACCTTATCTTGTGGTAAAAATTGAGTGAAGATATTTTCCTTTTCAATTGTTAACTTTTCACCAACAACTTCTCCAATCAGTTTGCTATCTCCTGTTAACATATAGCTTTCAATACCTAATTTTTTTAAAGAATTTATAGTAACCAATGAATCCTCTTTAATCTCATCTGAAATATAGATATATCCTAAGAATTCACTATCTTCAGCAACATATAACACAGTTCCAGCATAATGTTTTTCTTCAGCATCTATACTGTATTCTTTCATCATCTTGTAGTTTCCAATAAGGATAATTTTTCCCTCATAGTATGAAAGAACTCCCAATCCAGAAATCTCTTTATATCCTTCAATATAGTCTTCATCAATTTTAACAGAACCATAATTTAAAATTGCTTTTCCAATTGGGTGAGTAGAGTAAAACTCTCCAATTTTAGCAGTTTCTAAAAGTTTATCTTCATTGCAGTTAATAGGCTCTAATTTATCAATTTTAAATTTTCCTTTAGTTAAAGTACCAGTTTTATCAAATACAATACTATTGATAGAAGTCAATGTTTCTAAGTAGTTTCCACCTTTAATTAAGATACCTTTCTTTGAGGCGTTTCCAATACTACTAAAGAAAGTTAAAGGAACAGAAAGCACTAAAGCACATGGACAAGAGATAACTAAGAATATCAACGCTCTTCCAAACCAAATATTAAAGTTTCCTAAGAATAGAGGAAGAATAACTCCAACTATTATAGCAGTAAAAACAACTATTGGAGTATAATATCTAGCGAATTTTGTAATAAATTTTTCTGACTCAGCTTTTTTATTGCTAGCATTTTCAACCATTTCAATAATTTTGCTAACAGTTGAATCAGAGAAAAGCTTAGTTACTTTTACTTCTAAAACTCCAGAACCATTTAAGCTACCACTTAAAATTTCACTTCCTACACTTACATCAACAGGCAATGATTCCCCAGTTAATGCAGCTGTATTTAAACTGCTTTCACCTTTTATAACAGTTCCATCTACTGGAACTTTTTCTCCAGCTTTAACAATTATAATATCTCCTATCTTTAATTTTTTAGGAGAGACTTGAACAAGCTCATTTTTCTCATTTCTAATATTAGCAAATTCAGGTTTAATATCCATAAGCTTTTCAATAGATTTTCTTGAGCTTTTAACTGCTGATTCTTGGAAATACTCTCCTACTTTATAGAATAACATAACTCCCACAGCTTCCATAGTCTCACCTAAATAGAAAGCTCCAAAAGTAGCTATTGTCATTAGGAAGTTTTCATCTAAGAAATTTCCTTTAGTAATATTTTTAAATGATTTTACAACAACATCTCCACCTAAAATTAAATAAGCAATAATTGAAACAGCTAACCTTATATTAGGTAAAGGTTTTAAAAAGATAGAGACAACAAATAAAATAGCTCCAATTGTAAGAAGGAGTTTCTCTCTTTTCTCCTTTGCTTCCTCTTGAGCTATTTCTAAAGCTCTTTTTTCTGAATCTACCTCATCATCTTCATCATTAATTTTAATAAACTTAGTACCAGGTTCAATTTTATCAGCAATGGTGTTTATTCTATCAAAGAACTCATCATCAACACTATTTTTTAGTTCAATAGTAATCAGATTCTTATAGATATCCACATTACAATTTTCAACTTCAGGGAGATTAGTGATACTACTTTGAATCTTAGCAGCACAACCTGCACAGTGCAGATTTTCAATAGAGTAGATTTTTGTTTTCTCCATAGATTTTTTTTGAATTTTTGTTCCAGGCTCTAATTTATCAGCAATTTTATTGATTTTTTCTAAAAAGTTATCTTCGTCAAAATCTTTTTCAACTTCAAGGGTCATCTTTTTCTTTTGAAGATCTAAATTACTATTGATAACACCAGCAATTAAACTTCCCTCATATTGAATTTTGGCAGCACATCCAGCACAACCAAGATTTAAGACATCATACTCTTTTATATTCATAAATTTCCTCCTTATACATTATACCCCTATACCCTATATCAAATATATAACATACTTTATTTCTTTTGTCAATCAAATAATAGACATATCACTCTCCCTATGGTAATATTTAAGTGTAAGTTAAATTATTTAAGAGATAAGAGAGGTAAATATGAAAGTAAACAAAGAATATATTGAAAATATTTTTAAAGATAGTATAGAAAAAAATATATTTATAAAGGCTATTGCTTCAAGTCCAGTGGATAAGAAGTCTGAGTATACAAAGGTTAATCTAAAACCTGTACGTATAAAAGAGGAGATTTTTATACAATTTGAAGAGTTTAAAGATAAAAAAGCTTACCATGAGAATATATGTTTTGCTTCAGCTATGGTTAAAATTTCAGATATTTTAGAGAGATTTAAACAACTTTTGATCTCCGTCAATGGAGCAGATTATCAAATTTTAAAGGGAAAGCAAGATTTTAACTTAAAGAAAAGTGAAAACACAAAGGTATTAAAAGATTTAGATCATAATAAAAAGAAAAACTATCTAATAGAAGATGGAACTCCAGTACCATTTTTAACTAAATTAGGAGTTATGGGAGAAGATGGAAAGGTATTTAAAAATAGTTATGATAAGTTTAGACAGATCAATAAGTATCTTGAATTTATAGATGATACTATTAGAGAACTGCAAAATAAAAAATTAATAGGAGATCATATAAAATTTGTTGATTTTGGTTGTGGAAAATCATATTTAACTTTTGCTCTTCATTATTATTTAAAAGATATTAAAAATTTTACCTTTGAGATAATAGGGTTAGACCTGAAGAAAGATGTAATGAAAAAATGTAATGATATTGCTAAAGAGACCAACTATGAAAAGTCAAGATAAATTTTAAAAAAATTTAATTTTGATTTTT
>OGZM01000382.1_pt1 | contig 58826 bp, 62 predicted proteins | sample 1576821 | NCBI WGS metagenome assembly OGZM01 (sample SAMEA3541491, study PRJEB24748) | human gut metagenome | biome: human gut; feature: human-associated habitat; material: faeces | place: China | collected 2012
AGAGGGGTCTTCCACTTTGTCACTATCCCCATGACAATCTGTCACAGGACAAACAAAATTATTTTCCTCTTCCTGTTCTTTAAAATCCCAATCTAAAAATGAGCTGTAATTTTTTCCAGGGGCAAGATACATATATGTTCCTGTATTTCCATTTTTGGAATTAACCACAACTTTTTTTAATATTTCTTTTTTTATCAGATTATCTATTTTTCTCATTATTGTTCTTACACTTCCAAGAACAGGGATTTCCTGTGAGATATATTTGTATGTAAGCCATACATATTTTTCTTCATCTACCAGGATATAGCTCAATTTTTCAGAACTGCTTGAGTATATGTCCATGATTGTTTTTAAAAGAAGGGCATCATTTCCGTCAAGTTCGTGTTCCATAAGTCTATTTTGATTGTATCCGTATACTGTATATTTCATAAATCTATTTCTCCTCTGCAAAAATTTATATGTCAGAAAAGAGTATAGCAGAAAACATATAAAAAAGTAAAGAGGTGAAAATTCCTCTCTTTTCCACTGTTTCCATTGTTTCCGCCGTTTCCATAGAGAAAAGATAATTTTTAAAATTGTGTTGTATAATCTGTGTGTCTTAAAAATTTAATAAAAAATTTAGCTGGAAAAAAGAAGCAGGATATAAAAGAGATAAATAAGATTCTTGAAAAAATAATTATTTTAAGTTATAATGAATTAATAATAGGTTTTAATTGAAAATGTATAATTAGTTTTAATTAATTATACATAAAAAAAATTAAAATAAATACTTTTTTTATATTTCTTTTTTCAAAAAAGTGCTAAAAAATAAGCACTTTTTTTTAATTAAAAAGTGTATAATTAATTAAAATTTTTTATACAGTTTTTTATTATTATTTTTCAGGGAGGAAATATGAGAAAATTAGAAGAAAACATTTTTAAAAGTTGTTTAAAGGGAAAAGTAAAGTTTACAACAAGTGCTTTAGTTAAATTCTTAATTACAGGAACTGTTGCACTATCATTAACTGCTTGTGGCGGAGGAGGCGGAGGTTCTTCATCATCTGGCGGAGGAACTGTCAGCAAACCTATAGTAGAAAATACAGCAAATTCAACAGTAGGGCTTAAAACTGAAAACGAAAAATTTACAAACAAAGGAAATGTTGATTTAACAGGAAACAAAACAGAGGATAGTGTAATAGGAATCGTAGGAAAAAACAGTGATATTACAAATAATGCTGAAATTAAAATAGATGATATTAAATTAGCTAATTCTAAAATTTTATTAGCCTCTGAAACAGGAAAAGATGTTTTGGATAAATTAAAAGAAGTTGGTGAATCTTTTGCTATTTTTGCAGAAAATGGAAAAGTTGTAAATGAAAAAGATGGAGAGTTAATAATCAGTGGAAGTGATGTACATGGAATTTTTGGATTATACAGCGAAATAACAAATAATGGAGTTATTAAAACTGATGGAGAAAAATCTGAAAATGTTACAGGAATTTCATCTTTAGCAGGAAACGTTACAAATAATAATGAGATAACAATTTTAAGTGAAAATGCCGTTGGAATCAGAGTTCATAATAATACAAATGTAGCTGGTATAGAATTAGAAAAAAATAATGGAATAACAGTATTGAATAAAGGGCATATTACTGTAAAAGGAGAATCAGCAGAAGGAATAGAAGGAAATGGTAACAACATAACTATTCATAATGATGCTGATGGAATTATTGAAATAGAAAATAAGATAGTAACTGGCAACCAAGACGGAGTTAATACTTATGGAGTTTCTATTGATGAAGGAACAGGTAATAAAGTTATAAATGACGGAATAATAAAAGTTACTCTTATTTCTGATTCAGAAGTATCAGATAAATGGTATAATGCTTATGGAATAAGTACAGAAGGAAATAATACAAAAATAGAAAATGATGGAACAATAAATCTTACTGTAGATTTTACAAAACAAGAAATAGACAGTAGTGTAGCAGGAATAAAATCAGAAGGACAAAATAATGATATAGATAATGGTAAAGAAATAGTTATAAAAGTTTCAGGAGCTGTAATTTCTAGAAATTATATAAGAGGAATACACAGTTTTGCTGATTCAGAAGGTGGAACAATAGAAAATACAGGAAAAATAAGTATACAATCGACAGATGGAAAAGGAATTGCAGTAGGAATAGATGTTGAGGGAAAAAATATAAACATTTATAACAAGGAAACAGGAATTATCGAACTTAAAGATTTAGAAGATGTTATAGGAATAAACTCAATAGGAGAAAATAATACTGTAAATAATGCGGGAGAGATAAATATTTCTTCTTTAGAAGCTGTTGGAATATTTGTTGCAAATACAAATAAAACAGCTGTTAATGAAGAAACAGGAAAAATAATTATAAAGGCAGATTCAGCAGAAGGAATGAGAGGAGAAAACTCTAAAGAAATAATAAATAAAGGACTTATTTCTATAACTGCTAATACAGATACATCAATAGGAATGGCAGGAGAGAATACTTATATAGAAAATGCGAAAGATATAATAATGGAATATATTCCTAAAAATGAAAATGATGATGCTGAAATAGATGGAATTTTGATTAGTGGTGAAAATTCAAAAGCAGTGAATAGAGGAAATATAACAATTCTTTCTAAAACACAAATGGGATATGGAATGTATGCAGAGGCTGGAGCTACGGCAGAAAACTATGGAATAATAACTGTAACAGCAGAAGGAGCAACAGATAATAATGCAGGAAATGGAGAAATTATATCTGGAAAAACAAGAGGTGGAATGATTGCATTCCAAAACTCAGAAGTAATAAATAAAACTGGCGGAATTATCAATATTGATGGTGCAGAAACTTATGGAATGATTGCTGAGGGGCCAAATTCAAAAGCAACAAACGAAGGAACAATTAATGTAGGAGCAAATGCTGCTGGAGCTATGTGGGCAACAGATGGTGGAACAATTACAAATAACGGAACAATAAATATTGACAGTTCTCATGCTGGTTCACAAGACGAAGCTAATAAATTTGCTATGCAGGCAGATGAAGGCTCAACAATAGGAAATTATGGAACAATTAATTTTGATAAAGAAGTTGCTATAAAAACAGATATCAGCAGTTCATATATCATCGGAACAAACAAAGACGGTTCTTATGGAAAATTAAGTGCTGAAAATATTTCTCTTGATGGTAATGTAGAAGTTTCTGCTGAAATAGCAAAAAAAGATTATAAAAATTCTTATGTTTTAGATAATGCTTTTTCTGGAAAAACAGAACTTGAAAAAGATTATAGATTAACTTCAAGTTCTCTTCTTTACACAGCACAATCAACAACAGACAAAGAGGGAAATCTTGATGTTGAACTTGTAAGAAACGGTAATAATACAGCAGATTTTACAGACAAAAACTTCAAACAGGCAGCAGAAGTTTTTGATAAAGCAATAAACAATGAAGAATACAGAAATTCTTTAAGTGAAGAAGAAAAGGAACTTGTTGAAAAAATATTTGACAGAACAGGTTCAGCAGCTAAAATAAATGACACTGTAAAAGAGATTTCAGGATATGAGTATGGAAATCTTGCAAGACAGATATTTGATACAAAAGATATGTTTAAATCTTATGACAAATCTATAATTGATTCACTTGGAGATTATAATTTCAACTTTAATTTCATAGGAGCTTATGCAGATGTAGATTCTAAACATGGAGTTGCAGGATATGACAGCAAAGTAACAGGAATTGCAGGAGCCATGAAATTTACAGATTCTTTATACGGAGTAATCGGATATGGATATAATGATATTGATTATGACGGAAGTTCAGATGGAAAAATTCAAACTATCCATACAGGATTATATAAAGATATGAAATCTGTTTATGGAGATGTAAGATTTGGAGTATTTGCAGAATACAACTTCCATGAAACTGACAGAAAAGTTCTTGATGAAAGAGCAGATTCTGATTTTGATTCATATTTAGCAGGAGCAGAGGCAGAAGTAAGCAGAAAATTCGGAGACGACTTATATATTAAACCTGCATTAAGCTTAGATGTTTCTTATGGAAAATATGAAGATTTCACAGAAAACGGAAGCAGTGTAAATCTAAAAGTTGAAAGTCAGGATTATGTATCAGTTGTTCCTGCATTAGAATTAAAAGCAGGAAAAGTTTTAGGAATGTCTGAAGTTTACACAGCAGTAAAATATTCTTATGAATTTGGAGATATGAATAAATCACAAGATATGGAACTTATAGAGAAGTTTTCAGTAGAAAACGACAATATTGAAAATGCTCAGACAGATATAAAAGTTGGAACTGTTTTAAATATAAAAAATATTTCTGTTAATGCTGAAATTGGAAAAGAATTTGGTAAGAGAGACAGAGAATATGTTAAGGCAGGATTCAGTTATACTTTTTAGGTAATGGTTCAGTAAATTAAATAGCTGCTGCAGATCAAATGATATTAAATCACTGATTTGCAGCAGCTCTATTTTTATAGATAGTTTTATTTTTAATTTATTAAGATTTCATCAGAATAAGAAGCCCCATTATTAAAAGAGACAGAAGAATATACAGAGCAGCTATAATACCGACACTTGTAAGACATTTGTTTACTGTAGTTCTTTCTGAAGAAAGACATATATTTCTTACAGAATAAATTCCCAAAGCTCCCAAAGCCCAGCCTATAATTCCAAATCTCAGCATAAGAATAAAAGGCACTATAAGAGCAAACATATATTTTGGCACAGAAGGAAATACAGCTATTTTTTCTTTTTTATCAATAGTCATATATGGTGCTGTGATTAAAAAATCTACAATTTTTACCTCTCTTATATCTCTGTTATCATCTTCAAGATGATATTTTCCCCATTTTGCTTTCATAGGAGTTTTATTGTATAAAACTTGAATTTTAAATGGTGAAAGCAGTATATCTATCTTATTTTTTATAAAATCTTTATGATGTACATGAATTTCCATAAATTCCTCCTGATTATCTGCATTTCTCTATAGTTTTTAAAATCTCTTCTGCATCAGCAACAGCCTTTTTAAAAATATTTCCTGATTTCAAAACACCAAAACCTTTTTTTATTGTAAGGGTTCTAAGAAGATAATAATTATTATCTTTTGATTTAAAAACCACAGCAACAGAAGTGGCAAGTTTTGAAATAACTCCGGAAGTTTTTACTTCAGGCTTTCCAACAATTTCATTTATATTAAAAACATAAAACTGAGCTTTCAGACCAAGAACAATACATGCTATTATTTTCTTTTTTTCATCAATAGCAATGGACATATAATTGCAGTGCCATCTTTTTGTAAGCTTATATCCCTGCTGTTCAAATTCATCAAACTTTTTCTCTCTCTTTTTTATCATACGAACTCTGGAATTCATATATCCTGTAAAAAAGTTTAAGATTATTAAAAGAACAATAACGCTTACTGCTGATATAGAAATATTCATAAATCTCCCTCCTGAAAGGTACAATTATTTTTTTAATTCATTAACATAATCACGAATTTCTTCAGCACACTTTCTGGCATATTGAACATGAGGAGATGATTTTTTCAAACCAATCCCTTTTACATATAAAGTTCTTAAAATATAAGGGCCTTTCTCAGTATCAATATTCAAATAAACTTCAGTAATAAGTGTTCTCATTTTGCTTCTTTTTACAATTCCCACATCTCCGATAGTTATCTCTTTTATTTCATCAATTGGAATATCATAAACAGTATCTTTTCTCCATGCCATAACCAAAAAACTTAAAACCCTTTTCTTTTTGTCTGCGAAAATAGTAAGAGCATTACAGTCCCATCTCTTTGAAGTTCTGTATCCTTTTTCTTCCATTTTCTTCAGACTTTTTTCTCTTCTGGGCATATCTTTAACTTTAGCCTCAGAGTTTGAAGACCATAAACTATACAAAATAAATAGTATAAAAAGTGTAAAAGCAATCAAATAATTAACAACCACAGCAAACCCTCCCTAGTAAAAAATTATATTATAATGAAATTCTATTATTCTGAAATTATTTTCTTCCTGAGAACCAATACACAACAGATTTTTTATCTACGGGATTTCTGTATCTGTGTGGAGTAAAAGATTTTACAAATATAGTGTCCCCTGCTGTAAGATAATATTTCTGGCTGTCAAGATCTATTTCAAGTTCTCCTTCAATAACAACTCCCACTTCATCATATGAATGTCCCCAAGACATATCGCTGTATTGTTCTGACTTATGTTCAATAGTAATAACTATGCCGTTGATGCTATTTTTCCCTACGATTATATTTTCAATTTTCAGCTGTGAATTTGAATTGGAAAATATTTCCTGACGGTCTTCCACTTTTGTAACAGGAGAACTGCTTGCATTTTCATCAAGAATCTCCATAAGATTTACATTAAGCGATTGGCATATCTGCTGCAGATTACTTATAGAAGGACTGTTTAAATCTCTTTCTATGTTGCTTAAGAATCCAACAGAAAGTTTAGTTAAATCTGACAGTTCTTTTAAAGTGTAATTCATTTTTTTTCTAGCTTTTTTTATTCTCTCCCCTAAAGTCAATTTTAAAAACCTCCACGTTATTAATAATTAGTAGTATTATACCACATATTGAAAAAATAGCATACACAATTGAGAAAACTAAATATTCATTAAAATGAAAAAAATAAAGAAAAAATTCAAAAATAAAAAATTTTTTAAAAATCAATAAAACTGTTGAAAAAACTTATAAAAAAATATTAAATACAGGTGTAATAAATTCTATGAAAATGATTAAAAATTTCAAAATAATGAAAAAATATTTGCAATTATTTTTCTATCATGTTATACTCAAAAATGTGTTTAAAAAAAGACTATCATTCGTAAAAAGAACGGAAAATATAAATTAAGTGTGAATTAAAAATGTTTATATATATTTAACAAAATTAAGGAGTGTTTGGTTTAATGGAAATTTTAAAAGGTGTAGTTTTATTATTGATTGTTTTGGCAGGTTTTTCTTTATTCAGTTTAAAGATGCCTAAAGGTATGAAGGCAATGGGAGCTTTAGCAGGAGCAGCAACAGCAAGTTTCCTTGTAGAAGCGTTTCAATATTATGTCGGTGGAGATCTGCTTGGAATTGGATTTTTAAAAGATGTTGGAGCAGCAGCAGGTTCAATGGGAGGAGTTGCAGCAGCAGCTTTAGTACCTATCGCTTTAGGAGTTAATCCTACTTATGCAGTTCTTGTTGGTGTATCAGTTGCAGGATATGGAATTTTACCTGGATTTTTAGCAGGATATATTCTTTCTTTCATAGTTCCTCAAATTGAAAAGAGAGTACCGCAGGGATTAGATTTAATAGTAACTATCTGTTTTGCAGCACCTCTTGCAAGATTTATAGCTATGGGATCATCACCAATCGTTAATTCAACATTATTAAATATTGGTGGAATATTAGAAAGTGCATCACATGCAAGTCCTATTTTAATGGGAATTATTTTAGGAGGAATTATAACAGTTGTAGCAACTGCTCCTCTTTCATCTATGGCTCTTACAGCTATGCTTGGACTTACAGGAACACCAATGGCAATAGGAGCATTATCAGTAATGGGTTCTTCATTTATGAACGGAGTATTTTTCCACAGAATGGGATTCGGAGATAAGAAAACAACTATTGCAGTTGCTATCGAGCCGTTAACTCAGGCAGATATAATTTCAGCAAACCCTGTTCCTGTTTATGTAACTAACTTCATAGGAGGAGCACTTGCAGGAGTAATTGTAGCACTTTACGGACTTGTAAATCAGGCTACAGGAACAGCAACACCAATAGCAGGACTTATGGTAATGTATGGATTCAATCATCCAATGGTAGTTACAAAAGTAGCATTAATGTGTGCTGCAGCAGGAATTTTTGCAGGTTGGTTAGGATCTGTAATATTTAAAAATTATAAAATAAAAACAATATATGATATCAGAGGATAATTTATATGGACAGCTTAAAAGAGTTATTTAAAATAGGATGTGGTCCTTCAAGTTCTCATACAATGGGACCTGAAAGAGCAGCTAAAAAATTCGGAGCAGAAAACAAAGAGGCTCACAGTTTCAGAGTGGAACTGTATGGAAGTCTTGCTGCAACAGGAAAAGGACATCTGACAGATTGGATTATAGAAGAAACTTTAAAACCAAGAGAAACAGAAATAATCTGGATGCCTGAATATGTTCATCCATATCATACAAATGGAATGAAAATGATGGCACTTGATGAAAATAAAAATATATTAAATGAATGGCTTGTATTTTCTGTCGGAGGAGGAACTATCAAAGATTTATCTGATGAAGGAACTCAGGCAGAAGAAGTTTATAAATTAAATAAACTGGAAGACATCATTAATTGGTGTAAAGAAAATAATAAAGAGTTGTGGCAGTATGTTGAAGAGTGTGAAGGAAAGGAAATCTGGGAACATTTAAAAAATATTCTTGATACAATGCACAATGCAGTGTCAGCAGGAATAACAAAAGACGGAATACTTCCCGGAAAGCTTAGACTTCAAAGAAGAGCCAAAACATTTTATGATAAAATAGAAAAAGAACATAACTATCATGTTATAACTAAAAAAATATTTGCCTATGCACTTGCAGTTGCAGAGGAAAACAGCAGTGCAGGAACAATAGTAACTTCTCCTACATGCGGAGCAGCAGGAGTGATTCCCGGGCTTTTAAGAGCAATGAGAGAAGAGCGTGATTTGAGCGAAACAACTTGTTTAAGAGCTTTAGCTGTTGGAGGTCTTATAGGAAACCTTATAAAACAAAACGCAACTATTTCAGGTGCTGAGGCTGGATGTCAGGCAGAAATAGGAGCAGCTTGTTCAATGGCAGCAGCTATGGCAGCATATATTCTTGGAGGAACTTTAGAGCAGATTGAATATGCAGCAGAGATGGGAATGGAACATCATCTTGGAATGACATGCGACCCTGTAGGAGGATATGTACAGATTCCATGTATTGAGAGAAATGCAATCGTTGCAGTGAGAGCACTTAATACAGCAGACTATGCACTTTCAACTGACGGGATACATACAATAAGTTTTGATCAGGTAGTAATTACAATGAAAGAAACAGGAAAAGATATGTGTCCTTCATATAAAGAAACTTCAATCGGTGGTCTTGCAAAATATTATGAACAATTTTTAAAAGATTAACCATGTTTTAATAAAAGTCACCCAACCCATAAAAATATAATCAAAGAAAGCAGTCAGGGACAGAGAAATCTGTTTCGGGCTGTTTTCTTTTGTTTTTTATTCAGTAGATAATTTTATAAATATATACTATAATATATAAAAAATTTTGAATTTTTGGGGGATGAAATGAATTATTTAGGGGAAAGTTTTGCTTTTATTACAGCAGTGGGCTGGGCAATAAGCTCAATAATTTTTGAAATGGCAACAAAAAGGAGCAACAGTCTTTGTGTAAATGTTATACGTCTTGGTATAGGAATAACTTTTCTTGGACTGATTACACTTTTTACAAAAGGGATGTTTCTGCCTTTTGATTCAAATCCTGATAACTGGACTTTTCTTGGAATTTCAGGAGTAATAGGACTTTTCTTTGGGGATTTGTTTCTTTATGAATCTTATGCCCTTATAGGTGCAAGAATATGCATGCTTTTTATGACAATGACTCCTCTTATAGTAGGAACTTTCGGATTTATATTTTTGGGAGAAAAAATAACTCTTTTGCAGCTTGCAGCTATGATTATTACTTGTTCCGGAATTTTAATGGTAGTAATAAAACCTAAAAATGAAAAAGCAGAGGGAAAAAAAATAAGCCCGAGAGGATTGGTATGTATAACTATGGCTGTTTTATTTGAGGCTTTGGGAAATGTATTTACCAAAATCGGTTCAGCAGGATATGATTCAAGTTCATCAACACAGATAAGAATGATTTGTGCTGCTGTGGTGTTTATATGTTTTGTCACATATAAAAAGAAGTGGAAAGAGATTTTTAATGCTGCACATGATAAAAAACTTGTTGGATTAATTGCAGGAGGAACTATTTCTGCAACAGTTGGAATAACATTTCTTATATCAGCGTTTAACCTTATAAACACAGGGGTAGCCTCTACAATTTCATCAATAAGTCCTGTATTGATTATTCCTATCTCTATTGTAGTTTTTAAAGAAAAGGTCAGACTGAAAGAGATAATAGGAGCTTTTATATCTGTAATTGGAATAGGATTGTTTTTCTTATAAAATATATAGTAAATAAAAAGGTTGCTGTGAAATTAAGAGTTTTGCAGCAGCCTTTTTAAAAATAATATTTTAATCAATTTTACATTTAACAAATAAAACTTTTGATTCTTCTGATAATTCATTTCTGAAACGATGTTTTCTTCCCGGCAGAATACGAATAGTATCTCCTTCATATAAAATAAATTCCTCTTCTTCAAAAATGATTGTTACTTTTCCATTTAGAATATAAGTAATTTCTTCTTCGTATATATGCTCAGAAAAGCCTCCAAAAGTTTCTTGCTTAGCTTTCAGTGTCATAAGAAGAAGTTCTGCTTTTGCAAACACAGGGTCTTTTGTCAGTATATTATATAGAATATGTTTATCTCCCGGATCAAAAATAGTTTTTTTATCAGCACTTCTTAAGATAAGACTTTCGTTGCTGACCTCTTCTTCCAAAAGACGTGAAAGAGGCATGCCAATTGTTTCAGCAAGAGCTGAAAGGACGCTTAAACTTGGATTTGCAATATTTCTTTCTATTTGACTTAACAGAGCAGTGCTTATAGAGGATTTTTCTGAAAGTTCTCTGATGGTCATATTATTTTTGCGTCGGAAATCAGCAATTTTTTTTCCAATATCAATTTTATTCATTTTTATCTCCAATCTTAGAATTTTTTTATTATATTATAGCATTTGTTAATTATAATTAAAAGTATTAAATATATTGAATTTTATATTTTTGTTTGATATAATAAAAAATATTAATTATTTTAAACAAAGGGTGAAAAAATGAAAAATGTTTTGTATGAAAAAATTATAAAAATAACGCTGCCTATAACATTTCAATGTATGATTTCTTATGGGATAAATATGCTGGATACTTTTATGCTTGGTCAGTTAGGTGAAAGAGTTTTATCTGCGGCTAGTCTCGGGAATCAAATATTCTTTTTATTTTCTTTAATAATCAGCGGAATAGCTAATGGAGCTGTTGTTTTATGCAGTCAGTACTATGGAAAAAAAGATATTCTGTCATTGAAGAAAATAGCAGCTATGAATTTGAAAATAGCTTTTATAATAAGTCTGTTTTTTATGTTTGTACTTGCTTTTTTTTCTGAAAATGTAATGAGAATACTCACTAATGACAGAGAAGTAATAGAAACGGGAGCTGTTTATTTAAAATATATAGCAGTTTCATATTTATGTTTTGGTATGACTAATACATTTTTAATTTTATTGAGAAGTATACAAAACGTAAGACTATCTTTTGTTATTTATTTAGTTTCATTTGCAGCCAATGTTTTTTTTAATTACATGTTTATTTATGGTAATTTTGGAGCACCAAAAATGGGAATAGGAGGAGCAGCAGTAGGAACAGTTATTGCAAGGGGTATAGAACTTATAATTCTTATTATTTATTTAAAATTTTATGAAAAAGAAATATTTTTTAATATTTCAATGGTGAAAATGTATGACAAAACTCTTGCAGGAGATGCAGTAAAATATGGTATTCCTGTAGCTGCAGGAGAATTTTTTTGGGGAATGGGACTTACAGTTCATACTATTATTCTGGGACATTTAGGTCAAGAGGCAGTGGTAGCCAGCAGTATTTGCAATATTCTTCATCAATTCATACTTTCTTTTGTACAAGGATTGGGAAATTCCTCAGCTGTTATTATGGGAGAGATTGTAGGAAAAGGAGATATAAAAGGAGCTGAAAGAACAGCAGACAGACTTTTAAAAATTTTCTGGATATGTGGTTTAACAGCAGGATTATTTCTTTTGATTTTGAAAAAACCATTTTTAAATTTTTATAATTTGGAATCAGATACTTTTAAAATGGCAGAATGGTTTATGGTTGTTTATGCGGTCTTAAGTATGTTCAGAGCAGTTGCGACACCGATTATTGCAGGGATTTTTTGGGGAAGCGGAGATACAAAATTTGCAGCTCTTACAGATATATTATTTTTATGGCTTATGATTCCTATAGGTTTTTTTGCTGCTTTTCACTTAAAACTTTATCCTCCTATTGTTTTATTAATTTTAAGACTGGAAACTCCTATAAAATTAATTGTGTGTATGGCTCATTTAAAGAAAAACAAATGGATAAAAGTGCTTGTAAGAGAACCTGCTGTATAAAAGGATAAAATAGAGAAATTGTTATTTTTACAAAAATTAAATCTCTTCCCAAAAGTGAAAAAATATTTGAAGATATATACAATTTCTCTTTTTTATACATTTTTCTTTATTCCTGCTCTTCAGATAAAAATTCTTCCAATGCTTTGCTTGTTTTAAATTTTATATATTTTCTTGGCTTTGCCTGTAAAATATTTTCAGAATCTTTAGGGTCAATAATATCTCTTTCTTTTGTTGTTTTTACTTCAAAATTTCCAAAATTTCTAAGTGTAAGAGAGCTGTCTTTAGAAAGTGCAAGTTTTAATGTTTCCAAAACTTTTTCAACTTCATCTCTGGCAATTTCCACATCAATATTATGCTGTGATGCATATAATTCTATAAATTCTTTTTTTATCATATTTTTCTCCTTCAAATAAGAAATATATTAAAGATATATTAAATTTAATTTTTAGAAACTATTTTAAAACAAGTATAACATATTTTTTTTGAAAACACCATAAACACTAAAACTTTATGTTAAATTATATTTAAATAAGATAACTTTACTTTAAACTTTAATGACATATCAACGGATTTATGATAAAATATATATTATAATATTATAAGTCTGAACAAAAATAGGGAGACGGGAAAATGGAAAAATTTAAGATAGAAACAGATTATATAAAACTTGATCAGTTTTTAAAATGGATAGGACTTGCTGAAAGCGGGGTTGCTGCAAAAGAACTTATTCTTGCAGAAAGAGTAATGGTTAACGGAGAAGTTGAAACAAGAAGAGGAAAAAAACTTTATAGAGGCGATGTAGTAAGAGTAGCCGGACAGGAATACGGAGTAGAATAATTTTTGAGGTGGGAATTTGAAAATCTTAGAGATAAATTATATAAATTTCAGAAATCTTGCAGACAGAAATATAAAATTTTCTCCTAAGATAAATTTATTCCTAGGAAAAAACGGACAGGGAAAAACAAGCATAATAGAAGCTGTATATTTTGGAGCAACAGGGAAAAGTTTCCGTACTTCCAAAAACACTGATATGATTAAATACGGAAAATTAAAAACAGGCTGTTTTATGGAATATGAGGACAGGCTCAGCGATAAGAATATATCAGTGAAAATAGACAGCACAAAAAAAGAGTATAGGCTTAATAAAAAGAGAGTGCCTTATGATGAATATTATGGAAGAGTAAATGTAGTATCATTTATTCCTGAAGATATTGAATTGATAGTAGGTGCTCCCGGGATAAGAAGAAAGTTTTTTGACAGCGAGATAGCACAGAGCAGCCATGAATATTTTCAAAATCTTAAGCAGTATACAAAACTTCTGAAAATCAGAAATAAGTATTTAAAAAACAGAGAGCATAAAGACCCTATGTTTGAAATTTATGAAGATGAATTTGTAAAATACGGGGCATTGGTTATAAAAAAAAGACTGGAATATGTAAAAAATATCTCTATAATACTTAATCTGAATTACAGAAAACTTTTTGACAACAGAAAAGAGCTGAATCTCATTTATGAATCCTCTTTGGGAGATATAAAAAAAATGACAGCTGAGGAATTGGAACAGAGAATAAGAGGAGAGATTCAAAAAGAATTTGAAAAAGAAATAAGGTATGGCTATTCTATGGTAGGACCTCAGAAAGATGACTTTCTTTTTCTTTTGGACGGAAGAGAGGCTAAATCTTTTTCCTCACAGGGAGAAAAGAAATCAATAATCTTTTCGCTGAAACTTTCTGAAATAGATATGGTTTTAAAAGAAAAAAGAGAACACCCTGTATTTCTTATTGATGATGTATCTTCATATTTTGATTCTATAAGAAAAGAGAGTATAATTAATTATCTCAATAAGAGGGATATTCAGGTGATAATCACATCAACTGATGTTCTTGGAGTAGAATCGAAGAACTTCTTTGTGGAAAAAGGAGAAGTGTATGAACGAGATAATTAGTATAAAAACTATGATAGACAGGGCTGCTGCTAAAAGCAGCGTATTAAGAATATCCCTTATAAAAGGTGCGTGGAAGAGTATAACAGAAGAACTTTCTTTGAAGTCGGAGCCTTTAGGGATAAAAGACGGAATACTTTATATAGTTGTAGAAAATTCAATATATCTTCATGCAATGAGAATGAAAAAGAAAATTTATATCAGCAGAATTAACAGATTTCTTAAAGGAGAATATGTTATAGATATAAAATACAGAGCAGGAAAAATAGATTTACATTCAAAGATACAAAGAGGAGAAGAAACAATTCTCATAAATGAAGACAGTACAGAAAAGAAAATAAAAGATTACAAGACAAAAAATATGTCTGTTGAAGAAAGCATAGGGTATCTTGCAGGACTTGCTAAAAAAAGAGAGGAATTTCTTTTGAAAAACACTCCTTATAAAAGATGCAGAAAATGCAGAAGAATGTTTTTAGGAATAGAAGATACATGCCCTGAATGCAGAGGAGAAAAACAATCTGTTACAATAAACAGATATTAATAAGGTAATAAATAATTTTAAGTATATAATTTTTTAAAGCTTTTTATGTAAAAGCTTGATTATGTTAATTGAGAATATTTTTGGAGGGTAGTAAAGTAATGAGTAATAATTATCAAGCAGAAAACATTACGGTACTTGAAGGACTGGAAGCAGTAAGAAAAAGACCGGGAATGTATATAGGAACAACATCAGAGAGAGGACTTCACCATCTTGTATGGGAGATAGTAGACAACTCTATTGACGAGGCATTGGCTGGATATTGTGACAAAATAATTGTTAACGTCCTTCCTGACAATATTATTGAAGTAATAGATAATGGTAGAGGAATTCCAACCGGAATACATCCAAAATATGGAAAATCAGCGTTAGAAATAGTTCTTACTGTACTTCACGCAGGAGGAAAATTTGAAAACGATAACTATAAAGTTTCAGGAGGACTTCACGGAGTTGGAGTATCAGTAGTAAATGCTCTTTCTGAATGGCTTGAAGTTGAAGTAAACAGAGACGGAAAAGTATGGTATCAAAAATATAACAGAGGTATACCTACAGCTCCTGTAAAAACAATAGGAGAAACAGAAATCACAGGAACAAAAGTAAGATTTAAAGCTGACTATGAGATATTTGAAACTTTAGTATACAGCTTTGAAACTCTTGATACAAGATTAAAAGAACTTGCTTACCTTAACAAAGGATTAAGAATAATTCTTACAGACAAAAGAAAAGATCCGGCAGTTGTAGCTGACCTTAAATTTGAAGGTGGAATTATTGACTATATAAAAGATGTAGAAAAAGACAACACAGCTCTTATAAAAGAACCTATTTATATGTCAGGAGAATCTGACGGAATTGTAGTTGAAGCTGTAATGGTTTACAACACAAACCAAAGAGAAAGCGTTTATTCTTTTGTAAACAATATTCATACTCATGAAGGAGGAACTCATGTAAGCGGATTCAGAACTGCTCTTACAAGAGTAATCAATGATGTAGGAAAAGCTCAGGGATTTATAAAAGACAAAGATGGAAAACTGCAGGGATCAGATATAAGAGAGGGGCTTTCAGCAATAATTTCTATAAAAATTGCTCAGCCTCAGTTTGAAGGACAGACAAAAACTAAATTAGGTAACTCAGAGGTTACAGGAATTGTATCTAATATAGTAGGAACTCAATTAAAAATGTTTTTAGAGGATACTCCGGCAGATACAAAAGTAATTATAGATAAAGTATTAAATTCTAAGAGAGCAAGAGAGGCTGCACAAAAAGCAAGAGAACTTGTTTTAAGAAAATCAGCTCTTGAGGTTGGTTCTCTTCCGGGAAAACTTGCAGACTGCTCTTCTAAAAATCCGGATGAATGCGAAATTTATATAGTTGAGGGAGATTCAGCAGGTGGATCAGCAAAACAGGGAAGAGACAGAAGATTCCAGGCTATACTTCCGCTTAGAGGTAAAATTCTGAATGTAGAAAAAGCAGGACTTCACAAAGCACTTGAAAATGCAGAAATCAGAGCTATGATAACAGCATTTGGTGCAGGAATGGGAGAAAATTTTGATATTTCTAAGTTAAGATATGCCAAAATAATATTAATGACAGACGCTGACGTTGACGGAGCACACATCAGAACTCTTTTATTAACATTCTTCTATAGATATATGGTAGAACTTCTTCACAATGGAAATATATATATAGCACAGCCGCCTTTATATAAAATAACTGCCGGAAGAACTGTTCAGTATGCTTATGATGATAAGCAGCTTAAATTTATTCTTGAAAATCTTGAAGGAGATAATAAAAAATATGCTCTTCAAAGATATAAAGGGCTTGGAGAGATGAACCCTGAACAGTTATGGGAAACAACAATGGATCCTGATACAAGAACTTTCTATCAGGTAAAAGTTGATGATGCAAGAGAGGCAGACATGATTTTTGATAAACTGATGGGAGATAAAGTTGAGCCTAGAAGACAGTTTATCGAAGACGGTGCACAATTCGTTAAAAACTTAGATATATAATTTAACGGATTTAAGCATTACAGAGTATATTATTGGGAGGAAATTAAAGAATGTCTAATATAATTAACAGATATATAGAAGAAGAAATGAAACAGTCTTATCTGGATTACTCCATGAGTGTTATTGTCAGCAGAGCACTTCCAGATGTAAGAGACGGACTGAAACCGGTACACAGAAGAATATTATTTGCCATGAATGAAATGGGAATGACATATGATAAAGCATATAAAAAATCTGCCAGAATCGTTGGGGAAGTTCTAGGTAAGTATCACCCGCACGGAGATTCAGCAGTTTATAATACAATGGTAAGAATGGCTCAGGAATTTAACTACAGATATGAACTTGTAGACGGACATGGAAACTTTGGTTCTATTGACGGAGATTCAGCAGCAGCAATGAGATATACAGAAGCAAGAATGAAAAAAATAACAGGAGAGCTTCTTGAAGATATTGATAAAGATACAATAGATTTCAGAAAGAACTTTGATGATTCATTAGATGAGCCTGTAGTTCTTCCTGCAAAACTTCCGAATCTTCTTTTAAACGGTTCAACAGGAATAGCAGTAGGAATGGCGACAAACATTCCTCCTCACAATCTTGGAGAACTTGTAGACGGAACACTTGCTCTTATAGATAACAGAGATATAACAGCAGATGAGCTTATGGAATATATTCCCGGACCTGATTTTCCTACAGGAGGAATTATTGACGGAGTAAAAGGAATAAGAGAGGCTTATTCAACTGGAAGAGGAAGAGTAAGAGTAAGAGGAAGAATAGAAACAGAAGAATCTAAAACCGGAAGAGTTTCTCTTGTAGTAAAAGAGATACCGTATCAATTAAACAAAGCTGCTCTTATTGAAAGAATAGCAGCTCTTGTAAGAGAAAAAAGACTTACAGGAATATCTGATTTAAGAGATGAATCAGACAGAGAGGGAATAAGAATTGTTATAGAGTTAAAAAGAGGTGAAGAACCTGAATTAGTTCTTAACAAATTATATAAATATACAGATCTTCAAAGTACATTTGGTATAATAATGCTGGCTCTTGTAAATAATGTGCCGAAAATATTAACTCTTAAACAGGTTCTTGAGGAATACTTAAAGCACAGATTTGAAGTAATTACAAGAAGAACAAGATATGATTTAGATAAAGCTGAAAAAAGAGATCATATTTTACAAGGATTTAGAATAGCTTTGGAGAATATAGATAGAATAATAGAACTTATCAGAGCAGCTAAAGACGGAAACGAAGCTAAAGAGGCATTAATAGAAAAATATGCTTTCTCAGAAGTTCAGGCAAAAGCTATTCTTGATATGAAACTTCAAAGATTAACAGGTCTTGAAAGAGAAAAAATCGAGCAGGAATTCCAAGAATTAGAAATAAAAATCAGAGAACTTAAAGCAATTCTTGCAGATGACAATAAAATATATGAAATCATGAAAGAAGAACTTACAGAATTAAAAGAAAAATACAATGACGCAAGAAGAACAAGTATTGAAAATGAAAGACTTGATATAGACATGGAAGATCTTATCAAAGATGAAAAAGTTCTTATTACAATCACAAACAAAGGATATGTAAAAAGAATAGAACTTGATAAATATAAATCTCAGAAGAGAGGCGGAAAAGGAGTATCAACTCAGCATACAGTGGAAGACGATTTCGTACAGGATATGGAAGTAATGTCAACACTGGACAGCATGATGATATTCACAAATAAAGGAAGAGTATTCAATCTTAAAGCTTATCAGATTCCTGAAAGTTCAAAACAGGCAAGAGGAAAGCTGATTGAAAACATTATAAAACTTCAGGAAGATGAAAAAGTAAGATTTACAATAAAAGTAAGAGAGTTTACTAAAAACAAAGAGGTGTTATTCTTAACACAAGACGGAACAATTAAGAAAACAAATCTTATGGAATTCCAAAACATTAACAGTGCAGGAATAAAAGCTATAAAATTAAGAGAGGAAGACGATCTTATTTTTGTAGGAATTATTACTTCAGAAGATGACCAGCTGTTTATAGCGACTAAAAAAGGTCACTCAATAAGAATAAGAACGAGTGAAATGAGAAGCATGTCAAGAAACACAACAGGTGTTAAAGGGATTACTTTAAGAGAGGGTGACAGCGTTGTTTCAGGACTTCTTATTAAGAGCGATGAGGAAACAATCTTAACTGTAACTGAAAATGGATTTGGTAAGAGAACAAGAGTAAACGAATATCCTCTTCAAGGAAGAGGCGGAAAAGGTGTTATAAACCTTAAATGCAGTGATAAAACAGGGGAAATTGTAGAAGTTAAACCTGTAAAAGAAGATGAAGAGTTAATGGTAATTACATCATCAGGTGTTGTTATAAGAACTCCGGTTGAAGCTGTCTCTATTTACGGAAGAGCTGCTCAGGGAGTAAAAGTAATGAGAATTTCTGACGGAGAAAAAGTAGTTGCAATAGCTAAGATTAAGAGTGAAAAAGATGAAGAAAAAATTCTTGAAGATAAAAACGAAGAAGAAACAGAAATAGTAAGAAGTAAAGATGTAACAGAAACAATGTCTGAAAATGAAGACTTTGAAAATAAATATATGAACACTTTTGAAAATGAAGATGAGGAACAGATGCAGTTTGAAAGTGAACAAGGATTAGAAGACTCAGACGAAAACTAAAAAGGAAGTGATATCTATGGAAAGAAATGTACTTTTAGTGTTAGGAAATGGTTACAACAGAGAAAATCTTATTGACAGTGCTATTTATCTAAGAGATAATTTTGGTTTCTCAATCAGACCTCTTCATATAAGAGATGTAAGAAAAAAAGAGTTTCTTCCGAATGCAGTTGACGGAATTATGCTTGAACCTATGATAGCAGGAATAACAGAGGAATGGAATCGTTATGAAGAGCATGAAATAGCAAACATAAAACAGCAGCTTGAGGAAAAAGGAATAAAAGCCGAACTTGAAGTGAAGTTTGGAATAACTCCTGAAATAGTAATAGAGGAGCTAAAAAAATCAGACATACTTCTTATAGAAAAAGAGGAAAAATTTTCTGAAGATTTAATAGTTATTTTAAAACGTTTCTTTAAACCTATATTTGTTATAAGAGATAAAGTTTTAAAATTAGATAAAGTAGCTATATCAAATGACGACGGAACAAAAGTAAACAAAAGTTTCCAAAGATTTATAAACATTTTTACAGACGTAAAGGAAATTACATCATTAGAACTTAGAGATCCTCAAAAACATGGTGATGAGGACGAAGAGGAAGAACACGAAAATTATTTGAATGTCTTCATGAAAGGAAAAGGAATTAAAGTTACATCTAAGAAATTTGAAAAAGGTGAATCTCAGGAATTCCTTGACATCTGTAAGGAAGAAGATGTTCTAATTATGGGTAACTTAAGTAATTCATATATATTTGAAAAAATTACTAAAAAACTTGGTGTAAAAATAATGGAGGATGTAGAAACTACATTATTTATAGCTTAATATATTGTATTTAATAATATGGGATAGGTAAAATATGAAGATATTGGCAATATCAGATACTCACGGGTGCTTTGAAAAGTTTTATAAAGCTTGTAAATGGGAGCATCCTGATGCAGTTGTATTTTCCGGAGACTGTTCCAGCGACGCACTGGAAATGGAATATATTTTTCCGGAAATAAAATTTTTCATAGTTCGTGGAAACTGTGACTATGATGATTATAAAACAAAAGATGATTTGACTGTTGAGCTGGAAGGATTAAAAATCTTTCTGACTCACGGTCATCTTTATAGTGTAAAAAGAGATTATTCACGTATAGAAGAAAAAGGACAGGAAGAGGGAGCAGATATCGTTGTTTTTGGTCATACCCACAGTCCATATTATTTTGAAAGTGAAAACATAACTCTATTTAATCCTGGAGCTGTCTTAAACAACAGCTATGGAATTATAGAAATCGAAAAAGGCAGAAAAATAAAATTTACACATAAAAAGTTGGATTAATTTTAGGTGGGAGGAAAAATGAAAGATAAATTATCTTTATTAAAAAATGAAGCAAGACAAGAAATTCTGAACTCTTCAACATTACAGGAAATCGAAGATTTAAGAGTTAAATATCTTGGAAAAAAAGGTCAGCTGACTGAAATTTCAAAAGGTATGAAAAATCTGTCTGCTGAAGAAAAGCCTGTTATCGGACAACTTCTTAATGAAGTAAGAAACGAAATAACAGACATGCTTGAAAGCAAAAAAATAGAAATAACAAAAGAGTTAAAAGAAAAACAGCTGAAAGAAGAGGTAATAGATATAACTCTTGCTGGAAAAAAAGTAACTCAGGGAAGTATTCACCCTATTACAGAAACAGCAAATCTTTTGAAAAAAATCTTTATGGATATGGGATTTGATGTGGCAGACGGACCTGAAATAGAGTATGTAAAATATAATTTTGATATGCTTAACATTCCGGAAACACACCCATCAAGAGATATAACAGATACTTTCTATATATCAGATGATGTGGTATTAAGAACTCAGACATCACCTGTACAGGTAAGATATATGCTTGAGCACAAACCGCCGTTCAGAATGGTATGTCCAGGTAAAGTTTACAGACCGGACTATGATGTATCTCATACACCAATGTTCCATCAGATGGAAGGGCTTATGATTGGAGAAAATATTTCTTTTGCCAACCTTAAAGCTATTCTTACAGAACTTACAGGAAAAGTATTTGGAGAAGGAACAAAAGTAAGATTCAGACCTCACTTCTTCCCATTTACAGAACCAAGTGCTGAAATGGACGTTGAATGTGTTATCTGTAAAGGAAAAGGATGCAGAGTATGTAAAGGAAGCGGATGGCTTGAAATCATGGGATGCGGAATGGTAGACCCTGCAGTACTTGAAGCTGTTGGATATAAAGCTGATGAAGTGTCAGGATTTGCTTTTGGAGTAGGTATAGAAAGAATTACTATGCTTAGACATGGAATAGATGATTTAAGAGCATTCTTTGAAAATGATATGAGATTTTTAAAACAATTTAAGTAGGAGAGTGGAGAGATAATGTTAATTTCATTAGAATGGCTTAAGGAATATGTTGATATAAAAGAAGATGTACAGGAACTAGAAAATGCACTGACTATGATAGGTCAAGAAGTTGAAGCAATAGAACAGCAGGGAAAAGATCTAGACAATGTAGTAATTGGAAAGATAGTTGAATTTGGAAAACACCCTGATGCAGAAAAATTAACTTTAACAAAAGTTGATGTAGGTGAGGAAGAGCCTTTACAAATAGTATGCGGAGCTAAAAACCACAGACTTGGAGACAAAGTAGTTGTTTCTAAAGTTGGTGCTGTTCTTCCGGGAGATAAAAAAATAACAAAAAGTAAAATAAGAGGAATTGAATCTTGCGGGATGATATGTTCAGCAGTGGAATTAGGAATAGGAAGTGACGCTGACGGAGTAATCATTCTTCCGGAAGATGCCCCTGTTGGTGAAGAGTACAGAAAGTATGCAGATCTTAATGATGTAGTTTTTGAACTTGAAATCACTCCAAACAGACCAGACTGTCTTTCTCATATTGGTATAGCAAGAGAGATAGCAGCTTATTATGGAAGAAAAGTAAAATATCCTTCTTATGATCTGTTTGAAACTTTAGAAGATGCATCAAACAATGTAAAAATCGAAATAGAAGATAAAGAGAGATGTAAAAGATTTGCCGGAAGAGTAATGAAAAATATCACAGTAAAAGAATCTCCAGAGTGGCTTCAAAAAAGAATAAGATCTATGGGAATGAATCCTGTAAATAATATAGTTGACGCTACTAACTTTGTAATGTTTGAATATAATCAGCCGATTCACACATATGACCTTAGCAAAATAGAAGATAAAACAATAATCGTAAGAGCAGCTAAAAAAGGTGAAAAACTTGTTACTCTTATGGGAGATGAACTTGAACTTGATGGAGAATTAGTAATTGCTGACGCAAACAAACCATTATCAATAGCAGGAGTAATGGGTGGACTTGAAAGCGGAATTACTGAAGAAACAAAAGATATATTTATTGAAGTTGCATATTTCACACCTGAAAACATAAGAAAAACAGGAAAGAAACTTGGAATAACAAGCGAATCTGGATACAGAAACGAAAGAGGAACAGATATAGAAAATGTTCGTGAAGTTCTTGACAGAGTTTCAAGTTTAATATATGACATTGCAGATGGAAATATAGTAGGAAAAGCAAAAGATGTTTACGTATCTAAATTCTCTAAAATAGAAATTCCTTTAGATTTAAATAAATTCAGAAAATTTGCAGGAAAAGATATAGAAACTCAAGAGGTTGCAAGAATACTTACTAATCTTGGACTTGAAGTAAAATCTGTTGGTCAGGAAACAACAGTAGTAATTCCTCCAAGCTACAGACAGGATTTAACAAGAAGTGCAGACTTATATGAAGAGATTATAAGAATGTATGGATTTGAAAATATTGAAAACAAAATGCCTGTTGAAGAAATCACAGCGGGAGTAAAAGCTGAGCCTATAAAAATGATGGATGAGTCAAAAGAAATTTTGGCTAAGATAGGACTTCAAGAGGTAATTAACTACAGCTTTATAGATAAATCTGTTAAAGATTTCATGAAAATGGATGATGAAGTAATTATGATAAAAAATCCTATTGCTGAAACAATGGGAATGATGAGACCGGTTCTTATATGGAGTGTTTTAAATAATATTAAAGAAAATCTTAACAGAAATCAGGATTCTATAAAAATATTTGAAGTTTCAAAAGTATTTAAAAAAGCTGAAGAGTTAGCTCAGGAAGATATTCATGCTGCAATTGCTATCTGCGGAAGAGATAAAAAAACATTATGGGATGTAAAACCTGAAGCATATGATTTCTATATGTTAAAAGGTTATGTGGAAGAATATCTTGAGTCAATAGGAGCTAAGAGATATAAACTTGAAAGAACAGCTAACCCTAACTTCCATCCGGGAAGAGCAGCAGATATCAAAATAGGTAAACTTGTAGTAGGAACATTTGGAGAGGTTCATCCTGATATAGCTGAAAAAATGGATATAACAAAAGAAAGAGCTTATGTTGCTGAAATAAATTTATCTCTTTTAAAACAATATCTAAGCAAAAAATTCAAATATGAAAGAATTGTAAAATATCCAGAAGTAACAAGAGACCTTGCAATTGTTCTTGATGACAGTGTTCTTGTTGGTGATATGATAGATATGATTAAGAGAAGTTCAGACTTTATAGAGACAGTCGAACTGTTTGATATCTATAAAGGTGAGCATATTGAATCAGGTAAAAAATCAGTTGCAATCAGTCTTACTTTAAGAAATAAAGTTGGTACTTTAAACGAAGAGGATATCAACAAAGTAATAGATAAAGTACTTAATGTGGTAAGAACAAAATTTGCAGGAGAAATCAGACAATAGTCTGATTCCTCCGATCAGTATCAAAATAAATGATGATAAGTTTAAGGAGGAAAAATGGATTCGCTAAAAGAGTTATTCAAAATTGGTAACGGACCTTCAAGTTCTCACACAATGGGACCTGAAAGAGCAGCAAGAAAATTCAAAGGTGAAACACCTGAGGCAGAATCTTATAAGGTAGAGCTTTATGGTTCACTTGCTCTTACAGGAAAAGGACACCTTACAGACTGGATAATCGAGAAAACTTTAGAACCTGTAAAAACAGAAATTATTTGGAAACCTGAAGTTGTTCATCCATTCCATACAAATGGAATGAGATTTTTTGCATATGATAAAGATGGAAATGAGATTAAAAGCTGGCTTGTTTTCTCTGTAGGCGGAGGAACAATTGTTGAAGAGGGACAAGGCAGATATTCAGCTTCTACAGTTTATCCATTAAAGAAAATGGATGACATAATGACTTGGTGCAGAGATAACAAAAAAGAGTTATGGGAATATGTAATCGAGTATGAAGAAGATGATATTGAAAGTTTCCTATTAGAGATCTGGACAGCTATGAAAGAAGCTGTTGAAAGAGGAATAAACAAAGAGGGAGTTCTTCCGGGAAGCATAGGACTAAAAAGACGTGCTCAAAACTTCTACAGAAAATCAAGATCTGAAGGAAAAGTAAGACAGTTCAGAGGAAAACTGTTTGCCTACACTCTTGCAGTTTCAGAAGAAAATGCAGGAGGAGGAAGAGTTGTTACAGCTCCTACATGCGGAGCAGCAGGAGTTATACCTGGAACACTTTACACATTAAAAGAAACATTTAATCTTGATGATAAAGAGATTGTAAAAGCTCTTGCTGTAGCAGGAATAATTGGAAATATTGTAAAAGAAAATGCAAGTATTTCCGGAGCAGAGGCTGGATGTCAGGCAGAGGTTGGAACAGCTTGTGCAATGGCAGCAGCAATGGCAGCTTTCATAATGGGCGGAACACTTGAACAGATAGAGTATGCAGCAGAGATGGCTCTTGAGCACAATCTTGGATTAACTTGTGACCCTATCGGCGGATATGTACAAATACCTTGTATCGAAAGAAATGCATCTGCAGCAGCAAAAGCTTTAGATACTGCTAACTATGCTTTATACACAGATGGAGCTCACAGTGTATCTTTCGATGAAGTTGTTATTACAATGGGAGAAACAGGAAGAGATATGAAAGAGGAATACAGAGAAACATCTCTTGGAGGACTTGCTAAACACTTCTGTGCAAACTGCTAAAACTATATAAAAAAATTTAAGGGGATGACTCATGATTTAGTCATCCTCTTTACACTATAAAATTATGTATATACAAAAAGAATTGGAGAAATATATTTAATGAAATTAATAGTAGGACTTGGAAATCCGGGAAAAGAATATGAAAACACAAGACATAACTTAGGTTTTATGGTAATAGACCAGTTATCTAAAGACCTAAAGGTTTATGATTTCAGAGAAAAATTCAAAGGGCTTGTAGGTGAAGGAAGTTATAAAGGAGAAAAAATACTTCTTTTAAAACCGCAGACTTTTATGAATTTAAGCGGTGACTCAATAATTCAGATTTTAAATTTTTATAAAATAGATCCTGAAACAGAGATGATAGTAATTTATGACGATATGTCACTTCCTGTGGGAAAACTTAGAATAAGAGAAAAAGGAAGTGCAGGAGGACATAACGGAATAAAGTCTATAATATCTCATGTTGGTGAAAAATTCTTAAGAATAAAATTTGGAATAGGAGCCAGCGGCGGAAAAGACAAAACAGTAGGCTTTGTACTTGGACGTTTTGCAAAAGAAGATGAAGAGGAAGTCAAAGAAGGAATAGGAAATGCAGCGAAAATGGTTCTGGGACTCCTTGACGGAGAAAAGATTGAAAAAATAATGCAGCTTTATAACAAAAAATGTTAAAAAAAGAGCGCTAAGTGCGAAAAAGATATTGTTAAAAAAACATAATTGTGCTAAACTTTAGAGTGAAGAAAAGTTTTTAAAAATATATTTAATATAATAAATATAATTTAAGTTTAAGGAAGGAGAGAGTTTGTATGAATTTTGTTGGATTCAGAGGCGGAGTTCATCCACCTGATAACAAAGCCCAAACAGCTGAAAAGGCAACAGAAAAAATGGCATCACCAAAAATGGTATACATACCATTACAGCAACATATCGGAGCACCATTAGATCCAATTGTAAAAGTTGGAGACAAAGTTCTTAAGGGACAAAAAATAGCAGATTCTCAGGCATTTATGTCTACTACTATCCATTCACCAGTAAGTGGGGTAGTAAAAAGAATCGAGCAGAGAGTATTCCCGTTAATGGGAAAAGCAAACACAGTAGTTATTGAAAATGACGGAAATGACGAATGGTGTGAGCTTGAAAAAATCACAGACTGGCAGAATGCGTCAGTTGAGGATTTATTAAAATTAATCAGAGAGAAAGGTATAGTAGGAATAGGAGGAGCAAGCTTCCCTACTCATATTAAACTTAACCCTCCAAAAGATACTAAAATTGATACTTTAGTACTTAACGGAGCAGAGTGTGAGCCTTATTTAAATTCAGACAACAGACTTATGCTTGAAGATCCAAACGCAATAGTAGAAGGAATCAAAATCATTAAGAAAATTCTTGGAATCGATACAGCAGTAATCGGAATCGAAGAAAATAAACCTGAAGCTATTGCAAGTATGAAAAAAGCCTGTGAAGGAACTGGTATTGAAGTAATGCCTCTTCATACAAAATATCCACAAGGTGGAGAAAAACAACTTATAAAAGCAGTTTTAGACAGAGAAGTTCCATCTGGAAAACTTCCTGCATCTGTTGGAGTAGTTGTGCAAAACACAGGAACAGCAGCAGCTATTTACAGAGGAATAGTTCTTGGAGAACCATTAATTGAGAAAATAGTTACTGTATCAGGAAAAGCTATAAAAGAACCTAAAAACATAAAAGTAGTAATAGGAACACCTTTCTCTGAACTTCTTGAGTATTGCGGAGTAGACAGAGAGAAAGTTGACAAGCTTGTTATGGGTGGACCTATGATGGGTATGGCACAATTCACAGAAGAAGTTCCTGTAATCAAAGGAACTGGTGGACTTTTAGCACTAACTAAAGAGGAAACTAACTACTGCAAACCTCAAGCATGTATAAGCTGTGGAAAATGTGTAGATGTATGTCCTATGCATTTAGTACCATTTATGTATGCAAGACTTGCAGTAAAAGAACACTGGGAAGAATTACCTAAGTATAACTTAATGGACTGTATAGAATGTGGTTCATGTGCTTACATCTGCCCAGCAAACAGACCGCTTACTGAAGCTATCAAAATTGGAAAAGCTAAAGTAAGAGCAATGAAATAAAATCTTTAGGAGATAGGAGGAATAAAAGTGTCAAAAGTATATAATATGGGGCCATCACCTCACATAAGAACATCAGAAACAGTTGACAAAGTAATGCTTGATGTAATTATTGCTTTAATACCTGCATTACTTATGGCTTTTTACGTATTCAAAGTAAGAGCTTTATTAGTTACAGCTGTTTCAGTAATATTCTGTATGTTAACAGAGCTTGTATTTAATAAAATAAGAAAAGTAGAATGTACACTTCATGACGGAAGTGCTATTGTAACTGGTTTATTATTTGCATTTGTTATACCAGTAGGTATGGGACTGCAATATGTAGCAATAGGTGCAATTGTATCTATCGCTTTAGGAAAAATGTTATTTGGTGGTTTAGGACAAAACGTATTTAACCCTGCATTAGTAGGAAGAGCATTTGTTCAGGCTTCTTGGCCGGTAGCTATCACAACATTTACACTTGATGGTATGGCAGGAGCTACAATGCTTGATGCAATGAAGAGAGGAGTACCTGAAATCTTAATAGGTGAAGGAAATCCTTATGTTCAGGCATTAATCGGAAAAATGGGTGGTTGTCTTGGTGAAACATCAGCAATTGCTTTATTAATAGGTGGAGCTTATCTGATTTATAAAAAACAAATAGATTGGAAAATGCCTGTAATTATAATAGCAACTGTTGCAGTTTTAACAGGAATAGCTGGAAGAGATCCATTAATGCACGTGCTTTCTGGAGGATTACTTCTTGGAGCATTCTTCATGGCAACAGATATGGTTACTAGTCCGGTAACTCCAAAAGGGAAAATAATTTATGCTTTAGGAATTGGAGTTTTAATATCTCTAATTAGAATGAAAGGTGGGTATCCTGAAGGAACAGCATTCTCTATATTAATAATGAATGGTATCACACCTTTAATCAACAGATATACAATGCCTAAGAAATTCGGGGAGGTGAAAGCTGATGGAAAGAAATAGATTTATACACTATGGTTCTGTTCTTTTAGCAATCGCAGCTGTATCTGCCGGACTTCTGGCTTTCGTAAACGGATTAACAAAAGATGTTATTGCAAACAATAAAATAGCAGCAGCCAATGCTGCAAGAAAAGAAGTTGTACCTTTAGCAGCTTCATTCGACGACTCAAAAGCAGTTGTATCTGATGACTTAACATTTGTACCTGGATTAGATGCAAATGGAAACACTGTTGGATACGTTGTAATAGTGAGCCAAGGTGGTTACGCAGCTAATATAGATTTCTCACTTGGAGTTGGATTAGATGGAAAGATTACTGGATTAAGAGTAATGAACCACCAAGAAACTCCTGGATTAGGAGCAAAAATTTCTGGAATCGAGTGGCAGGATCACTGGATTGGTGCAGATAAATCTTATGAATTTACTAAAGCAGCAGATGCTTTTGCTGGAGCAACAGTATCTCCAACAGCTGTTTATACAGGAATTCAAAGAGCTTTATCAGCATATGAAAACGGGGTGAGCAAATAATGGCACAAAGTAAAGTAGGAATCATATTAAATGGTATGATAAAAGAAAACCCTGTACTTGTTCTTCTTTTAGGACTATGTCCTACACTTGGAACATCAAGTTCAGCAATAAACGGAATGTCAATGGGACTTGCTACTACAGCAGTTCTTGTATTCTCAAATATATTAATATCTGTATTCAAGAAAGTAATTCCTGATAAAGTAAGAATCCCTGCTTTCATCATGATTATCGCTTCTCTTGTTACAATAGTTCAAATGTTAATGGAAGCTTTCACTCCTGATATCTACAAAGTATTAGGATTATACATTCCATTAATAGTTGTTAACTGTATAGTTTTAGGAAGAGCAGAAAGCTTTGCTTCTAAAAACAGTGTAATAGATTCAATGTTTGATGGTATCGGATCAGGGCTTGGATTTACACTTGCTCTTACTATTCTTGGTATAATCAGAGAGATCTTAGGAAACGGAACAGTATTCAATATTGTTATAACTCCAGCTAACTGGCAGCCAGCATTAATATTTATATTACCACCTGGTGGATTCTTAACAATAGCTTGTGTTATCGCATTCCAAAATTACCTAAAACAAAAGAAGGAGGTATAGTTAAGTGGATTTAGCAAAATTATTTAGTATAATTATAACTTCAATCTTTATTCAAAACTATGTTTTCGGTAGAGTTCTTGGAATTTGTCCATACATGGGAGTTTCTAAAAAGGTTGAATCATCTATCGGAATGGGAATGGCTATTATATTCGTTATATCAATAGCTTCTGCAATAACTTGGTTAGTATACCAATATCTGCTTGTTCCATTTGGTCTTGAATATTTACAAACAATAATGTTCATTTTAATAATAGCTTCATTAGTTCAATTTGTTGAGATGGCAATTCAAAAAATGTCACCGAACCTGTACAATGCACTTGGAGTATATTTACCATTAATCACTACAAACTGTGTTGTTCTTGGGGTTGCAATCTTAAACATTCAAGAAGGATATAACTTCATTGAAACAGTTGTAAACGGTATCGGAGCTGCTGTTGGATTTACATTAGCACTAATATTACTTGCTGGTGTTAGAGAGAGAATAGAATATTCTGATATCCCTAAACCATTCCAAGGTGTGCCTATCGCATTCATATCAGCAACTTGTTTAGCTTTAGCATTCATGGGATTTGCAGGAATGCAAATATAAATTTTTGGAGGTTGTTATGGGAAATGAAATATTAATAGCTGTAGTTATTCTTGGTGTTACAGGATTAGCTATGGGATTATTCTTAGCCTTTGCCTCTAAAAAATTTGAGGTTCAGGTTGATGAAAGAGTATCAGCAATAACTGCATGTCTTCCTGGTGCAAACTGTGGTGGATGTGGATTCCCAGGATGTGGAGGATACGCTGATGCTGTTGTAAATAAAGGTGCAAAACCTAATATGTGTGCTCCTGGTGGTCCTGCTGTTGCAGATAAAATTTGTGAAATTATGGGGATGACTGCTGAGGCTTCAACAGGTCCTAAAATAGTAGCAAGAGTTTTATGTCAAGGAAAACACGAAAATGCTGCAGAAAAATATAACTTCAGAGGAGATATCACAACTTGTGCTGCTATGAACTTATATGCTGCAGGAGAAAAAGCATGTTCTTATGCTTGTCTTGGAAAAGGGGACTGTGTAAAGGTATGTCCTGTTGGTGCAATATCTATTGTTGATGGAATTGCTCATATAGATGAAGAAAAATGTGTATCTTGCGGAGCTTGTTCTAAAGCTTGTCCTAAGCTTGTAATTGCTATGCTTCCACAGCCACAGAAAGTAAATGTTCTTTGCTCTTCTAAAGACAAAGGTGCAGATGCTAGAAAGAACTGTAAAACAGCTTGTATCGGATGTGGAATGTGTGCTAAAGCATGTCCTGTTGGTGCTATCACAGTTGAAAACAATCTTGCTAAGATTGATCCGGCTAAATGCATCCAATGTGGATTATGTGCAACTAAGTGTCCAACTAAAGCTATCCACAGCTTAGTAGTTCCTAAAAAAGCAAAAGTAGTTGAAGAGAAATGTGTTGGATATACAATCTGTGCTAAAAACTGTCCAGTATCAGCTATTGAAGGAGCTATAAAAGAAAAACACAAAGTTGATCCAGCTAAATGCGTAGGATGTGGAATTTGTGCAACTAAATGTCCTAAGAAAGCAATTGAAATGGAAGAAGTTAAATAATAAAAAATAAAATTTTTTAAATAACTCCGATACACTTAATTTGTATCGGGGTTATTTTTTTATCACACATATATATAATGAAGGAAAACGAAAATAAATCACAGTTCAAAAAACGTGTAAGAAATATGAAAAAATGAGAGTTTGCTTTCTATAACAGAAAAAAAATGAAAAATTTTTGAAAAAAATCAAAAAAAAGCTTTGCAAATACTGGGAATTATGATATAATTCTCAAGGTGTACAAAGGATGTTAATATATCCTTTAAATTAAAAAATTAAAGGAGGTGTATAAATGGCTTCTAATAAGTTAAGAATCTACTTGAAAGCTTATGATCATATGTTACTAGATCAATCAGCAAAGAAGATAGCTGAAGTAGCAGAAAAGTCTGGAGCAGAAATCGCTGGACCTATGCCACTACCAACTAAGATTAAAAAATACACTGTATTAAGATCAGTACATGTTAACAAAGATTCAAGAGAGCAGTTTGAAATGAGAATTCACAGAAGAATGGTGGAAATTAAAAACTCTACTCAAAAAACAATATCATCTTTAACAGCGGTTAACTTACCAGCTGGTGTTGGAATCGAAATTAAACAAGCGTAGTTTAAAAAACACAAAAATGGCTGATTCTCGGGTAATTTGAAGATTTAAATTAAGGTTGAAATCAAATTATCCTTACAGAATAATACAAGTTGACGCTTTTTTTAAAGCAGGATCGTGGAACCACGAGGTCAAGTTGTCAACCAATATATTATTTGATGGAGGTTATGAACAAATGTTAGGAATTCTAGGAAAAAAAATCGGAATGACTCAAATCTTTGAAGATGGAAAGTTCGTTCCAGTAACAGTTGTAGAAGCTGGACCAAACTTTGTTTTACAAAAGAAAACTGTAGAACAAGAAGGATATACAGCATTACAACTTGGTTTTGATGAGAAAAAAGAAAAAAATTCTACTAAACCAATGATGGGTATCTTTAATAAAGCTGGTGTTAAACCATTAAGATTTGTTAAAGAACTAAAAGTTGACTCAGTTGAAGGATATGAGTTAGGACAAGAAATTAAAGTTGATGTTTTAAACGGTGTTGAGTTCGTTGATATCACAGGAACTTCAAAAGGTAAAGGAACATCAGGGGTTATGAAAAGACATAATTTCGGTGGAAACAGAGCGTCTCACGGGGTTTCAAGAAACCACAGACTTGGAGGATCTATCGGACAATCTTCATGGCCTGGAAAAGTTTTAAAAGGATTAAGAATGGCTGGACAATATGGAAATACTACTGTAACAGTTCAAAACTTAAAAGTAGTTAAATTAGATGTTGAAAACAACGTAATCTTAATAAAAGGTGCAGTACCTGGAGCTAAGAATGGTTACCTTGTTGTAAGACCAGCTATAAAAAAATAATAAGGTTAGTAGAACGGAAGGAGGAAAAAAATGGCGGTTTTAAACATATATAACTTAGCAGGAGCACAAACTGGAACTGTTGAAGTAAACGACGCAATATTCGGTATCGAACCTAATAAAGTTGTTTTACACGAAGTTCTTGTAGCAGAATTAGCTGCAGCTAGACAAGGAAGTGCATCTACTAAGACTAGATCTATGGTTAGAGGCGGAGGAAGAAAGCCATTTAAACAAAAAGGAACTGGTAGAGCTAGACAAGGTACAATAAGAGCACCACACATGGTAGGTGGAGGAGTTGTATTCGGACCAAGCCCTAGAAGTTACGAGAAAAAAGTAAACAAAAAGACAAGAGTATTAGCACTTAAATCTGCATTATCTGCAAAAGTTGCTGCTGGAGAAATTGTTGTATTAGATGGTATGATGGAAACTCCAAAAACTAAAACTATAGTTGCATTAACAAAAGCTTTAGAAGCTAACACAAAACAAATGTTTGTAGTAAACGACTTAACAGAGCAAGGTGATTACAACTTATTCTTATCAGCTAGAAACTTAGAGAACGCAGTTGTATTCCAACCAAACGAATTAGGAATTTACTGGTTACTAAAACAAAACAAAGTTATCATTACTAAAGAAGCATTAGCAACAATTGAGGAGGTGCTTGGATAATGACAGCTTACGAAATCATTAGAAAGCCTCTAATTACTGAAAAAACAGAATTACTTAGAAGAAACAACAACAAGTATACTTTTGAAGTAAATAGAAAAGCTAACAAAATAGAGATTAAAAAAGCAGTAGAAGAAATATTTAACGTTAAAGTTGCAAGCGTTGCAACAGTAAACATCAAACCTGTAACAAAAAGACACGGTATGAAATTATACAAAACTCAAGCTAAAAAGAAAGCAATTGTTGAATTAGCTTCAGGAACAATTTCATACTTTAAAGAAGTATAATAACACGGCTAAAGATAGTTATAGGTCTAATAGAAAATTTGGAGGTTATTACAAATGGCTATAAAGAAAATGAAACCAACAAGTGATGGAACAAGACATATGTCAAGACTTGTTGTACCTGAATTAAGTAAGGTAAGACCTGAAAAGTCTTTAACTGTACCTTTAAAATCTGCTTATGGTAGAGATAACTATGGTCACAGAACAAATGTTAATAGACAAAAAGGTCACAAAAGACTTTACAGAATCATAGATTTCAAGAGAAACAAATTAGATATACCTGCAAGAGTTGTTACAATTGAGTACGACCCTAACAGAACAGCAAACATCGCTCTTTTACACTATGCTGACGGAGCTAAAGCATATATCTTAGCACCTAAAGGATTAAAAGTAGGAGACGTTGTAATGAACGGTTCTAACGCAGAAATCAAAGTTGGAAACGCTCTTAAATTAAAAGAAATGCCTGTTGGAACACAAATTCACAACATCGAACTTCAAAGAGGAAAAGGTGGACAATTAGTAAGATCTGCTGGAACTGCAGCAAGACTTGTTGCTAAAGAAGGAACTTACTGTCACGTTGAATTACCATCAGGAGAATTAAGACTAATTCACGGAGAATGTACAGCTACAATCGGTGAAGTAGGAAACGCAGAGCACAGCCTAGTGTCAATCGGAAAAGCTGGAAGAAATAGACTTATGGGAAAAAGACCTCATGTTAGAGGATCTGCAATGAACCCTTGTGATCACCCTCACGGAGGAGGAGAAGGTAAAGCTCCAGTAGGAAGAAAGAGTCCATTAACTCCTTGGGGTAAACCAGCACTTGGTGTTAAAACAAGAGGAAGAAAAACATCTGATAAGTTTATAGTAAGAAGAAGAAACGACAAGTAATTTCGAGAGGAGGTTTAATAGGCAATGGCTAGATCACTTAGAAAAGGACCTTTCTGCGACCATCACTTAATGAAAAAAGTTGAAGAAGCAGTAGCTGCTAACAACTTAAAAGCAGTTATTAAGACTTGGTCAAGAAGATCAACTATATTCCCTAACTTCATAGGATTAACTTTTGGAGTTTACAACGGGAAAAAACATATACCTGTATATGTAACTGAGCAAATGGTAGGACACAAATTAGGTGAATTTGCACCTACAAGAACTTACCATGGACACACAAAAACTGGTAAAAAATAATAAGAATTAATAATATTTTAGGATAAATATAATTAAGAAGAAGGAGGAGAAACTAGTGGAAGTTAAAGCAAGTACTAGATTCGTGAGAATGTCTCCAAGAAAAGCTAGATTAGTAGCTGACTTAGTGAGAGGAAAATCAGCTCTAGAAGCTCTTGATATTTTAGAATATACAAATAAAAAAGCAGCTAGAATTATAAAGAAAACATTAGCATCAGCTATCGCTAATGCTACACACAACGCAAAATTAGACGATGAAAAATTAGTTATATCTACTATCATGATAAACGATGGTCCAGCTCTTAAGAGAATAAGCCCAAGAGCAATGGGAAGAGCAGACATCATAAGAAAACCAACAGCTCATGTTATCGTGGGAGTATCTGAAAAGTAGAAATTAGTTAAGGAGGTAAAACTGTGGGACAAAAAGTAGACCCTAGAGGATTAAGACTTGGAATTACAAGATCTTGGGACTCTAACTGGTATGCAGATAAAAAGGAATACGCTAAGTACTTCCATGAAGATGTAAAAATCAGAGAGTTTGTTAAGAAAACTTATTTCCATGCTGGAATAGCTAAAGTTAATATAGAAAGAACATCACCTTCACACGTAGTAGTAATAGTTCACGCTGCTAAAGCTGGAATTGTTATCGGAAGAAAAGGTGCTGAAATTGAAGAGTTAAGAGCAAAATTAGAAGCTTTAACTGGTAAAAAAGTATTAGTTAAAGTTCAAGAAGTTAAAAACTTCAACAAAGATGCAGTATTAGTAGCTGAAAACATTGCTGGTGGAATCGAAAGACGTGTGGCTTACAAAAGAGCAGTAAACCAAGCAGTTATGAGAGCTATGAAATCTGGAGCAAAAGGAATTAAAGTAATGGTTTCTGGAAGACTTAACGGAGCAGAAATCGCTAGAGCTGAATGGGTAGTTGAAGGAAAAGTTCCTTTACATACATTAAGAGCAGATATCGATTATGCAACAGCAACAGCTCACACAACTTATGGAGCATTAGGAATTAAAGTATGGATATTTAATGGTGAAGTACTTCCAACTAAGAAGGAAGGAGGGGAAGCGTAATCATGTTAATGCCTAAAAGAACAAAACATAGAAAAATGTTTAGAGGAAGAATGAAAGGTTCTGCTCAAAGAGGTAACACAGTAGCATTTGGTGACTACGGTCTTCAAGCTCTTGAACCTGCATGGATTACTAACAGACAAATCGAATCTTGTAGAGTTGGTATCAACAGAACATTCAAAAGAGAAGGAAAAACATTTATAAGAATATTCCCTGATAAACCAATCACATCTAGACCAGCTGGAGTGAGAATGGGTAAAGGTAAAGGGGCAGTAGAAGGTTGGGTTTGCGTAGTTAAACCTGGAAGAATAATGTTCGAGGTTTCTCAAGTTAGTGAAGAACTAGCTTTAGCAGCTTTAAGAAAAGCTTCTATGAAACTTCCTATCAGATGTAAGATAGTAAAAAGAGAGAATGGCGGTGATAAATAATGAAAGCTAAGGATATAAGAGAAATGTCTACTGAAGACTTAGTAGTTAAGTGCAAAGAACTTAAAGAAGAATTATTCAACCTAAAATTTCAACTTTCATTAGGACAATTAGCTAACACTGCTAAAATCAGAGAAGTTAGAAGAGAAATTGCTAGAATGAATACAATATTAAATGAAAGATAATATATTTTAGAGATGATTCTTAAGAAGAGGAGGTCAAAATCTTGAGAAACGATAGAAAAGTAAGAGAAGGTATAGTTGTTTCTGATAAAATGGAAAAAACTATAGTTGTTTCAATAGCTACAATGGATTTACATCCTATTTATAAAAAAAGAGTTAAAAAGACAACAAAATTTAAGGCTCATGATGAAAACAATGTAGCTCAAGTTGGAGATAGAGTTAGAATAATGGAAACTAGACCTTTATCTAAAGATAAAAGATGGAGATTAGTTGAAGTATTAGAAAGAGCTAAATAAAATCCAATATATTTTGGAAGGAGGATATTTTAATGGTACAACAACAAACTATCCTTAACGTTGCAGACAACTCAGGTGCAAAAAAATTAATGATCATAAGAGTTCTTGGTGGAACTAAGAAAAGATTTGGAAAAATCGGTGACATAGTTGTATGCTCAGTAAAGGAAGCAATACCTGGTGGAAACGTTAAGAAAGGTGACGTAGTAAAAGCAGTTATTGTAAGAACAAGAAAAGAATTAAGAAGAGAAGACGGATCATATATAAAATTTGATGATAACGCTGGTGTTATAATTAATAACAATAATGAACCTAAAGCAACAAGAATATTCGGACCTGTTGCTAGAGAGCTAAGAGCTAAAAACTTTATGAAAATAGTTTCTCTTGCTCCAGAAGTAATCTAAGAGAGGAGGCTGAACAGTGGCTAAACCTAAAATTAAATTTGTTCCTGATTCACTACACGTGAAAACAGGTGATACAGTATATGTAATTTCTGGTAAAGATAAAGGTAAAACTGGTAAAGTTTTAAAAGTTTTCCCTAAAAAAGGAAAAATCGTTGTAGAGGATGTAAATGTAGTTACTAAAAACATGAAACCATCTCAGACAAACCCACAAGGTGGAGTTGTAACTAAACCTGCTCCAATCTTCTCATCAAAAGTAATGTTATTTGATGCGAAAGCTGGAAAACCAACTAGAGTTGGATATAAAGTAGTTGACGGGAAAAAAGTTAGATACTCAAAAGTGTCTGGAGAAGTTCTATAAGAAGGGAGGATAACGTAAGTGTCTAAATACGTTTCAAGATATCATAAATTATTTGATGAAGTTATAAGAGAAAATCTAATGAAAGAATTAGATCTTAAAAACATCATGGAATGTCCAACATTAGAAAAAATTATCGTTAATATGGGAGTTGGAGAAGCTACTCAAAACGTAAAATTAATAGATGCGGCGATGAACGATTTAGGAATCATCACTGGACAAAAACCATTAGTAAGAAAAGCTAAAAAGTCAGAAGCAGGATTTAAATTAAGAGAAAACATGCCAATAGGGGCAAAAGTTACTTTAAGAAAAGAAAGAATGTATGACTTTCTAGATAGATTAGTAAATGTAGTTCTTCCAAGAGTAAGAGACTTTGAAGGAGTTCCATCAAATTCATTTGACGGAAGAGGAAACTACTCTTTAGGATTAAGAGATCAATTAGTTTTTCCTGAAATCGAGTTCGATAAAGTAGATAAACTACAAGGTATGTCTATCACAATAGTGTCTTCTGCTAGAACTGATGAAGAAGGAAAAGCTTTACTTAAGGCTTTCGGAATGCCTTTTAAAAAGTAATAGTGAGGAGGAGAATTAATGGCTAAAAAGTCAATGATCGCTAGAGATGTAAAAAGAGCGGAACTTTGTGATAAATATGCGGCTAAAAGAGCTGAATTAAAGAAAAGAGTGCTTGAGGGAGATCAAGAAGCTATGTTTGAATTAACTAAACTTCCTGCAAACTCATCACCAGTAAGAAAAAGAAATAGATGTCAATTAGACGGAAGACCAAGAGGATTCATGAGAGAATTCGGAATGTCTAGAGTAAAATTCAGACAATTAGCAGGAGCTGGAGTTATCCCAGGTGTTAAAAAATCATCTTGGTAGAAAGCACGTTTTATTGATATGGAAGGAGGATTATAGTAAATGTTTTTAACAGATCCAATTGCAGATATGTTGACAAGAATCAGAAACGCTAACGCAGTTATGCATGAGAAAGTTGATGTTCCTTATTCTAACTTAAAACTTACAATAGCTAAGATTTTAAAAGATGAAGGTTATATCGCTAACTACAAAGTTATAACTGATGGTAATGTAAAAAATATAAGAGTTTACTTAAAATATGCAGGAAAAGAAAGAGTAATCAAAGGATTAAAGAGAATATCTAAACCAGGTAGAAGAGTTTACGCACCAGTAGACGAATTACCAAGAGTACTTTCAGGTCTTGGGATTGCTATCGTATCTACATCAAAAGGAATTGTTACAGATAGAGTAGCAAGAACTGAAAATGTAGGTGGAGAAATCCTTGCATTCGTATGGTAAAATAACTAGGAGGTGTCCATTAAATGTCAAGAATAGGTAAGAAACCTATAGTGGTACCTGCTGGGGTTACTGTTACAGTTGACAACCATGTTGTTACTGTAAAAGGACCTAAAGGTACTTTAACAAAAGAGTTTAACAAAAATTTAACAATAGCTTTAGAAGATGGTCATGTAGTAGTTACTAGACCAGATGATTCAATAGAAATGAGAGCATTACACGGAACTACAAGAGCACTTATCCACAACATGGTTGTTGGAGTAAGCGAAGGGTTCAAAAAAGTTCTTAACCTTGTAGGGGTTGGATACAGAGCAGCAGTAAAAGGAAAAGGATTAGAATTAGCTTTAGGATATTCTCATCCAGTTATCATCGACGAAGTTCCTAACATTACTTTTGCAGTAGAAAAAAATACTACAATAATCGTTGAAGGAATTGAAAAAGACGTTGTTGGTCAAGTAGCTGCAATCATCAGATCTAAGAGAGCTCCAGAGCCTTATAAAGGAAAAGGAGTTAAGTACTCTGATGAAGTAATAAGAAGAAAAGAAGGTAAAAAATCGTAGGATATAGCTCAAAAAGGAGGTAAGTGAGTTGTTTAAAAAGGTAAATAGACAAGCTGTTAGAGATAGAAAACACTTATCAATCAGAACTAAAATTTCTGGTACAGCTGAAAGACCAAGACTTTCTATATATAGATCAAACACTAACATGTTTGCCCAATTAATAGATGACGTTAACGGAGTAACTTTAGTTTCTGCTTCAACAATTGATAAAGAACTAAAAGGTCAAATTGCAAACGGTGGAAATGTAGAAGCTGCTAAATTAGTTGGAAAATTATTAGCAGAAAGAGCTGTAGCAAAAGAGATAAAAGATGTCGTATTCGACAGATCTGGATACATTTATACAGGAAGAGTAGCCGCTCTTGCAGAAGCTGCAAGAGAAAACGGGTTAAGCTTCTAATTTCTTTAGAGAGGAGGAAGTTCACTTGTCTAAGTTAATGGATAGAGAAGAAAAAGAATTTGCAGAAAAATTATTAAAAATTTCTAGAGTATCTAAGACAACTAAAGGAGGAAGAACTATATCTTTTTCTGTTTTAGCTGCTGTTGGAAATAAAGAAGGAAAAGTTGGAATCGGTTTAGGAAAAGCTAATGGTGTTCCTGATGCAATCAGAAAAGCTGTTGCTGCTGCTAAGAAAAACATGATCGATGTTTCTCTTAAAGGAAGAACTATTCCACACGAAACTGTTGGTAAATGGGGAGCAACATCTATATGGATGGCACCTGCATACGAAGGAACTGGAGTAATATCTGGATCTTCATGTAGAGAAATCCTTGAATTAGTAGGAGTACACAACATTCTTACAAAAATTAAAGGATCTAAAAACAAACATAATGTTGCAAGAGCTACAATTGAGGGCTTAAGAGGATTAAGAACTGCAGAACAAGTAGCAGAATTAAGAGGAAAAACTGTTAAGGAAATCTTAAGCTAGGAGGTTTGAAAGAAATGGCAAAGGTTAGAATAAAACTTGCAAAAAGTATAATCGGAAGAAAGCCTAACCATATAGCTACTGTAAAGTCGCTAGGGCTTAAGAAGATGAATAGCGTGGTAGAACACGAAGTAACTCCAGAATTAATGGGAAAAATCGCTCAAGTTTCTTATTTACTTGAAGTAGAGGAGGTGCAATAAGAACATGGAATTAAATGAATTAAAACCTTCTGTACCAAGAAAAGCTAGAAAAAGAGTTGGAAGAGGAGAATCTTCTGGATTAGGAAAAACTTCTGGTAAAGGAAGCAATGGACAAAAATCAAGAGCAGGTGGAGGAACTAAACCTGGTTTTGAAGGTGGACAAATGCCTATAATCAGAAGAACTCCAAAAAGAGGATTCAGCAACTATCCATTCAAGAAAGAATACGCTATTATTAATTTAGACGTATTAAACAGATTTGAAGAAGGTACAGTTGTTACTCCTGAACTTTTATTAGAAACTGGATTAGTAAGCAAATTACTAGACGGATTAAAAGTTCTTGGAAATGGAAATTTAGAAAAGAAAATTTCAGTAGAAGCTCACAAAGTTTCTAAGAGCGCTCAAAAAGCAATTGAAGAAAAAGGTGGTTCAGTAGAAATCATTGAAGTTAAGACTTTTGCTGATGTAGCTAAAAACAATAAATAATTCTTATTGATTATAAGCGAGGTGAAAAACTTTGACTTTAATGGAAAGCTTTAATGCTAAATTAAGAGGAATTATGAAAATTCCTGAATTAAAAGCTAGAATCGTTTTTACCTTGTTAATGTTCCTAGTAGCTAGAGTGGGGACTTATATCCCTGCTCCGGGAATAGACATTGAGAGACTGTCAGCAATGACAGCTCAAAATGACCTATTAGGATTTATCAATATGTTTTCAGGAGGAGCCTTCCAGAGAATATCAATATTTGCATTAGGTATTGTTCCATATATCAATGCGTCAATTGTGTTCAGTCTTCTTGCTGTTATTATTCCTAAGATTGATGAAATTCAAAAAGAGGGAGAATCAGGAAGAGCTAAGATTAACCAATGGACAAGATACGTGACAATACTAATTGCAGTTATGCAGGGTATTGGAGTCTGTGTATGGCTTACTTCTTCTGGTTTAGTAATTGAGCCTGGAATAAGATTCATGCTTGTTACTATTACAATACTTACAGCAGGAACAGTGTTCCTTATGTGGGTTGGAGAACAAATATCAGTTAATGGTATAGGAAATGGAGTTTCTCTTTTAATATTCTTAAACGTTATTTCAAGAGGACCTGCCAATGTTGTTCAAACAATACAAACAATGAAAGACAGTAAATTTTTAATACCAATATTTATAGCAGTTGCAGTAGCAGCTGTTATAGTTGTAGCAGGAATAGTTTTATTCCAGCTGGGTCAAAGAAAAATTCCAGTACATTATGTTGGAAAAGGATTTGGAGGAAGAGGCGGAATGGCTTCAAACTCTTATATCCCTTTAAAACTTAATACTTCTGGGGTAATGCCGGTAATCTTTGCATCTGTTATGATGATGATACCATCATTATTAATCAGATCATTACCGCCAACATTCCCATTCAGAGATTATTTAGTTTTATTCTTTGACAGTAAGCATCCTGTTTACATGGTGCTTTATGCTATTATAATTATCTTCTTTTCATTTTTCTATACATCAATTATGTTTGACCCTGAAAAAGTAGCAGATAATCTGAAACAAGGCGGAGGAACAATTCCTGGTATAAGACCTGGAATAGAAACAGTTGAGTATTTAGAGGGAGTAGTTACAAGAATAACTTGGGGAGGAGCAATCTTCCTTGCAGCTATCTGTATACTTCCAATAATAATATTTACATCATTAGGACTTCCGGTTTTCTTTGGTGGAACAGGAATAATAATCGTTGTAGGGGTTGCTCTGGATACAGTTCAACAAATAGATGCTCACCTTGTAATGAAGGAATATAAAGGATTTTTATAATATAAAAAAGATAACACGGTTTATGCTGTGTTATCTTTTTTTTGTTTTAAAAAACTTTAAAACAAAAATGATTAAAAAACCGTCAACTATTATATAGGAAATATAATAAAAATCAAAAGAAAATAGGAATATTTAAAAATGTGCAATAATTGTTCAAGAATATAGCCAAAAAAGATAAAAAAATGTTCATGATAAAAATTGACAATATTCGTTTTATTGTTTAAAATTTAAACAGTGAGAAAAAGAAATATATAATTAAATTCTATATTGTTGTGTTAAAAAAATTGTTGTGTAAAAGATTTAAAATAAATTATTGAGGTGATTTTTGTGAAAAAGACTAAGATTGTTTGTACAATAGGGCCTAAAACTGAATCTAAAGAGGTTTTAAAACAACTTCTTGAGGCTGGAATGAATGTAATGAGATTAAACTTCTCTCATGGAGATTATGAAGAGCATGGAAGAAGAATAGAAAACTTAAGAGAAGTAATTTCTGAAACTGGTATGAGAGCTGCTATCCTTCTTGATACAAAAGGACCAGAAATCAGAACTATTAAATTAGAAGGCGGAAACGATGTTTCTTTAGTAGCTGGACAAGAGTTCACATTTACTATTGACAGAACAGTAGTAGGAAACAATAAAATAGTTGCAGTAACTTATGAAGGATTTGTATCAGACTTAAAAGCAGGAGATACAGTTCTTGTAGATGACGGATTAATTGAAATGGAAGTTAAAGAAGTTACTGACAAAGAAGTAAAATGTATTGTTAAAAACAACGGAGATTTAGGAGAAAATAAAGGAATCAACCTTCCAGGTGTTTCTGTAAATCTTCCAGCTCTTGCTGAAAAAGATATAAGCGACCTTAAATTTGGTTGTGAGCAGGGAATAGACTTTGTTGCTGCATCATTCATCAGAAAACCGGAAGACGTTTTAGCAGTAAGACAAGTATTAAACGAAAACGGTGGAGAAAGCATAAAAATAATTTCTAAAATAGAAAACCAAGAAGGATTAAGCAACTTTGATAAAATTCTTGAAGTTACAGATGGTGTAATGGTAGCAAGAGGAGACCTTGGAGTAGAAATTCCAGTTGAAGAAGTTCCATTTGCTCAAAAAATGATGATAGAAAAATGTAATGCAGCTGGAAAACCAGTTATCACTGCAACACAAATGCTTGATTCAATGATTAAAAACCCTAGACCAACAAGAGCAGAAGCAAACGACGTTGCAAATGCAATTATTGACGGTACAGACGCAGTAATGCTTTCTGGAGAAACAGCAAAAGGTAAATATCCAGTTGAAGCTGTTAAAGTAATGTCAAGAATAGCTGAGAAAACAGACCCATTAATCTATACAAATGTTGATTTTGAATCTGAAGAAGAGCAGACAATAACTGAGGCAGTTGCAAAAGGAACTGTTGATGTATCTGAAGCATTAGAGGCAAAATTAATAGTTGTTGGAACTGGAACAGGAAGAGCTGCAAAAAGTTTAAGAAAATACTTCCCAACAGCAAGAATATTAGCTTTAACAAACTCTGAAACAACTGCTAACCAATTATTATTAAGCAGAGGTGTTTTATCAGTAGCTGCTGCTAAACCTGCAACATTAGACAGATTCTTCAAACAGGCTGAGGATGAAGCTATAAAATCAGGATTAGTAAAATCTGGAGATATCATTGTAGTAACTTGTGGAGAGCAGGTATATGTTCAAGGAACAACTAATACAATGAAAGTTATCAAAATAAAATAAGAATAATATAAAAAAAGAATTGGAACAAAATTGTAAAATAGGGTACAATATAAATTGATTAAAAATATTTATTAAAAAATATAAATCAGCTGTAATTTTACAGCAAAATAGGAGGAAAAAGGCAATGACAAGAATTATTGATGTAGTAGCTAGAGAAATACTTGACTCAAGAGGAAATCCTACTGTTGAAGTAGATGTAGTGTTAGAGTGTGGAGCAAAAGGAAGAGCAGCTGTTCCATCTGGAGCATCTACTGGAGCTTATGAAGCAGTAGAATTAAGAGATAACGATAAATCAAGATACTTAGGAAAAGGTGTTTTAACAGCAGTTAACAATGTTAACACTGAAATTAAAGAAGCTATTTTAGGAATGGACGCTTTAAACCAAGTAAGAATAGACAAAACAATGATCGCTTTAGACGGAACTCCAAACAAAGCAAGATTAGGAGCAAACGCTATACTAGGTGTTTCTCTTGCAGTTGCAAAAGCAGCAGCTGAAGCTTTAGGAATGCCATTATACAAATACTTAGGAGGAGTTAACACAACTGAGTTACCTTTACCTATGATGAACATTCTTAACGGAGGATCTCACGCTGACTCTGCAGTTGACGTTCAAGAGTTCATGATTCAGCCAGTTGGAGCTGCTAACTTCATGGAAGCTATGAGAATGGGATGCGAAGTATTCCACCACTTAGGAAAATTATTAAAAGCAAACGGAGATTCTACTAACGTAGGAAACGAAGGTGGATATGCTCCAGCTAAAATAAACGGAACAGAAGGAGCTTTAGACCTTATGGTTGAAGCTATCAAAAAAGCAGGATATGAGCCTGGAAAAGATATCACTTTCGCAATGGACGCTGCATCAAGTGAATTCTGTAAAGAAGTAGACGGAAAATTCCAATACCACTTTGAAAGAGAAGGAGGAGTTACAAGAACTTCTGAAGAAATGGTTGAATGGTATGCAGGACTTGTAGAAAAATATCCAATCAAATCAATCGAAGATGGATTAGGAGAAGACGACTGGGCAGGTTGGCAATTATTAACTAAGAGATTAGGAGATAAAGTTCAACTTGTTGGAGACGACTTATTCGTAACTAACACTGAAAGACTTAAAAAAGGAATTGAATTAAAAGCTGGAAACTCAATCCTTATAAAACTTAACCAAATCGGTTCATTAACTGAAACTTTAGATGCTATCGAAATGGCTAAGAGAGCAGGAATGACTGCAGTTGTTTCTCATAGATCTGGAGAAACTGAAGATGCTACAATAGCTGACATAGCTGTTGCAACAAACGCAGGACAAATCAAAACTGGTTCTACATCAAGAACAGACAGAATGGCTAAATACAACCAATTATTAAGAATAGAAGAAGAGTTAGGAGATATGGCTCAATATAAAGGGCTAGATGTTTTCTACAACCTTTCTAAATAATAAAGTTTTTAAAACTCACTTTTTCAAATTTATAAAAGGAAACGGCATGTAATGTGCCGTTTCTTTTTTTCTTTAAATTTTTTCTCTAAAAATATTGTACAGAAATAAATAAAATGGTATAATTATTCTGCTATTTATTGAAAAAATAAACATAAAGGTTAGGGGCATATATTTTTTATTTAGTTTAAATTTTTTTTATTTAAAAAAAGACTTTAATACTATTTGATTATTTTGTATAGGGAGAAAATGCAGAGATTAACTTCACTTAATTATTTGCTGTCAATTAAAATTGATATAAAAAAAGATAAGAAGGAGACTATACATGGAAAATTTTAAATTTGCAGAAAAAATGCTGAAACGATGCCTGAAACAGAAAATAGGAGTAACAACAGCTTTGGTTGTATCATTTCTGATAACAGGAGGTCTGAATCAAACAGCAGAAGCAAGAGATTTAAGAAACAGAATAACCCCGTCTCACTCAGGACCTACAATGAGTTCCAGTTCAAATGGGACAGATGTTATTAATATTAATGACCCTCGAAATGGAATTTCTCATAACAAATATGACAGCTTTAATGTTGGAGACGACAATAATGTAATTTTTAACAACAGTCAGAAAGATGGAACATCAGTTACAGGAGGAGACGTAAAAGCAAATCCTAATTTAACAGATTCTGCTTCTGTTATATTAAATGAAGTGCATGGAAATTCAGCTTCCGATCTTAATGGAGGACTTGAAGTTTTTGGAAAAAAAGCAGATCTTGTTATTGTAAATGAAAATGGAATAAATGTAAATGGAGCAAAGTTTATAAATACATCTGCTTTAACATTGTCAACAGGTAAAGTACAGCTGGATAATAAGAAAATTTATTTTGATACATCTAAAAATAACTCAGCTGTATCAATAAAAGAAAAAGGTTTACAGACAGATTCAGATTATTTAAATGTTATTTCAAGAAGAGCAGAGATAAATGGAAAAATTAACTGGGCAGAAAATACAAAAACAAATATCAATATTATAGCAGGAGCTAATGAAGCACTTTTGGAAAATGGAAATGTTAAAGTAAACACATTAAAAGCTGCTGATGGAATTGTTAATAAAACAGCTGTTTCAGGTTCGGAATACGGAGCTATGTATGGAAATAATATTTTCATCTTATCTTCAAATGATAATGAAAAAATAGAATATTTTGGAGGAATTGAGGCAAAAAATGCAGCTGAAATATCTTCAAAAGGGAAAGTTGTAAATTCTGATATAAAAGCAAAAAATATTAAAATATCTTCAGAAACAGGGATTGACAACACAGGAAAAATTAAGGCAGAAGAAGATGTGAAATTAGATGCTCCCCTTGTCAGAAACTTATCGAGACTGGAAGGGCATGTAAGTATAGAAGGAGCAGGAAAGGATGAGAATTTTTTAGATAGAAACAGAGGGATCATATATTACGACTTTTATATTAATATTAAAGATGGAATCAATTTAGAAAATGGTTTAACTTTATCAAAGGCAGTTATTGAAGCAGGAAGAAATGTTGAGGTTAATAATAATATAAAAGACGGTTCTTTTGAAAATTTATCAGGTGATATAAAAGCTGGAAAAGATATTAAAGTTAAAGGTGACTTTAAAACAAAATCTCTTTCAGAAGAAATAAAGCTTGAAGATATTTTATCAAAAATTAATGTAGATCTTCGTTGGGAACATAGAAGTCTGGTTGATAATGCTTACTTTAATGGAAATTTTTCATTGAAAGATGGAAATCTGCTGGATGCTTTGAAATTAATGACAGACAGTAAAAACAAAGAATACTATACAGCTTTGAAACAAATAAAAGATCCTAATGTAGATAAACTTCTGACAGGATTACTGGGAGCAGACTGGAAATCAAGAGAAACAATAAAACCTGAAAATGAATGGAACAAAGACAGTACAATAAATTTCTATGGAGGAAATTACTCTATTCAGGCAGGAGAAAATATTAAAATTTCCGGAAAAAATATAGATCTTGGAAATAGAAAAGCAGTAAACAGAAAAGAGATATTTAAAGTTGCCGGAACAGATGTAGAGAGCATACAGACAACACTTGATGAACAGGAAAATTCAAATATGAAAGCAGGTAATATTTTTATGGAGGCAGATAATATAAATAATGCCAATGTAGATATTACAGCAAATGAAAATTTAATAATGAAATCTAAAAATGATTTAGCTATAGAAGGAGCAGCTGTAAAAGGAGACAAAGTTCTTCTTGAAGGAGAAAAAATAAATCTTGTTTCACAGCTTGGATATGACAAAGATGGAAACCATGTTCTTGCAAAAAAAGCAAAAGTAGATGGAAAACAGATTGTTCAAATGAAATCAAAAGAGCTATCTCTTTATGGTGCTGATATAAATACAGATAAAGCGGGAATAATTAAAGTAGATACAGGAAAATTAAATGTAAAGGATATCAGTAAAATTAATACAAAATATAATGCAGAACTGAAAGAGGGAGAAGGTGTAATATTAAAAGACCATAAATATACAAAAGAACTGCAGACAGATGTTACATCAATAGCTTCTCAAATAACAGGGGATAAAGTTTTAATTTCTGCTGAAAATGATGTAGATATTACAGGGTCTTTAATTTCCGGAAAAGATAAAGACAGCCTTATTCAGATAAATTCAAAAGGAAATGTTAATATAAAAAATACAAATAATCTTAATTATAAAAATTCATTTTTAGACGGAAGAGGAAAAAATGAAAAAGGAATTTATAAGCTGGTAACTATAAACAAATCTTCAAAAGAAGAGCTTAATATAGTTGGAAGTGAATTAAAAACAGAAGGAAATATTAATATTAAATCTAAGAATATAGAAGTTACTTCAAGTACAATAAAAGCAGGAAAAGACAATATTTTACAGGCAGAAGAGGATGTAAAACTAATGTCAGCTTTAGATTCTAAGAAAGAAGAAATGTCAAACTTACAATGGGGAAGCGGATCTATTTTAAGCCATACTGAATCATTGGATAAAAAAGATGTAAATTCAACTGTAATTGAAGGAGGAAAAACAGTAGATATACATGCAGACAAAGATATTCACAAACAATCTGTGAACATTAAAGGTGGAAGCGTGGATATTACAGCCGGAGGAGACAATATAAATGATGCGGCAGCCAGCACAGAAGTTAAAAAGACAACAGATACAGCTGTAGGAGTTGGAGCAGAGGGAAGTGTAGGATTTGCTGGTATGGGAGCGACAGGAAAAGCAAATACTATTGATAATACAGCAGAGGGAAAAACTTCAGGAATTGATGGACTTTTAGAAGATAACAATGAATGGAAAGATGCTCATGCAAAAGGAAAAGTGTATGCAGAAGTAAAAGTAGATTCAAATGAAAAAAATATTAAAAAATATGAAAACAGTAAAATCATTGCTGCAGAGGGAGATGTAAATATTAAATCTAATGGAGTTACAGATCTTGGAAATACAGATATAGAAGCAAAAAAAGATATAAATGCAGCAGGTAAAAAAATAGAAACAACTACAAAAGAGGATATAGTTAAAAATATAGAGAATAAAGCAGATATAGTTTTAAGTGCAGATGTTAATGCTTCTGATGGATTGGTTAATAAAGTTAACGGTATGGTAAATGACGGTGTAAAAATAAAAGATTTAATAGAAACAGGAGATACAGAACAAGCTGCTTCTGTTGTGAAAGATACAATAGATGCTGTAAAAGATATGGTTGAAAAAGGACCAGCATTGATAAAAGAAGATGTTTTAGGAATAAATGCAGATCAAAGTCTGGATGTTGATTATAAAAATACAACTTCTAAAATATCTGAAACAACAGGATCTTCTCTAAAGGCTGGAGGTAATATTAATATAGGAGCAGGGGAAGGAGATGTTACTTTAAAAAATACTGATATTCAGGGAAAAGAAGTTAAGATACAGACACCGGGAACTGTTCATCTTGAGGCAGGAGAAAAAACAGAGCATAAAGAAGAAAATGGATTTAATACTAAGTTTGCTGTTAAAGAAAATATAGGTATTAATGCAGTTGATGGAGCAGCAGTAAAAGCCGGAGCAGTTATTGCAGGAAATTATGCAGGAGGAACTGATCTTAAAAAAGAAAGTCTAAACTCAAATATTACTGCAGAAAAAATTTCTATTGATGCAGCAGCTGTACAAAAAGATGATAAAACAGAATCACATTATAAAGACAAAAGAGAGGCTGGAATTAATGCAGGATTGGATTTAGGAGTTTCAAGCAATCACTTGATAGCAGCAGATGGAACAGTAGGAGGAAATGCAGGTTATTCTTTTGCTGCAGGAGATTCAAAAACTAATGTAGACACTAATAAAACAGAAAGCAAAGAAATGGCAGCAGGAGGAAAAATTAAAGGTTCAGTAAAAATAAATGGAGAAAAACCTGATTTTGCACTGAATACAGATGAAATCAAATATATAAAAGATGGAAAAACTGTGATAGATCTTAAACCGGTCAACGATTTAATCACAAAAGAAAAAATTGATAAAATAATATCTGTTTTTAACCAGAATAAAGATAATAAAATTTCTGAAAAATAATTTTTAGAAAAGATAAAAAGGAGAAATTTTTGAAAATAAATTTTATAAAATTTATGTTATTATTCTGTATCCTGAGCAGTTACTGCTTGGGATACGAATATTCTGACATTTATATAAAAAATGATAATCATCCGCCGAAAGAAATAAAAGCTTTGCTGCAGTCTTATAAAAACAGACAGATGAACAACATTGATTTAAATTTTCTGCTGAAAAATATCAAGGATCTTTATTCTAAAAACGGTAATATAATATCCTCTATCAGTGTGGATTTAGAAAGTATAAATAAAGATATATTAATATTAAACGTAAATAAGGTCTATATTAACAAAATTATAAGTGATAAAAACTATTTTCAGGCTCTTACATTCAAAGAGAAAGAGATATTGGATATGCATAAAATAGATCAGTTTGTGGAAAATTTAAAAACAAATTTAAGTGAGCCTAAAATAGCTGTTGTACCCTCTGAAATTCAGGACTGCTATAATATAATAATACAAACTCAAAGAGAGAAACAGTTTGAAGGCTATATTATGCTGGATAATGATAATTATAAAGACTATGGAAGAGAGAATGCGTATCTTGGCGCAACCAGAGATAATATTATTCTGCCTGGAGATATTTTATCATTAAATTTGAAAGAAAGAATAACAAAAGAAAGAAAAAATCATAAAGAAAGATCATACGGCATAAATTATTCTGTACCTATAAAAAGTTGGAAATTAAACTATAATTTTTCTCATGAGGAAACAGAAGACAGAATTTTAAACGGAAACTATAAAAGCCAGAAAGATGAGAATACTCATAACATTGAAATTTCAAAAATTTATTTTAGAAATGCAGATACAAAACTGGAGATGTTTTTTGGTTTAAAACTGAAAGATACTAAAAATTATTTTGATAATATAAAACTGGATGTTTCAAGCAAAAAACATAACAGCATTATTGCAGGAACAAGAATGACCCGTTATGTAGAAAATGGAATATTGTATGCAGAGCCAAGTATTGAAAAAGGAGTGGCACTGTTTGGAGGAGATGGAAATAAAGGAGATGAACAAGGGGATCTCCCTTTTGATAAAGAGTTTTTAAAATACAATTTTAATGTATATTTTAATAAAAGTTTTTATCCTACAAAGTATGGATATTTTAACTATACTTTTAATATAAACGGAAGTTATTCAAAAGATCATCTTCTTGATGCTAATAAGTTTGAAATGGGCGGTTCAGGAAGTATAAGAGGATTTAAAGAGAATACAGTAAAAGGAGATAAAGGTGTTTATATATCGAATACATTATCTTTTGAAAGAAAAATGATTTCTCCTTTTGTGGGACTGGATTTTGGTTTATCAAGAGATTATTATCGTGAAGATGATGATAAAATGATTGGAGCAGCAGCAGGAGTAAAATTTGTTAAAAATGATTTTTCAGCAAGTCTTACTTTTTCCAAACCTTTGCTTCGAGCCAAAGATATGCCTAAAGAAAGCAACCCTATATATTTTAAGATTTCTTATAATTTTTAAAAAGATAGTCTGAGAAAGTTATTTTAAATAAAATAATATTTCTCAGGCTGTTTTTTTACATTGCTTTTACATACAATTAATATTACTGAAACACATGTAAGTTAAAATTGAAAAAAATAAAGGAATGATAAATTTTAACAAAAGGGGTAAAAGAATGAATCTAAGAAAAATCGTAGATAAATGTATGAAATACAGTATATTTCTGATTGGTGGATTTAATGTGGTAATAGTTTTTCTTATATTTTTGTTTATATTAACAAACAGCTTAAAAGCCTTTGAAGCTTTTCCTGCTTCAAAGTTTTTCTTTGGAAGAGAATGGATATCTCTTTCAGAAAAATACGGACTGCTTCCGCTGCTTTCAGGAACATTCCGTGTAACTTTTGTGGCTCTTGCAATTTCAGTGCCTATAAGCATAATGAGTGCAGTGTATATGGCTGAATATGCAAACAAGAAAACAAGAGATATATTTAAGCTTTTAATAGAAACAATGTCAGCTCTTCCATCAGTAGTTCTTGGATATATAGGGTTATATGTTTTATCAGGACCGGTAAAAGAGATATTTAATTTAAGCACAGGACTTACAGCCTTAACAGGAGGAATTCTTCTTTCTTTTATGGCAATACCGACAATGGTAAGTATATCTGATGATGCAATAAGAGCACTTGACCCGGCATATAAAGAGGCATCACTTGCTATGGGAGCAAACAAGCTTGAAACAGTGGTAAAAATAATTATCCCAGCTGCTTTTCCTGGAATATTTGCAGGAATAATGCTTGGATTTGGAAGAATAATCGGAGAGACAATAACAGTTTTAATGGTAACAGGAAATGCTCCAATTCTTGGAGGAGGAATTTTATCTCCAGTAAGAACTCTGACAGCAACAATAGCAGCGGAGATGGGAGAAGTTGTAAACGGCAGCACACACTACTACGTGCTTTTCGCAGTAGGACTTGTACTTTTCGGAATCAGTTTTATAACAAACACAATAGCAGATTATTTTATTAATAAATCCAGAAAGATAATGAGAAAATAAGGAGTATGAAATGAGTGTATTAAAAGGAAAAAGTGCAAAAGCAATAGAAACTCTTATAAAAGCAGTTGGTTATTTGTCTGTACTGCCGGTAACTCTTATTGTAATTTATATAATTTTTAAAGGTGTTCCTTCTGTATCTTGGGAGTTTCTGACAACAAACCCAACAGACGGAATGAGAGCAGGAGGAATTCTTCCTGCAATTATAGGAAGTATTCTTCTTACAATAGGAACAATAGCAGTATCAGTTCCTTTTGGAATACTGACAGGAATTTTCCTTGTTGAATATTCTAAGGACAATATTATAAGAAGAGTGATAAATCTTACAATAGTAAACCTTGCAGGTATTCCAAGTATTATTTACGGGCTTTTCGGAATGTCACTGTTTGTAATATTCTTACAGTTTGGTTCATCAATTCTTTCAGGAGCACTGACTCTTGGAATAATGTGTCTGCCTGTAATAATTACTTCAACAAGAGAGGCACTTCTTGCAATACCAAAAGATTTAAGAGAGGCGTCACTTGCTCTTGGAGCAACTAAATGGGAGACAATATGGAAAATAATTCTTCCAACAGCTCTTCCTGGAATACTTACAGGAATAATCTTAAGTATTTCAAGAGCAGCAGGAGAAACAGCACCGATAATGTTTACAGTTGCAGCGTTCTATCTGCCGTTCCTTCCGGAATCAGTATGGGATCAGGTAATGGCTCTGCCGTATCACCTTTATGTAATAGCAACACAGGTTCCTAATATGCCTGAAAAAATAATGGACGGAACAGTTTTAGTAATTGTGGTAATAACAGTAGGATTCAACCTGCTTGGAGCATTTTTAAGAAAAAGATTCAGCAAAAGATAATAATTAAGTATTTGAAGGAGGATAAATGGATAATGCAGTAAGACTTAAAGTCAAAAACTTTAATTTCTATTATGATAAGTTTCAGGCTCTTAAGGATATCAATGTGGAAATACAACAGAATAAAGTTACAGCTCTTATAGGACCGTCAGGATGTGGAAAATCAACTTTTTTAAGATCAATCAACAGAATGAACGACCTTATAGACGGAGTAAAGTATGAGGGACTTATTGAGTTTGACGGAAAAAATATATTCGATTCAGACAGTGATATTGTAGAACTTAGAAAAAAAGTAGGAATGGTATTCCAGAAACCAAACCCTTTCCCAAAAACAATATATGAAAATATTGTATATGGACCAAAACTTCATGGGGAAAAAGATAAAAAAGTTTTAGATGAAATAGTAATAAACAGCCTTAAATCAGTAGCACTTTGGGAAGAAGTAAAAGATAAACTTCATCAGTCTGCACTTGGACTTTCAGGAGGACAGCAGCAGAGATTATGTATTGCAAGAGCAATAGCAGTAAAACCTGAAATACTTTTAATGGACGAACCTACATCAGCTCTTGACCCTATTTCAACTTTAAAAATTGAAGAGCTTATCAGAGAACTTCAAAAAGATTATACAATTATTATTGTAACTCACAACATGCAGCAGGCAGCGAGAATATCTGATTTTACAGGATTTTTCTATCAGGGAAAACTTGAAGAATTTGATAAAACAGATATTATCTTTACAAAACCAAACAAGAAAAAAACAGAAGATTATATAACAGGAAAATTCGGATAGAATAAAATTTAAACAAAAAAGTTGTAATGTGATAAAATAAATTAAGGAGTGATAAAATGAGAAATCTTCATGAAAGCATTAATGGGATAACAGAACACTATATAGAACTTTGCAAAAATGTAGACAGACTTTTCAGAATAAATATGGAAATGCTTAAGAAAGACAGTTTTGACAGAGGGCTTTATGGTGAAGCAAAACTTGTTGAAGATATGATAAATGCTTTTGATGTAAAAATAAAAGAAAGTTCTATAATGGCTGTTGCAAGATTTCAGCCTGCAGCAGGAGATTTAAGAGCTCTTATAACATTTATTGAATCAAGCAAAATGCTTGAAAGAATGGGAGACCTTCTTTTAGATTCTCTAGTTATTCTTAGAAAGATAGAGAAGAAAGAGGGGAATATGGAAAGAGATTTCGGTATTCTTGAAGAGTTCCTTTCAAAAATAAATGATATCTATCAAAAATATATTGAGGCATTTATTGAAAAAGATGAAAAGAAAGCATATGTCCTTCTTGGAATGGATGAGGAAATAAATGAGATAAGAGGAGAAATAGATACAATAATTGTAAACCAGATGAAAGAGGACAATAAAAATATTGATGCAGGAGTATTAATGCTGCTTATCAATAAAAAGTATGAGAGAGTATCTGATAAAATAACACAGCTGACAATGAGTTCAATATATACATTCAGCGGTGAAAATATGAGAATAATAGAGCTTTTGGAAAGAGAAAAGCACAGAGAGCAGGAAACTGCAGAAGAAAACGAAGAGTAGAAATTCAGGAGGAGCTATGAGGGTATTAATTGTAGAAGACGATATGGAGATACAACAGCTGGTAAGCTATTTCTTCAAAAAAGAAAATTATGAAGTGCAGACAGCAGGAGACGGGCTTGAGGGACTGAAAGCTGTAAAAAGTTTTAAGCCTGATTTAATTGTACTTGATATCATGCTGCCAAGTCTTGACGGAAAAAATTTCACAAGCATAGTGAGGGATATGTCAGCAGAATATGGAGATCCTATAATTATTATGCTCACAGCAAAGACAGAGATAGAGGACGTTTTGGAAGGATTACAGCTTGGAGCAGATGATTATATGAAAAAACCTTTTGACCCGAGAGAACTTGTGCTTCGTGCAAGAAAATTTCTTGAAGGTAAAAATGTGGGAAAATCAGGAAGATACAGTTTCCAACAGGTTGTAATCGATGAAAAAAGACGTATTGTAAAAGATGGAGAAGATGAAGTAGAACTTTCTAAAAAAGAGTTTGATCTTCTTCTGCTTCTTATCAAAAATCAAGGAATAGTTTTATCAAGGGAAAAAATTCTTGATAGGGTATGGGAATCAAATTATTACACTGGGGACAGATCAGTAGATATTTATATTTCAAAATTAAGAGAAAAAGTAAAAAGTATCGCTGAAAATATAAAAACAGTGAAGGGGGTCGGGTACAAATTAGAAGAAAAGAAATAATTGCCCTGATTTTTATCCTGGTTTTAGAAGTGCTTTTTGTAAATACATATATGGGCAAAATTTCAGAATTGTATAGCGAAGGAGCTAGAAGAGCACTTAAAGAGGACGCATTAATGGTAAAACAGCTTTCTGGAGATTACTACACAAAAGCAAATTTCCAGGATATGTTTGGAAATGTAAAGAAAAGATTTACTTTAATAGATTTGAACGGAAATATTCTTTACGATTCAGAAAGATATACTAAAGAAGATGAAATGGCAAACCACAAAAACAGAGAGGAAGTTAAAGAGGCTATTGAAACCGGTGAAGGGTTTGCAATAAGAAAAAGCAAGACTTTAAGACAATCTATGGCATACTACGGACTTTTATATGAAGCACCAAATGGAGAGAAAGCAGTAATAAGAACATCTATAAATTATGATGAAGAAATAAATGATTTGAGAACTCTTCTTATAACTCAGATATTCTTCTTTATAATGTTAAATATAGCAATTTATATATGCTATAAAAATTACTTGAAGAGGGATCTGTTTAAGAAAATAGAAAGCATGAGAGAGGCTCTTGAAAGCGGAGATGAAATAAAAACAATCTACTCTAAAGGTGATGTATGGCTTGTTAAGTTCTGGAAAGTTGTAAGGGATTGGCAGAAAGAAAATCTGAAAAATATAAAAAGACTTAACGAGGAAAAAACAAGACTGAAAAGGGTAATTTCAGCTGTTGATTTATCAATAATTCTTGTTGATGAAGAATCTCAGATAAAAATGAAAAATAATGCACTTGGTTATTTATATATAGCAGGAAAAGTGGACTCATTGTATAAAAAAGTGAAATATATAGAGATTATTAATGTTATCAGCAAAGGAATGAAAAACAAAGAGAATGTAAAAGAGGAAATATTTATTTCAAAACTGAAAAAATATCTTCTTGTAACTGTGAAATATCTTGAGTTTAAAAAAGAATTTTTAATAACAATAAAAGATATTACAAGAAGCAGAGAGCTGGGAGAAGTACAGAAAAACTTCATAGCAAATGTAAGTCATGAGCTTAAAACACCTTTAACTAATATTAAAGGATATCTGATTGCTCTTGAAGATGCACCGCCTGAACTGCAGAAAAATTTCCTTGAAGTAATCAGAAGCAATGTGGAAAAACTAGAAAATATTACAATGGACTTTTTAAATATATCAAAAATAGAAAGTTCTAAAATAGTAAATCTTGCTCCTGTGCCTTTTGAGAGATTAAAAGATGAAGTTGAAAAAACTCTTAACGGGAAATTAAAGAAATCCGGAGCAGAACTTGAGTATAAACTTGATATTGCTGATGAAAATAACTATATGAATATAGACTTTGAAAAAACAGCAACAGTATTAAAAAACCTTATTGAAAATGGAATAATCTACAATAATAATAAACCTCCTCATATAGAAGTGACAATAAAAGAGGAAGAGGACAGGTATAAAATTTCAGTTAAAGATAATGGAATTGGAGTGCCTGAAATGGAAAAAGAAAATATTTTTGAGAGATTTTACAGGGTAGATAAGGCAAGAACAAGCAATGTTGCAGGAACAGGGCTTGGGCTTTCAATAGTAAAAGAGACAGTAGAGATGTGCGGAGGAAAAATAGAAGTATCTTCCCACGAAGGAGAAGGTTCAGAATTTATCTTTACACTTCTTAAATAAAAAAGAGGGCATTGCCCTCCTTTTTTATTTTACAAATTCAAAAAGGTTTAATCCTGTGTTTCTGTCAAATTTTCTTTCAACAACTCCGTCTATTGCATGAATAATAAATTCTGCTGTTGAAGAAACACGGCATTCATCAAGGTGTCCTCCATACATTACATTGTTATTGTCACATAAACTCATATGGCAGTGAAGGTATGGTTTACCCTCTTTTGTAGTAACGTTTCCTATTAAAGAAACTATCTGCATAGGGTTTATTGTATTTATTTTTTCATAAATTTTTTCAGGAGCATGAAATATAGCAAGTGAAACTCTGTCTATTGAACCAAATCCTGAAATACTTCCTAATTTAATATTTTCCTTTTCACAAACCTCTTTTAATTTTTCCATAACTTTTTCATCTTTATCTAATCTTATCACATATGATGTATCGAATTTTTGATATTCCATAATTTTTTCCTCCATAACGTACTGAATGTAATCATAATAAAATAACTTTTATTATATGGAGTATAATATCAAAACTAACATTTGTAAAGCAGAAAAATATAAAATTTTTATTAAAATATGAAACTTTCAGTTGTAAAAAAGAAAGAAAAAACTTATTTTTTATTTTCCCAAAACTTTCTCGCAAGTTCAATAAAAGTTTTGGCAGGCTTAGAAAGATAGCTTCCTTTTTTATAGCTTACAGCAACGTCCCATGAAGGAAAACCTTTTATTCTGAAGTGTGCCAGATCACTGTTTTCCTGTTTTGTATAATATTGAGGAACAACAGCACAGCACAAATCATATTCAACAGCTCTTACGATACTGCTTGTATATGTTGTTTCAAACAAAATATTTGGTTCAAATCCGGCATCTTTGAAAATCTGGTCAATAACATCTCTGTTTGTTGATTTTTTATTCATAAAGACAAAAGGCTCTTTTTTTAAAGTGTTTAAATCAACAGGCTCTTTGGGGTTATGTGTTTTTACAAGAGGGTGTTTTTTAGAAGTGATAAGTACCATTTCTTCAGAATACAGAACTATGTAGTTGTCTTTTGTTCTTTGAGAAGTTGAAAGAGTCATAAAACCAATATCAAGTTCATTTTTATCAATTTTTTCCTGCTGGTTATATACAGACATCTCAATGGGCTCAACAATAACATTAGGATGAAGTTCCTGAAACTCTTTAAAAATAGAAGTAAAAAGTTCAATCCCTCTTCCTGCTGTCAGTCCTATTGTAAGTTTTCTTTTATGGCTTTCTATACAATCATATATTTTATTATATGTGTCTTTTTGAATATCCAAAATTCTTTTTGCATTTTCTATATATATTTCACCAACCTCTGTTAAATGCCAGTCTGTTCTGGAACGATGAAAAAGCTGTGCACCAAGTTCTTTTTCAAGTTTTAGAAGCTGCTGATTAAGAGCAGA